>OGCO01005685.1_pt1 | contig 11844 bp, 9 predicted proteins | sample 1570171 | NCBI WGS metagenome assembly OGCO01 (sample SAMEA4370583, study PRJEB24528) | human gut metagenome | reverse complement strand
TCCGTTGTTGTTTTTATCAACAAAAACTCTTCCGGTATAGGAAGCGGATAATGAGGAGCCGGTGGCTAATAAAGCGGATAATAAGAGAATTTTTTTCATATATTGCTTTTTCATTTTGAGTCTTACATATTTATTCCGGTTTATTTATATTCTATCTTTAACACATGTGCGTAATCGGTCGGTGCGTTTTTGGGAAATTGTACTTCCAATCCTTTTAGCGTCTGTTCCCATTGTAACGTTTCGTTGCAACCCAACATGGATACGGATTTGATTTCCGGTATATTAGCATTGCCTTTTGCCAGATTTCTGATTGTTATTTTTCCATCAGTCCACGCTAGAGAGATAGCATATAAAGCTTCTTCACGGGTGGTGAAACGGATGTCTTGTGCGGTATATGCTGTTTTTTGGTTGTCGGTCATGTAGCCCGAAGTTCCTTTGGTATCTCCTTCTCCGGATACTACCCAAGGGCGGGAAGCATAGATAGCCTCTCCGTTCACTTTCAACCATTTGCCTATTTCTTGTAATACATGCTTTTGTTCGTTGGTGATGGTGCCGTCGGCTTTCGGACCGATGTTCAGTAACAGATTTCCGTTTTTGCTGACGATGTCCACAAGGTCGCAGATGATGTCCCCCGCCGGGCGGAAGTCGTTGTTTTCCGTGTAGCACCAGGAGTTCAGCGCAATGGCGGTATCGGTCTGCCAGAAATACGGCTTGATGTCCGCCATTTGCCCGCGCTCAATATCCGGCACCGCCGTGCCGAACATGTACGCGTCGAATTTATAATCGATGGCAACCTCCTCGCCCCATTCCGCAGCGCGATTATAATAGTACGCCGCCGCTTTTTTTGAGGTACGGCTTTGCCGCCTCCTGCTGAATCCACCAGTCAAAATAGAGAATTTTCGGGTGATAATTGTCGATGAGTTCGCACGTGCGCACAAGCCAGTCTTCCATGAATTCTTCAGAGGGCTTGCCGTCGATGGCATCGAAATTCTCCGGGTCGGGCATGGAGGGCCAATAGAGGTCGTCGCGGTCCGGGTTTTGCGGCATATCGCTCTCAAACTTTTTGCCGTTGCTCATGAAGAACCAGTGCTCAATGCGGTGCGAGGATACCCCAAGCGTCATGCCCTGCGCTTCCACGGCCGCTTTCAGCTCCCGGATGGCGTCCCCACCGGGGAACGGCATTTCCAGCGTGGAGCCGTTCTTCACGCCCAGAGCATGGTCGTTGGAGCCGCCCCAGTCGGTGACGACGGCCCCCTCAAAGCCCCAGTCCCTGCGGAGGATGTCCTTGAGCAGGTGCTCGTTCTCGTTGGCGTAGGTGCCGTTGATGAGGTTGTAGGAGGACATGATGGTCCTGGGCTTTGCCTCTTTGACCACGATTTCAAAGCCGGTAAGATACAACTCCCGCAGGGTGCGCTCGTCCAGAATCGAATCACTGGCCATCCGGCGCAGCTCCTGACTGTTGACCGCAAAGTGCTTGGGGCAGGCGGCAATGCCGTTTTTCTGGATGCCCCGTACATAGCCTGCCGCCATTTTTCCGGAGAGGAAAGGGTCCTCCGAAAAATACTCAAAGTTGCGGCCGCAGAGGGGGCTGCGCTTGATGTTCAGGCCCGGGCCCAGCAGCACAGCCACCTCCTGTGCGGCGGCCTCTTCCCCCAGAGCCTCACCAATGGCCTCGCCCAGGGCGGGGTCCCAGCTGTTGGCCACCGTGGCGCTGGTGGGGAAACAGGTGGCCGGGACACTGGGGTTCAGGCCCAGATGGTCCGCCGCGCCCGCCTGCTTGCGCACGCCGTTTGGGCCGTCCGAGAGGGTGATGGCTGGGATACCTTTCTCCGAGAAATCCCGGGTGGTGAAGACCGTCTCGCCCGAGAGCAAGGCGCATTTTTGTTCTAAATTCAATGTTTTTATGATGTCCGTATGTTTCATCACAATTTCCTCGTTTGTCCCTGCGCAAGGCAAAGGCCCACTGTTTTGGTGCAGCGGGCCTTTGCCGTTGGTTCCGTTCAGGTGCTGCGTTGGTTCAGGACCCAGAGTGCGCATCAACCGTCCTCTGCTTCCTCTTCCTTGCGCTTCTTGTACCCTTTAATGGCAGTGTATTCCAGACCAACCACCAGCAGTGCAACAACGACATCTGCACCAATCATAACGATTTTCCAGGATGCCATGCCGGGGTTCAGGTTCTCTGCCTCGTAAGCGCGGCTATTGACCACAGTGTAAAGGATGTTCTTCGCAGCAGTACGCATGGCCTGCTTGCTGCTGTTGGTCAGCACGGTAACATTGTTATAATCGTTGCCGATGGTGCAGAGCATCAGGTCACCGCCGTTGCGGACTGCCTGATCCGCAGTCATGTAACCGTAGACACCGAAGTAATCCGTCTCGACGAAGCCCACAAAGCCCCATTCCCCACGCAGAACATCGTTCAGAAGTTCTTTGCAGCCGCCAGCCCAGCGATTGCCGATGTAGTTGAAAGAGGACATCACTGCATGGCAGTCTGCATCTTTCACAGACATCTCAAAGGGCTTGAGGTAAATTTCACGGATGGCCTGCTCGTTGGACCAAGTAGCCAACATGGAATTACGGTTGCCCTCTTGGTCGTTCAGAGCGAAGTGTTTCATACAAGCATGCACACCGTGCTCCTGTGCTCCCTTGATTGCATTTTCAGCCATCGTACCAGAGAGAACGCCATCCTCCGAGTAATACTCAAAGTTACGGCCTGCAAAGGCAGTGCGGTGGATGTTCATAGCCGGACCATACCAGCCGGAGGTGTTCATCTCATTGGCCATCTTGCCGATGCTGTCACCAAAAGAGTAAGCAAGGTCTTTGCTCCAAGTCATGCCGATGAGGGTAGCTGCCGGGAAACCGACCGAGCCGACACCGGTAAAGTTGTTGTTGATGGAAGCGGGACCGTCGCAGGCATTGGTGCGCACTTTACCGATGCTGTCCACGGCCACGGTCTGATAGCCGCCGAAGCCGATGGTCTGCTGCAAGTCGTCAAGGGTCATCTGGTCCAGCAGGTCATCCCACTTGGAATCGTTGTAGTCCACACCACGCAGGTCTGCCAGCTTGACGCCATTCTTTGCCCCAGTCGTGATGTCCTCAGCGTTGGGGTCGTCGTCCAGTTCATAGCCGGATTCCGTGTAGGTGAAGCAGTTATCAAAGCCAGCCTTGACTTCATCACTCATTTCATAAGTTGCAGGAGCAGCGGTCGCCTCGTCATAGTTGGCAAAGCCGTTGGCGCGGGACAGATAAGTGAAGTCACCCTTTGCAAAATCAAACTCGTTGGTAGCAGCAACAGCATCACTTTCGCGCTTGTTGTCGGTGCCATAGACAATATCGGAAGCAACCGTATAAGTTTTAGAATCCAGTACATTGTGTGAATCGGCCTTGGCGCTGATGATGTAATCGCCTGCCTCCAGCACATAGCAGCCATTCTTCTGATAATCGTAGGAAGCCAGGTTTTCGACCGGGATCGAGAAGCGGATGGTCTCACTCTCGCCAGGAGCCAGTTCCTTGGTCTTATTGAAGTCCAGCAGGTTTGCAGAAGCCTTTTCAATGCCGCCGTTGGTATACGGAGGATTATCATAGATTTCCACAACATCTTTACCAGACACAGCGCCAGTGTTGGTGACGGTCACGGTGAAGTTGAGGTTCTGACCATCGGAGGTGATGTCACTCATCTCCTGCGTAAAGGTCGTATAGCTCAAGCCATAGCCAAAGGGATAGACAACTTCCTTGTCATAATCAATGAGGCCTTCGTCAGCAGCAGTCTCGTAGAACTTATAGCCAACATAGATGCCCTCAACATAGTTTACAAAAGAGGGGGATGCACCGGCGGGGTCAAAGCCGCTGGCGTTGGAATTGATTTCCTCGGTATTGGTGTACTTGAAATCACCGAAGTTATTCCACCACGGGGAGGCAGTCAAGTCCTCAACATAGGTATCAGCGGTACGTCCAGAGGGGCTGACCTCACCAGAAACGACGCGGCCAAAGCCCTCAAAGCCAGACTGACCGGTGCCGGGGCAGAGCAGAACGCCTTTGATCTGGGGGTAATCCTTGACCCAACCCATCTCGAAAGCGTTTGCACCGTTGTAAACAACAATGACATTATCAAAGTTTGCGGTAACAAGGTCGATGAGTTCTTCCTCACGGTTGGACAGCTGCAAGAAGTGGTCGCCTGCATCCCAATCATTGCCCTCATTGAGGGTATCGTCGTAGGTGCCGTTGTAGTAACCAGCGCCCTTTTCATTGCCGCGGTACTCTGCCACGCGGCGAATCCAGTTGCCGCCCGCAACTGCGGCCATGTCGGTGGGAAGGTCTGCACCCTCACCGCCAACGCGGGTGATAACGACCATTGCAGTATCGGAGAAGTTCTTCGCATTCTCCATCATCTCGTTGGTATAGAGATTGACATTGGGTTCCGGCAGAGTCCAATCTTGCTTCGACATACCAACGGTCGGACGCGTAGCGTAGTAATCGGTATAGAACTTGCTCAGTTCGTCGTTGGTCTCAATGCCAGCATCATGCAGGCCAGTGAGCAGGTCCGTGACGGGGTAAGCATCATTCAAAGCACCCGAACCTGTACCGCCGTAGCATGGATTCGTAGAAGACCAGCCGAAGACGTTCAGCTTCGAACCAGGAGCCACCGGCAGGATATTGTCGTCGTTCTGTGCCAGAACGGCGCCCTCCTGTATAATCTCGTTGACCAACTGCGTTGCCTCTGCAGAGGTCTCCTCGCTGATCGTGCCACTGACAGAAACTAGATCCAGCATGGTGGACATGGGGCCGGTGCAAATAAGATTTGCAACGATAGCCAGCGCCAGCAGAATGGCAACGCCGGATTGCGCCCGGATGAGTTTCCTTTTCGCCTTGGGCATCTTCCGCACTGCGAACATCACGATGAGCGCAAGCACGAGGGCAACGCCAAATGCAATCAGGTAATTTTTGATATTCGAAATCACCTGCATTACATCATCCATGTTGATGGACAACATAATTTTCTTCCTCTTTCATTTCAAGTCGTATTCTTTTTCGGGATAGGCAGCAGGATGCGGACGGTGAACCAGCTGTTCTCCCATTTCACGGTCATGGTGCCTCCGTGCTGCCGGGCGACGGTCTACACGCCCCACACCTCCCTTTTTCAGCTTTTCTTTCTCTGCCCCACAGGCAAAGTCACTAAGGCAAGTATAGCACAGGCAGCGCTTCTTTGCCATGGAAAAACAAAACAGCCGCCCCGGCCCGCATAGGGGCCCGAAACGGCTGTTTCCCTTTATTTTTCTGTGCTTGTGCATTCAAAACGCAAACTGCCATATTATGGTTCGCATAAAGAGAACCATATCATTCTGCCCAGATCCATCAGAAGCGCAGCCGCATCTGGTACCAGACCACATTTCCGTGAGTAGAACCAGAAACGCCCTCGCTCACAAAACCAAACTTAGCGTAATAATGCACCAGTTTGTCTTTGCAGGTGAGTACAAGTCCCTTTCTCCCCTGTGCTTTCGCTTCGCCGATCACATGATTCAACAGAGCAGCCGCACAGCCGCGGCAGCGGTATTCCGGGATGGTATCCACACCGAAGATCATCTGCCATGCACCGTTTTCGTTGTGCAGAGAAGCATCCTCATACATCTCGTCCCGGAGGTCGGGGTCATCCGTGACCATGCCGTTGACAAAGCCGATCATCCGGTCGCCATCCAACTGGACCCAGAAATGGTTTGGGTAAACAGCCAGCCTCTCTGCAATGCTGACTTTGGTGGCGGCTTCCGCGGCCGGGAAGCATTCTGCTTCAATCTTTACAATTTCCTGTAAATCTGTGGGGACAGCAGTCCGAATCTGCATCTTGTTAAAACTCCTTTCTCTGTCCACAAGGGCAATCTCACCCTGAATCACTTCTACCGCCGTGCCTATCATGAAAACATGACCCATGGTTGCGTCGATCTCAATGCGCAGGGCATCTCCCATTTATACATCATTGAACGATAGTACGTTCATCAAAACAGTGTTTCGCACAATGTATATACCATAGCTTACGCGGAATTGCAAGAAATTTTCTAAACTTTTCCCATAGATTCAAAAAAATCAGGCAGCTGCCATTCTATAACAGCCACCTGATTTTTGTACCGCAGTAAACCTACCCGGCTGAGATACCGCAGCGCACCAGCTCCGGCTCCAGCATGGGAAGCACCGGGCAGCGCGCAAACAGGCTGTCCTTTTATTTCAAACCTCCTGCTGCTTGCATCCTGCGGAAAATGCGATTATAATAAAAACCGTCCAACTCGTTTCGTACAACGTTGTACCACAATCAAAAAGAAGAGGCTCCTTATGCAGGAACAGAACATTGCACAAATGCTTGAAAATCCATTCATGCAGTACAATCACATCGAGATCGTATCGGTAACGTCGGACAGCGCCGTCATGTCGCTGGACATCCGGCGGGACACCACCAACATCTACGGTTATGTGCACGGCGGCGCATTTTTTACCATGGCCGACTGCTGTGCCGGGCTGACTGCCCGCTCTGACGGACGGCAGTATGTCACCCAGAATGCTTCGGTCAATTTCATCCACAACGTCAAAGCCGGTCACCTGACAGCCCGCGGCCGAACGGTCAGCCGCCGCCGACACATCTGTGTGGTGGCTGTGGAGATCACAGACGAGACCGACACCCTGTTATTTTCCAGCACCTTTTCCATGTACTGTATCAGCGCCGAGGGCTGACTGCTCTTTCTTCCCCGCACTGCGCACGTTTTGCGTGCCGGTGCGGGGCTTTTTTATTGTGCAGCGTATTCTGTCAGCGGCCCACAGCTCTCCCTGGGAACATACTCGATCGGCAGCAGCCGGCTTTCCGGAGTGACAATCTGACCGTCCAGCTGCCCCAGCACCAGCTGGATGCACTCCCGCGCCATATCCTCCATGGGCAGATAGACCACGCTCAGGCTCGGGATCGAAAAAGCATCGGATTCCTCCGGGCCGTTGCCTACAGCGATCAGCCGGGGCAGCTTCTCGCCGATATATCCGGCCTCACAAAAAGCCCGCAGCGCACCGTGCGCAATGGCCGAGGAACCGCAGAACACTGCGTCCGGCAGCTGCTGCTTCCACTCATGCCGCAGCCGATGCGAAACCGCCTCGTAACCGCCTCGTATGCTGTTTTCACAATACCGGTTGGCCAGGATCGTCAACCCGTGTTGCTCCCCTTCCAGCCGGAACCCATGCATCCGGTTTTCCATCCCCTCAAAGACCGGGCTGCTCGTCAGGACTGCCGCCGTCCTGCATCCCTGATCGGCAAAAGCCCGCGCCGCCAGAGCACCCATCTTCAGATCATCCACATTGACGCTGCAATACCCATTGCAAACACGGTTGTACAGCACCACAGGGATCGGCAGCTGCGTGTCCTCCAAAAACTGCAGATCCGCATAGGACGCATTGCAGATGATGGCCGCATGGCAGTTTGCGCCACTGGTCAGTGCCTCACTTTCCTTCAGGTGGTCGTTGACATACGGATAGATGACCAGCCGCACCGGACGTGCCGTTTTTTCGATCTCGGCCCGCAGACCATCCCAGAAGCGGAGCATCATGCTGGCCCGGAAATCCTGTGCCCAGAACATGGCCACCACCAGCTCATTGGCACCGCTGCCGCCCCGCAGACTCCGGGCAGCCATATTGGGCTGGTAGCCAAGCCGTGCCGCCGCCGCAAAAATTTTTTCCTGCGTGGCCGTACTGATCTTCCGCTCTGCCGCCTTGCCGCCCAAAACAATGCTGACCGTACTGGACGAGATCCCGACCTCCTGCGCGATCTGCTTGATCGTAACCATGCTCTTCCCCACCTTTTTTATGATATCAAGTTTATTGTACCCGTTTTCCTGTATCTTGACAAGACAAAGAAGTCTCTCCAATCTCAAACCAGCTGTTTTTGTGCACTCTATATATTTTTCTCCTTTTCTTTTTAGCCATTTCAACAAAGTTGCATTTCTTTTCCTCCAAACTTCGTTTTTTTCTTGACATTCGTAAATCGTTGTACTACACTCAGTACGACGATTGAGTCAAACGTTGTACCGATGTTTGGCGTTGATATCATCTTTCCATTTATAAGGAGGCTATCGAATGAAGAAAGTTGCAATCGGCGGTGGCCAGGGCTTCTGGGGCGACAGCCCGGACGCGGCCATCCACATGATCCGCAATGCCGATATCCAGTATATGGGCTGTGATTATCTGGCAGAGCTGACCCTTTCCATCATGGCAAAGCAGCAGCTCAAGGACCCCACCAAGGGCTTTGCGCCCGACTTCACCACCCGCATCCTGAAGGAGGCCGGCAAGGAAGCCTGGGACAAGCACATCAAGATCTGCACCAACGCAGGCGGCATGAACATCAATGGCTGCGTAGACGGCATCCGCCAGTGGGCAGAAGGCAACAGCATGAGCGGCTATAAGATCGGTTATGTGACCGGCGATAACATCAAGGATAAGATCCCGCAGCTGCTGAAGGATGGCTGGACCTTCCCCAACTTCGACTACGACGGCAATTTCAACGATATTCTGGACAAGATCTACAACTGCAATGTCTACATCGGCCATGAGGGCATCGAGGGATGCCTGGCAGAGGGTGCCGATGTGGTCATCACCGGCCGTGCGGCTGACAGCGCCCTGTTCCTGGCTCCGCTGAAGTACGAGTTTGGCTGGGCTGCTGACGATTGGGACAATCTGGCCCGCGGCATCATGGCAGGCCATCTGCTGGAGTGCGGCGGTCAGGGTGCCGGCGGCAACTATATGTACGACTGGCGCAATGTCCCCCGCATGGACGAGCTGGGCTTCCCCATCGCAGAGCTGACCGATGATACCTTTGAGATCACCAAGGCTCCCGACTGCGGCGGCATCATCTGCGAACAGAGCTGCAAGGAGCAGTTCCTGTACGAGGTCCACGATCCCGCCAACTACCTGACCCCGGATGTCAACGTGGATATCAGCCATGCTACCATCACCCAGGTGGGTGACAACCGTGTCCGCATCGGCGGTGTCAAGGGCAAGCCCCGCCCCGACACGCTCAAGCTCTGCGTGGGTTACCACAAGGGCTGGAAGACTGTTTCCATGCTGAGCTTTGCATGGCCTGATGCCTACGAAAAGGCTCAGTACTGCGCCGAGGTCATCATGAAGAAGATGCAGCGCCGCGGCATGAAAGCCGACGACATCCACATCAGCTACATCGGCCTGAACAGCCTGCATCTGGGCGTGGCCGATATGAGCGAAGAGGCGCTGAAGAACCTGAACGAGTGTGTCCTGCGCATTGCTGTGTTCAGCGAGGACAAGAGCGAGTGCGCCAAGATCATTCCCGAGATCAGCCCCATGCAGCTGAACGGCCCTCCGGGTGCCTCTTTCTTCGGTGGCCGTGCCCGTGTGCAGGAAGTGATGGCACTGTGGCCCACCACCGTGCCTCGCGATGCTGTACAGGTCGAAAGTCACATTCTGGAGGTGAAGTAAGATGGCAGAGATCTATCTGAACGATATTGCTCACGGCCGCTCCGGCGACAAGGGCGATACCAGCAATGTCTGTGTGTATGCCCGCAAACCGGAATACTATAAGATCATTGAGCGCGAGGTGACCCCCGAAAAACTCAAAGCCTACTTTGGCGACATGGTCAAGGGCGAGATCACCCGCTACGATGTTCCCAGCCTAAACGGCTTCAACTTTGTTATGAAGCACGCTCTGGGCGGCGGTGCCACCATGAGCCTGCGTCTGGACAGCCTGGGCAAATCCATGGGCAGTGCCGTGATGCGCATGAAGATCCACGTTGAGGATGGAGAGCTGTAACATGAGTGAACATATGGCATTGGAGAACCTGACGGTTCTCGACCTGACCCGTGTGCTTGCCGGCCCTTTCTGCACCATGATGCTGGCTGACATGGGCGCAAACGTCATCAAGATCGAGGTTCCCAAAGGCGGTGACGACACCCGCAGCTATCCCCCTTTCCGTGCCAAAAATCTGAATGGTGAGCGGGAAAGCGTCTATTTTGCCAACATCAACCGCAACAAAAAGGGGATCACCCTGAACCTGAAGGCCCCTGAGGGCAAGGAGATCTTCAAGGAGCTTGTCAAAAAAGCGGATATCGTGGTGGAAAACTACCGCCCCGGCGTGATGGACAAGCTGGGACTGGGCTATGATGTCCTGAAGGAGATCAATCCCCGCATCATCTATGCGGCGGTCTCTGGCTTTGGCTGCTACGGTCCCTACCACCTGCGCCCGGGCTATGATATTCTGGCTCAGGCCATGGGCGGTATGATGTCCATCACCGGTTCCAAGGGCGGAGAGCCCACCCGTGCCGGTTCGGCGCTGGGTGATATTCTGGGCGGACTTCATGTAACCATCGGCATCCTTGCCGCAGTCAACGCCCGCACCATTACCGGCAAAGGGCAGCGGGTGGACGTGAGTCTGATGGACAGCATGATCGCTGCCACTGAGAACACTGCCCTGAAGTACCTCGAGACCGGCAACATCCCGGCCCCCATGGGCAACCGTTATGCCGCTGTTTCCCCCTACGACAGCTTCACCTGCAAGGGCGGCAAGGTCATCATTGCCGCCGGCAACCAGAAGCTGTACGAAAAGCTCTGCAATGAGGTGCTGGAACGCCCGGATATGATCACCGATCCCCGGTTCGTGGATATGCCGGGCCGTCTGGCCAATCAGGATGCCATTGCCGAGGTCATTGAGGAGCGGATCAAGGATCTGACCCCCAACGAGGCCGCCGAGCTGGTACTGGCCCACGGCATCCCCGCAGGCCCCATTATGAACATCAAGGAGATCCTGGACGATCCCCATGTCAAGGAGCGCGAGATGTTCGTGGAGATGGATCATCCCACCCTGGGCAAGGTCACCGTGAACGGCTGTGCCATCAAACTGATGGACACCAAGCCCTCTGTGCGCACACCCGCTCCCCAGCTGGGGCAGAACAACCGGGACATCTTTGAGGGTGTTCTGGGCATGACCGAAGAGCAGTTCAACACTCTGCACGAGAAGCAGGTGTTCTGATCTCTGACCACCTTTACACACATTATCGAGGAGAAATCACATGCTGGCAGTATTAGGGTTCGTCACCATTCTGCTGGTGCTGGCACTGATCATGAGCAAGAAGGTCTCTACCCTTGTAGCTCTGATCTTTGTTCCCGCCATCACCGGCTTCATCGCAGCATTCATCAATGCCCCCAATGTTATCATCCAAGCCGCACAGGCTGCTGCCGAAAAGGCCGGAACTGCTTATGTTGAGCCGGTCATCACGTTCGGCACCCGCTTTACCAAGGCACTTTCCATCCTTAGCGCAGATTATATGGGCAAGGGCCTGAGCAGCATCGTTGCCACAGGTGTCATGTTCATCTTTGCCATCCTGTTTTTCAGCACCTGCTCGGATGCCGGTGTCTTTGATCCTATCATCAACCGCATCCTGAAGTTTACCGGCGAAGACCCCGTCAAGGTCTGTATCGGCACTTTCCTCATCGGCTGCATCTGCCATCTGGATGGCTCCGGTGCCACCACTTTCCTGATTGCCATCCCCGCCTGTATGCCCCTGTTCCAGAAGCTGAAAATGAACCTCTGGGTAGAGGCTACCATCGTGGCGCTGGCCGCCGGTATCATGAATGTTATGCCCTGGGGCGGCCCCACAGTCCGTGCAGCCGCAGCCATGTCCGGCCTGGGCTATGAAGTCACCGGCAGCGAGCTGTGGGTGGGCATCATGCCCGCCTGGATCGTAGGTTTGGTGACCTGCCTGCTCATCGCGGCTTTCCTGGGCAAAAAGGAAGCCAAGCGTATTGCTGCAGGCATCCCCGCGCAGGAGGTCACTGGTCTGACCGAAGCAAAGACCACCAAC
>OGCO01005683.1_pt1 | contig 11845 bp, 16 predicted proteins | sample 1570171 | NCBI WGS metagenome assembly OGCO01 (sample SAMEA4370583, study PRJEB24528) | human gut metagenome | reverse complement strand
AAAGCAGTTCGGAAGAGGGGAACGCTTCTCCCGTCACGGTTGACTTCGCCTCCCTTCAAACGGCCTGTCCCGATGCGGTGGGCTGGATCCAGGTGTCCGGCATTGACGCCATCAACTATCCGGTAGTTCATTATACCGATGACAGCTACTATCTGAACCACTCCTGGGACGGTCAGTCCAGCCGCTATGGCGCCATCTTTGTGGAGACGGCTAATTCCGGTGATTTCAGCGATTGCCATACATTGATCTATGGCCACAATATGAAGGATGGGAGTATGTTTGGCGGACTGAAAAAGTACCGGGATCCGTCTTTTTATGAGGAACATGGCGGTATGATCACCCTCTTTCTGCCCGGCGAGACCCGGATGTATCAGATATTCTCCGTCCACATTGCAGAAGCAGATGACGAGGGTGTTTACACCATCGAATTTGCCCATGATGAGGGGTTTGGCAGCTTTCTTGAAGCATTGAAGCAGCGCTCCATTTATGATACAGGGGTGTCTGTTTCCGCGCAGGACAATGTCATCACGCTTTCCACCTGCTCCGGTGAGGAGCGCCTGGTCATCCATGCAAAACAGATCAGCTCGATTCCGACCGCTTGAGCACGAAAATGCTTAAGAACCGTGGAAAAAAGTATGGGTGGATTGAAATTGTTTGTTTCATATGATATAATTATGCGATTCAAAGGGAATGGAGTGGAGCAGGCGTATTATGGCAGAGACGATTTCCGTGGCATTGCCAGTCTACAATGGCGCGCTGTATCTGGAACAGCAATTGAACTCCATTCTGGAGCAGCTGGAACCGGGCGATGAGATCGTCGCGGCCTATCAGCCCTCTTCGGACAATTCTCTTGAGATTCTGGAGCGTTATCAACGCAGCGATGAACGCGTGAAAATCCTTCATAACGACCGAAAGGGGATCACGTCAAACTTTCAACTGGCGCTGGAACATTGTGGCGGCGATTACATTTTCCTCTGCGACCAGGACGATGTCTGGCTTCCGGAAAAGCGGCAATCGGTTGTGAGTGCATTTCGGTCCGGCGGTGCGGATCTCATTCTGCATGATGCGGTGCACACGGATGAAACTCTAAACCGGCAGAACAAGACTTTTTTTGAGATCTATCCGCTGGGGCCCGGGAAATGGAAGAACATTAAGAAGCCCCGCATGAGCGGCTGCTGTATGGCGTTTACCCGTGTGATGCGGGACAAAGTGCTTCCTCTGCCTGAGATATACGGCTATGACCAGTGGATCTTTGTGGTGGCAGAGTTTGTGGGACGGATCGAATATCTGCCCCAGGTGTTGCTGCTCCACCGCTTGCACGGGGAGAACAGCACGTCTTCGACCCGGCGTCTGGATGTTGTGCTCTATTGCCGAGCAAAGCTGCTCATCCATCTGGGACTGCGGCTGCTCCGAATTAAATTTTTGAAGAAGTAAGCACTATTGTACGATTCTAATGTACTATAAAAGGAGGAATTTACTTGAAGGGTATTATTCTGGCCGGTGGTTCCGGCACCCGGCTGTATCCCCTGACCATGGTGACGTCCAAGCAGCTTCTGCCTGTTTATGACAAGCCGATGGTGTATTATCCGCTCTCTACACTGATGCTGGCGGGGATCAAGGATATTCTGATTATCTCTACCCCCACTGATCTGCCCAATTTTGAGCGTCTGCTGGGCGACGGCAGTCAGTATGGTGTCCACCTGAGCTACAAGGTCCAGCCTTCTCCTGATGGTCTGGCGCAGGCATTCCTGCTGGGCGAGGAGTTCATCGGTGATGACTGCTGCGCCATGGTGCTGGGCGATAACATTTTCTACGGCAACGGCTTCACCCATCTGCTGCGCAGCGCCGTGAAGGATGCGGAGAATGGAAAGGCCTCTATCTTTGGCTACTATGTCAACGATCCCGAGCGCTTCGGCATTGTTGAGTTTGACGAGAATGGAAAGGCTATCTCCGTAGAGGAGAAGCCCGCCCATCCCAAGAGCAATTACTGCATTACAGGTCTATACTTCTATGACAAGCGTGTGGTAGAGTATGCCAAAAAGGTAAAGCCCTCTGCCCGCGGCGAGCTGGAGATCACCGATCTGAACCGGATGTATCTGGAGGACGGCACGTTGAATGTCCAGTTGATGGGCCGCGGCTATGCCTGGCTGGATACCGGCACGATGGATTCTCTAGTGGATGCGTCCGACTTTGTCCGCATGATCCAGAACCGGCAGGGCATTGAGATCTCCGCTCCGGAGGAGATCGCTTATATTAACGGCTGGATCAGCAAGGAGACTCTGATGGAGTCCGCCGAGCGTTATGGCAAATCTCCCTATGGCGAGCACCTCAAGAAGGTCGCTGCCGGAAAGGTACGGTATTGATTATGGGTAAAACGATCGTTGTCACCGGCGGAGCCGGTTTTATTGGCGCTAACTTTGTCTATCTGGAGCTTCAGGAGCACCCTGAGGACCGCGTTGTCTGCCTGGATAAGCTGACCTATGCCGGCAATCTGGAGACACTGGCTGAGGCCATGAAAAATCCTCAGTTCCGCTTTGTGAAAGCAGACATCTGCGACCGCGAGGCTGTGGACAAGCTTTTCGAGGAGGAGAAGCCTGATATCGTGGTCAACTTTGCCGCTGAGAGCCATGTGGACCGCTCCATCGAGAATCCGGGCATTTTCCTGCAAACCAATATCATCGGCACCCAGGTGCTGATGGACGCCTGTCGTAAGCACGGTATTGAGCGTTATCATCAGGTCTCCACTGACGAGGTCTACGGTGACCTGCCGCTGGATCGCCCCGACCTGTTCTTCACGGAGCAGACCCCGCTGCATACCTCCAGCCCCTATTCTTCCTCCAAGGCGGGCGCAGATCTGCTGGTCAATGCCTATCATCGCACCTATGGCCTGCCCACCACCATTTCCCGCTGCTCCAATAACTACGGCCCCTATCAGTTCCCGGAGAAGCTGATTCCTCTGATGATCGCCAACGCGCTGGCCGACAAGCCTCTGCCCGTCTATGGTGAGGGACTGAATGTTCGTGACTGGCTGTATGTGGAGGATCACTGCAAGGCCATTGATCTGATCATCCGCAAGGGCAAGGTCGGTGAGGTTTACAACATCGGCGGCCACAACGAGATGAAGAACATTGACATTGTCAAGATCATCTGCGAAGCACTGGGCAAGCCTGAGAGTCTTATCACCCACGTCACAGACCGTAAGGGCCATGATATGCGCTATGCCATTGATCCCACCTTTATTCATAATGAGCTGGGCTGGCTGCCTGAGACCATGTTCAAGGACGGCATCAAAAAGACCATCCAGTGGTATCTGGACAATAAGTCCTGGTGGGAGAACATTATCTCCGGCGAATATCAGAACTATTTCCAGAAGATGTACGGCAAGCGTCTGGCCGATGCCGAGGAGAAGGCATAATGAAGGTTTTTGTCACTGGCGTGGCTGGTCAGCTGGGTCATGATGTGATGAATGAGTTGGCAAAGCGCGGGCATGAGGGCATTGGCACCGACCTTGCTGCCGAATACAGCGGCGTGCAGGATGGAAGTGCCGTCACGAAGATGCCCTATGTTCCGCTGGATATCACCAATGCTGAGGCGGTCTCCAAAACGCTGGAGGAGCTGCGGCCTGACGCAGTCATCCACTGCGCCGCATGGACTGCGGTGGATCTGGCCGAGGATGATGACAAAGTGGAAAAGGTGCGCGCAGTCAATGCCGGCGGCACCCGCAATATTGCCAACGCCTGCAAGGCGCAGGACTGCAAGATGCTCTATCTTTCCACGGACTATGTCTTTGACGGTCAGGGCACAGAGCCCTGGAAACCGGACTGCAAGGACTATAAGCCGCTGAATGTCTACGGCCAGACCAAGCTGGAGGGCGAGTTGGCGGTCAGTGAAACGCTGGAAAAGTATTTTATTGTCCGTATCGCCTGGGTGTTCGGTCTGAATGGAAAGAATTTTATCAAGACCATGCTCAACGTGGGCAAAACCCATGACACTGTCCGGGTGGTCAACGATCAGATCGGTACCCCGACCTATACCTATGATCTTGCCCGCCTGCTGGTGGATATGATCGAAAGCGATAAGTACGGCTATTATCACGCCACCAATGAGGGCGGTTACATCTCCTGGTATGATTTTACCTGCGAGATCTTCCGTCAGGCAGGCTATTCCACCAAGGTCATCCCGGTGACTACGGAGGAGTATGGCCTCTCCAAGGCGGCGCGCCCCTTTAACAGCCGTTTGGACAAGCATAAACTGGTGGAGAATGGCTTCCAGCCCTTGCCCAGCTGGCAGGATGCGCTGAGTCGATATCTCATTGAGATCGGAGTGAATCAGTAATGGCACAGATCAAAGTGACCAAGGCTCCCATTGAGGGCCTGTATGTGATCGAGCCCGCTGTCCACGGGGACAGCCGCGGCTATTTTATGGAGACCTATAACCAGAACGATATGCATGAGTTTGGCTTGGACATGGTCTTTGTGCAGGACAACCAGAGCATGTCCACCAAGGGCGTTCTGCGCGGTCTGCACTTCCAGAAGCAGTACCCCCAGGGCAAGCTGGTGCGCGTGATCCGCGGCAGCGTGTTCGATGTGGCGGTGGATCTGCGTGAAGGCAGTGAGACCTATGGCAAGTGGTACGGTGTAGAGCTGACCGAGGAGAACAAGAAGCAGTTTTATATCAGCGAGGGGTTTGCCCACGGCTTCCTCGTGCTGAGCGATGAGGCTGAGTTCTGCTATAAGGTCACCGATTTCTACCACCCCGGCGATGAGGGCGGTCTGGCCTGGAATGACCCCGCTATCGGTATTGAGTGGCCTCAGCTGGTGGGTGACTACAAGGGCAACTGCTCCGCTGAAGGCTATACGCTGGCAGACGGCACTCCGCTGAATCTCTCTGACAAGGATCAGAAGTGGGAGACGCTGGCGAATACGTTCCATTTCTAAGCTTTGAGTACCGCAAAACAGCATCCGGTTTCAGGCCGGATGCTGTTTTTATCTTTTTTTAGTTTTCTGTAACAAAAGCCGGTCGGCCGACATAAATAGATGAAACGTCGAAAGGGGGGAGGAGAACAGATGCTGTCCATGGACGAACTATACCGGGCCCACGCAAATATGATCTATCGCTATCTGCTTGGCCCTCTCCGGAGATGCGCATACTGCGACTGAATGATAATGATTCAATAGCGAGCGCATTCGCCTCCGGCTCAGCCGGAGGCGAATCTGTTATAATAAAACAAAATCCCCGTACCACTTGTGGTACGGGGTAATTTGTTCGTAACGGTCTGAACTAAAAATCAGACAGCACGGGTGACCTTTCCGGAACGGAGGCATCTTGTGCAGACATTAACATGGGTGGGAGTACCGTTCACGATCGCCTTAACACGCTTCACATTGGGCTTCCAAGTCCGGTTGGAGCGGCGATGAGAGTGGGACACCTGAATGCCGAACTTGATGTCCTTGTCACAAAATTCGCACTTAGCCATTTGCCAAACCTCCTCGCTTCTAAGATATAGCAAACTACGCATCGCTGATTATTCTAACAGATTATAAGCAAAAAAGCAAGAGATTCTCCCCCTGTTTTTTGAAAAATTTCTAATAGAATGGGTGGTTGCAGAGAAGCAGAAACAAGGGTATAATCATAAAAAATAAGAGTTGTACGGGAGGCGGACAACAATGGATGACAATCGTTTTGTAAAGCTGGAGCGCATCATCAGCGAATTCTCGCTGGAGGTGCTCCACGGCGGGGAGGATTACCAGAACATCAAGATCTACGAGGACAGTGTGGATCGTCCCGGACTTCAGCTGGTGGGTTATTTTGAGCATTTTGACACCCATCGGGTCCAGCTGATCGGCAACATGGAGTACGGCTATCTGGCCAATCTGAGTCGTCAGGAGCGGCTGGAGCGTTTTGACAAGCTGTTCAGTTATCCGATTCCGGCGCTGATCTACGCCCGCGGGCTTGAGCCCTATCCCGAGTGCATGGAGATGGCGGCAAAGCATAACCAGACGATTCTGCGCACGCAGGAGCTTACTGGCGACTTTATGAGCACGCTGACCGCAACCCTCAAGAACTTCCTTTCGCCCCATATTACGCGCCATGGTGTTCTTGTGGAGGTCTATGGCGAGGGTGTCCTGCTCATCGGTGAGAGCGGTGTCGGCAAGAGTGAAAATGCCGTGGAACTGCTCAAGCGCGGCCACAGACTGATCGCAGATGATGCTGTGGATATTACCCGCACCTCGGCACACAGCCTACGGGGCACGGCTCCTGAGCTCATTCGTTATTATATGGAGCTGCGCGGCATCGGAGTCATTGATGTGCGCCAGCTGTTTGGTATGTCCGCTGTCAAGGATTTCACCCGCATTGATATGATCATCAATATTGAGCAGTGGAAGAACGGCGTCAACTATGACCGGATCGGCCTTGAGGATCAGTTTACCACGATCCTCGATGTGCAGGTACCCATTGTCACCGTACCCGTCAAGCCGGGCCGCAACCTCGCCGTTATCATTGAGGTCGCCGCGTTGAATAACCGTCAGAAGAAGATGGGCTATAATGCAGCGGAGGAATTCACCCGCCAGATCAACGCCCACTTCGAGGCTGAGCAGGCATGGTGAAAGCAAGAAGTAAGAAGTAAGAAGAAAAGCACCGCTGTGCGGTGCTTTTCTTCTGAATTTGTTGCACTGTTTTGATAGAATTCTGCGGGAGGGGGGTCACCATCCTTTGAGGGGGTTCAATTTTGGCCAAAGGGGGTTCGCTTTCCAAAGGAGGCTTTTGAGATGTGAGAAACACAAGATTGCGATACTTAAGTATTGACTTCTCAATACTTAAGTGGTATAATCTCAAATGAAAGGTGGCGATATAGTGGCTTTTTCTTACAAACCGCTTTGGAAGTTGTTAATTGATCGTGATATGACAAAGAAACAGCTCATGCAAGCGACGGGTATTTCAAAATCAACGATGGATAAAATGGCTCGAGGTGAACAAGTTTCAATGGATATTATTGACAGAATTTGTTCCTATTTTGACTGCAACGTTGACAGCATTATTGAACATATGGGTGTGGTGAAGTAATGGTACAAGAAAAGAAAAAGAGAATCGTAACAGGAAAATCCTCAACAGATCTGGTTTTTTCTGCTTATGTACGTAATAATGAAGAAATCTTCCCTCTCATTCTTTCTTTGTATGTTCCAGTCGGCGCTGAAATTGCAGATGTCACATATGGAAAAGGCGTCTTTTGGAAAAGGATAAATCAAGCGGATTATCATTTGCATTTTTCCGATATTAAAATGGGGATTGATTGCAGAAATTTACCATATGATAATCAATCAATGGATTGTGTTGTACTTGATCCGCCATATATGGAAGGATTCTATAGGCGAAATAATGACCATTTAGCAGGAAATGGAACCTTTTCATCATTTAGAGAGGCATATTCCGACGGTAGTATATATGAGCAAAAAGCAGGTGCTCCCAAATACCATGATGCGGTATTGGATATGTACTATTCGGCAGGTTATGAGGCTGTTCGCGTATTAAAAACAAACGGTATTTTGATCGTAAAATGTCAAGACGAAGTCAGTGCTAACAAGCAACATTTGACACATGTAGAAATAATCAACGAATATACAAAACATGGTCTGGTCATTGAAGATTTGTTTGTGATGATACGAAACAACAAGCCTAATATTTCTACATTAAAGAAACAAGTTCACGCTCGAAAAAACCATTCCTACTTTTTGGTTTTTCGCAAAACGTGTTAAAGCATGCTGTCAAGTAATGAATAAACATCTGTTGTAAATGGTGCCTGTAACGGCCATGTAATATCAATCAGTGTTTTGATAAGGTACTCCCTATCCTGTACTGCAACATTGCGTGAACGAGGACCGGGGTGTGGTAAATCGCTGTTTTTTGCAAAACCAAAGCGCCATTGATCGCCAAACGCATAAAGACTAACTGCTACAATGTCAAATTCGCCAACTGCAAGACAAGTCGTATTAACGGTGTGACCATTAGGTAATGAGATTTCTCTTCTATCGCTTGCATCGCATTGAAATTTTCCTGCCCAACTATCTTCACCTAAATTGATTACAGAATTAGTTTGCAAAGATTTGGCTTCAATACGGAATTCTTTTCCCTTATAGTGGAATGATATGTCGCCTTTGCTCGTACGATCGTGATCGTCGTATTTTTTCAAATCTGTAATACTCTCATGGCCATCGAAATATGTACGCGCCTTGTATTCACTTACATATCCAAATAGAAAACCGCGCAATGATGGATTATCAGTGACTATCTTTGTCAGCTCTTCGGCTGAAATCTGCCACTTTTCCAAAATCGTTGCCATTTATACTGCACCTCCTGCACAAGTAATGATTTACTTGTAAGAATTATATCATGTGAGCAAACCCAAATCAATGCAACTCGCAGTATTTGTCGTAATTTGACTGTGATTATTTTGGGGTGCTTGCTGTCGTTCGAACTTTAATGTTAAGTCGATTATAAGCCATCAAAAATGACTGTGCAGTCAAAATGAACGATTATCCTCTGTGAGAACGATTTGTCCGGGAGGGATAGGCTGGAAGACTCAAAAAATGCGAAAAAGCCGCTACGGAAATGGCTCCGTAGCGGCGTCTCGTTTGCGATTATGCGCTAATTGTTGTGAATCGTGTGAATATAGCTCAATAATGACTGCTATTCCGGCAAAAAAGTTTAGCACGGCAATTCTATCAAAATTACCGTGCTAATTTGGCGGAGATGCAGGGATTTGAACCCTGGCACGGGCAGAACCCGCCTGCCGGATTTCGAATCCGGTCCCTTCAACCACTTGGGTACATCTCCGTATTGAATTGTTAAGCTTTGATAAGCTAATCTATTATGCCATATTGCAGTAAAAAAGGCAAGGAATATTTTGTTCTGCGAGCTCTTGAGATGTGCACCGTTCTGTGCTACACTTTGTCCGTATCTGAACCGGTCAGCTGACTGGATAATTAGGAGGAGACAAGAATGGAATTTGAACTGCTGAGCTGCCCCGAGTGCGGCGAGCCGCTGTTGGATGATCTCCGGGACTATGCGAACGACTCCAGAGAATATGAAGGTCAGTTCGGCCATGTGTGCGAATGGCACTTCCGCGATGTGGAGCTGGAATGTCCCGGCTGCGGATGCAGTCTGCTGCTCAATGGAAGCATCATTGACGACGGCGGTACCGAGGAGCAGGATATTGAAGTGACGCCCAATCAGGGCTGAATCAAAAGGGAAAGAGCGGGGAGCAGTTCAGGTCTGCTCCTCGCTCTTATTTTGTTCGGCCTCTTCCTGCGCAATTTCCTTTAGCAGTTTCTGGTCTGCCTTGGAACTCAGGTCAAGTTTAGCGTACATATCAGGACGCCGGTCGCGGGTGCGGATGATGGACTGCTTGCGCCGCCATTTCTCCACATTGGCGTGGTGGCCGGACAGCAGGATGGGGGGCACCCGCCTGTCGTGCCAGACCTCGGGGCGGGAATACTGGGGGAATTCCAACAGGCCGTCCCAATGGCTCTCGTTTTCGTAGCATTCCGGGTCAGAGAGCACGCCGGGCACCAGCCGGCACACGGCATCCGCCACAGCCATGGCCGGGATCTCACCGCCGGTGAGCACAAAATCACCGAGAGAGATCTCTTCGTCTACGCACTCCTCGATAAAGCGCTCGTCGATGCCTTCATAGTGACCGCAGACGAGGATCAGCCGATCATAATCATCCCGCAGACGGACTGCATCGGCCTGCTTGAAGGGTTTGCCGCAAGGGGACATATAGATGGTGCGCACCCGTTCGCCCTCGGCCACGCCCTCCATGATGTGGGCCCAGCAGCGATAGAGCGGGTCGGCCTGCATGACGGCCCCGTGGCCGCCGCCATAGGGGTAGTCGTCCACCTGGTTCTGCTTGTTGGTGGTGTAGTCCCGGATCTGGTGGCATTCCACGCGAATGAAGCCCCGCTCCTGTCCGCGCCCCAGAATGGACTCACAGAGCATATCACCTACCACGTCGGGGAAGAGGGTCATAATGTCAATCCACATCATTGGCCCATGCCCTCCAGCACATGGAAGGAGATAAACCCTTCCGTTTCATTGATCTCCTTCACAAAGGCGGGGACATCCGGGATGAGGTAAGTCTTTCCGCCGCCTTTGACCTCATAGAGATCCTGCGCAGGGTAGGACAGCACATCGGATACTTTGCCAAACACTTCGCCGCTGTCTGCGTCCCGGGCTTCCAGACCGATAAGGTCGGCCACAAAATGCTCACCGGGCTTATTTTTGATGTCAGCGCGGCGCACTTCAATGATCTTGTTCTTGTAGGGAAGCGCACTGTCCATGTCAGTCACGCCCTCCAGCGTCAGCAGAGCATTCTGCTGATGCACCCGGACGGAGACCACACGGACAGGCTGGCCGGAAATATAGATGGTTTTAAACTGCTTCAGGAAGTCCACCCGGTCGCTCCAGGGCTGAACCTTCAGCTCGCCGCGGATACCGAACGTATTGATGATCTTGCCTGCTTCCAGAAATTCTTTCTTCAACTGGATCGCTCCCTTCAAAATTGGAAAAGAACACGGGGTAAAGGAAAACCGGGGTGCCGAACGGCATCCCGGTATCATTCCTCAGTCGACGATATCGACGGTGACTCTGGTGTTCAGACGCTGGGCATAGGAGCGCACAACTGCGCGGATCTCCTTTGCAATGCGGCCCTGGCGGCCGATCACTTTGCCCATATCCTCGGGAGCCACCCGCAGTTCCAGGACAAGCTCGCCATCGCAGTCTACCTCTTTGACATCCACTTGGTCGGGATGATCAACGAGATTTTGCGCGATATAGGTCAGAAGTTCTTTCATAACGTGTCGAGCCTCGATTTCTTACAGAACGCCGGCTTTTTTCAGCAGACCCTTCACGGTCTCGGTGGGCTGAGCACCAGTCTTGATCCAAGCCTGAGCGCGCTCGGCGTCGACCTTGATTTCGGCGGGCTCGGTCAGGGGATTGTAGGTGCCGATCTCCTCGATGAAGCGGCCGTCACGGGGATAACGAGAATCCGCCACAACGATACGATAGAAAGGAGCCTTCTTGGCGCCCATACGGCGCAGTCTGATTTTAACCATGTATCATTCACCTCCAACAGATTGTTGACATTATATTTGAAAAGCGCTTTTGGCGCGTCTCAACGTTTTTTCTTGCGCTTCTTATTGGGCTTGGTGCGTCCCTTGGAGTGGCCGCCGCCCATGCCTCCGCCGCCGAAGCCGCCCATGCCGGGCATTCCGCCGCCCATCATGCCCTTCAGGGCCTTGGGCATCTTGCCGCCGGAGATGGAACGGGTCAGGTTCTGCATCATATCGAACTGCTTCAGCAGCCGGTTCACATCCACCACCTCCAGGCCGCAGCCGGCAGCGATGCGCTTTTTCCGGCTGGCGTTCAGGATCTGGGGATTCTCCCGCTCCAGCGGGGTCATGGAGAGGATGATGGCCTCCGTGTGGGCCAGGGCCTTGTCATCGATGGTGGCACCGGCCATCTGGCGGCCCAGAGCACCGGGCATCATGCTGGCGATCTGGCTCAGGTCACCCATATTCCGCAGCTGCTGGAGTTGTTCGTAGTAATCCTGCAGCGTCAGGCGGTTTTTCCGGAGCTTTTCCTCCAGCTTGGCGGCCTGATTTTCGTCGTAGGTCTGCTGGGCCTTTTCGATGAAGGACAGCATATCGCCCATACCCAAAATGCGGGATGCCATCCGGTCCGGATGGAAGGGCTCGATCATATCCAGCTTCTCGCCGGTACCCACGAACTTGATGGGCTTGCCGGTGGCCGCCCGGATGGAGAGGGCCGCGCCGCCCCGGGCGTCGCC
>OGCO01005679.1_pt1 | contig 11848 bp, 3 predicted proteins | sample 1570171 | NCBI WGS metagenome assembly OGCO01 (sample SAMEA4370583, study PRJEB24528) | human gut metagenome | reverse complement strand
GGATATTTGCCGGAAGTGTTGCAGTAAATGGAACACAGGCAGCGGCTGCGGAGCAGAGGGCAGCAGGACTGGCTGAACTGGCGCAGGTAATCCGCGACAACGGGATGCAGAGAAAAAGCCGGTTCGCGGTTGACTTCAGCGGAAGTGATGAGGAGTGGAGCCGTTTGTTTAATGGCATGTCATTCTTTTATTATGATATGATTGTTTTGGATGACGCGTCGACTTCGGACGATTCCGACTATTTGATCGGAAATATCAATTTTTCGAAAGAATTTATGAGTGCATCGGTGGAAGAAGAGAGCGGAAATGGCGAAATTATCTTTACGCCGACTTATTTTGAAACTGCGGACGAGACAGAATATGTAAATACGCATACGAAAGAAATTCTTGCTGAACTTGGGATTTCGCAGATGTCTGATTATTCCAAAGTAAAGGCGGTGCACGACTATGTCTGCGCACTCATTACGTACACGAATGATGTGGACAATGCATCTTCGGTATATGGCGCGTATGTCCGAGGAGAGGGACTTTGTAACAGTTACGCACTTTGCATGTACAAACTGCTTTTGGAAGCGGGCGTGCCGTGCCATTGGATCGGAGGAAGTGCCGGTACCGGGAGAGATTCTGCCGGTCATGCGTGGAACATTGTGAAACTCGGAGACCAATGGTACAATCTCGATGCGACATGGGATGACGCAGACAATGACAAGATAAGCTATGATTACTTTTTAAAGGGAACCGCGGATTTTGACGAGGCAGATACATCACAGGTTCATACGATGGACAATGAATATTATGAAAGCAGTTATCTTACTGATTTTCCGATTGCAGAAACCTCGTATGTGGTAAGTGACGAGGATCTGAAGCCGGTGACACCTACGCCGACACCGACGATCGTGCCAAGCGCATCGCCAAGTGCCACACCAACCGAGGTGCCGACACAGACACCAAGCGCATCGCCAAGTGCTGCACCAACCGAGGCGCCGACACAGACCCCAAGTGTGTCTCCGAGTACCACGCCGGAAAGTCCGGTATCTCCTGTGATTCCGCCGACAACGACGCCGGGTGAAACAAAGGAGGTCACAGTCCCTGGTGTACCGACTGACACTACGGAAGATTCTTTATCGGAAATCACAAAATACTCATTTTCCGATATTATCGTGGGAAAATATCCGGCAAAAGGTAAATTTACCATTTCACGCAAAAAGGCAGATGATATCCAGCTTTTGATCGATAATAAGGCGGCAAGAAAGAAAATTGCAAAGATTTCTTATAAGATCACAAGTGGAAAGAAAATTATCAAGACGAAAAATTATGGCATCAGGAAAGACGGAAAACAGTATTTTTCAAATTTGCGTGTATTTGGAAAAAAGAAGGGAAAAGCAAAGATCGCAGTTACCGTAAAATTGATCAATGGTCAGAAGAAAAAATACAATTTTACGGTGCGTGTGCGCTAAAGACAGGGGGAAAATAATTGAAAAAGAAGATAGTATTGTGCATAGTATTGGCCGGGCTGATTTTTAGCCTGGCCGGCTGTGCGGAAGAGGCCGGTCAGCCGGAAGCGGGAGTGCAGCAGGAAAATTCGGCAGTTTCGGAGGAAGAATTTGCCGGAGATGGTGCGTGGACGATTCTTGTATATTTGTGTGGAACCGATCTCGAGAGTGGTTATGGCGCGGCGACAATGGACCTGGGCGAGATGCTTGACCGAGATTTTGGTTCGCAGGTTCGTTTTGTCGTGCAGACAGGTGGCTGCACCCAGTGGCAGAACGAGGTCATTCCGGAAGATGCGATCGCGCGGTATGAGATCATAAATGGAGATATGCAGGAAATTTCCCGTATGGAACAGGCAAATATGGCGGAAAGTGCTACATTGAAAGATTTTGTCACTTTCGGAGTGGAAAATTATGGGAACAATAAGCTGGGACTTATTATGTGGGATCACGGCGGTGGAAGTGTTGCCGGTGTGTGCCTGGATGAAAATTACGGGACAGATACGCTGGATCTGGCGGAGATTCAGCAGGCGCTCGACGGTATTCCGCGAAAGTTTAATTTTATCGGTTACGATGCCTGTCTGATGGGATCTGTTGAGAATGCGAAGATGCTTTCGCCGTTTGCCAATTATATGATCGGTTCGGAAGAATTGGAAAGTGGCGGCGGCTGGGATTATGCTGCGATCGGAGCCTATCTGCAGGAAAATCCGGGAGCTCCGGCGGCAGATCTTGGAAAAGAGATCTGCGACAGTTTTTATAAAAGCTGTGAAGCACTTGGAGAAGAAAGTACGGCGACACTTTCGGTGACAGATCTGTCGAAGATTCAGAAGGTCTGTGACGAATTTGGCGCGGTAGCGGAAAGTATGAAGGGGAGCACGGAAAATATGGAAACCTTTGGTGAGATCGCCAAAGGAATCCGAAAAGCACAGAATTATGGAGGAAATACGCCATCCGAAGGCTACAGTAATATGGTAGATCTCGGCGATATGGCAAAAAATATCGCAGGCGCAGTAGACACGAGTGCTCTTCAGGCGGCGATTTCGGAAGCGGTCATTTATCAGGTGAAAGGTGCGAACCGCCGGAATGCCAACGGTCTTTCCGTATATTACCCGCTTCAGATCGAGGACGAAGGGGAATTAAAGACATTTGAAACGGTTTGTGTCAGCGATTCGTATACCGATTTTATCGGAGCGATGGTGTATGGCGCTGCCAATGGTTCGATCGAGGAATATTCCGGCGAAAATGATTGGTCGGCTGCAGATCAGAGCGGACATGGACTGGGACTTATGACGGCAGATCAGAACCAGATTCAGATCGCCGAAGAACAACATTTGAATGACGACGGGTATTATACGTTCACGATCGCGCAGGAAAGCCTTCCGAATGTGGCATCGGTTCAGTACAATTTATATATGAAGTTTGACGACGAGACACCGCTTGTGTATCTCGGAAGTGACAACTGGCTTGATTACGATGACCAGACCGGTGTCGTGACAGATACATTTCAGGGATACTGGCCGGCACTTCCGGATGGATCGCTTCTCAGTATGTACGTGGTAGAGGAAAGCGAGGATTATACCATCTTTTCTTCGCCGATCGTACTCAATGGGCAGGAGACCAATCTTCGTTTTGCCTATCTTTATGGGGAGACAGAGGACGATGGAGAATGGATGGTGCTCGGTGCCTGGGATGGTATCGATGACGAGAACGGCCAGGCAGATAAAGAAATGACCGAGATCAAAAAAGGAGATGTGATCCGCCCGATCTATGTCGTTGTTGACCAGGAAAGCGGAGAAACGACGGAGATCAAAGGGGATAAATACCGCGTAGGGAAAAATTTTAATATTACGGAGCCAAAGCTTCCGGAGGGCGAATATTATTACAGTTTCGGCATTGACGACCTTTTTGGTTCTACGAAATATTTGGATCTGATCAGCTTTTGGGTAAATAAAAAAGGAAAAGTAGAACTTTCCTATTGACACCACTCTACAACTGTGGTAAGATGAAATATACAGTACTGTGGTAAATTAGGTTCAGTGACCCTTTACTGATTCATTATAACACAGTTTTGTAAAAAAAACAAGGAGTGAAATCATCAATGGAGAAAAACAGAATACGTCCTGTCAAAGTGGGCAAAGGCGTCAGAATGAGTTACTCAAAGCAAAAAGAAGTTTTGGAGATGCCTAACCTGATTGCGGTTCAGACAGATTCATACAAATGGTTTTTGGAAGAAGGTTTAAATGAAGTTTTTCGTGATATTTCCCCGATTTCAGATTACAACGGAAATCTCAGTCTTGAGTTTGTGGGATTTGAGTTGTGCAAAGATGAGGTGAAATATTCAATTGAAGCCTGCAAAGAACGTGATGCGACATATGCAGCACCTTTGAAAGTAAAGGTAAGACTTCATAATAAAGAGACAGAAGAGATCAGTGAGCATGATATTTTCATGGGCGACCTGCCTCTTATGACGGCGACCGGTACTTTTGTTATCAATGGTGCTGAGCGTGTTATCGTCAGCCAGCTGGTTCGTTCTCCGGGAATCTATTATGGCATTGCACATGATAAGATTGGTAAGGAACTGTATTCTGCTACGGTCATTCCAAACCGTGGTGCATGGCTGGAGTATGAGACAGATTCCAACGATATTTTCTACGTACGTGTAGACCGTAACCGTAAAGTGCCGATCACAGTGTTGATCCGTGCCCTCGGTGTCGGAACAAACCAGGAGATCTTGGATCTGTTCGGTGAAGAACCAAAAATTATTGCAAGTTTTGCGAAAGACGCTTCTGAGAATTATCAGGATGGTCTTTTGGAATTGTACAAAAAACTGCGTCCGGGCGAGCCACTTTCCGTCGATAGTGCCGAGAGCCTTATTAATAGTATGTTCTTTGATGTGAGAAGATACGATCTGGCTAAAGTAGGACGTTATAAATTTAATAAAAAACTTGCATTTCGCAATCGTATCGCCGGTTTTGCTTTGGCCGAAGATGCAATTGATATGGAAAGCGGTGAAGTTATTGCCGAGGCCGGTGTTCCTTTGACCGAGGAAAAAGCGGCTGAAATCCAGAATAGAGCAATTCCTTACGTTTTTGTACAGACGGAAGAGCATGTTGCGAAAGTTCTCTCCAATATGATGGTTGATTTGAACGCATTTTTACCAAATGCAGATAAAAAAGAATTGGGTGTGACTGAGGATGTTTATTATCCGGCACTGAAAGCAATCCTGGATGAGTACACCTCCGAAGAAGAAATTTATGAAGCAATTAAAAAACATATTCCGGACTTGATTCCGAAACATATTACGAAGGAAGATATTTTTGCTTCGATCAATTACAATATGCATCTCGAGTATGGCATTGGAAATGATGACGATATCGACCATTTGGGCAACCGTCGTATCCGTGCTGTCGGAGAATTGCTTCAGAACCAGTACCGTATCGGCTTGTCCCGTATGGAACGTGTGGTTCGCGAGCGTATGACGACGCAGGATGTAGAGACAATCTCTGCACAGTCGCTCATCAATATCAAACCTGTGACAGCAGCGGTCAAAGAGTTCTTTGGAAGTTCCCAGTTGTCACAGTTTATGGACCAGAATAACCCATTGTCCGAATTGACACATAAGAGACGTCTTTCTGCTCTTGGTCCCGGTGGTCTTTCCCGAGACCGTGCCGGATTCGAAGTCCGAGACGTTCACTATTCCCATTATGGAAGAATGTGTCCGATCGAGACGCCCGAAGGTCCTAACATCGGTCTGATCAACTCGCTGGCATCGTATGCCCGCATCAATGAGTATGGATTTGTAGAGGCTCCATACCGCCGAGTTGACAAGACAGATCCGGATAATCCGATCGTAACGGACGAAGTTGTTTACATGACAGCAGACGAAGAAGACCGTTATCACGTGGCTCAGGCGAATGAGGCATTGGATGAAGACGGACATTTTGTACGTAAGAACATTTCCGGTCGTTTCCGTGAAGAAACTTCCGAATTTGAAAGAAATAAAATCGATTTCATGGATGTATCGCCGAAGATGGTATTCTCGGTAGCGACAGCCATGATCCCATTCCTGGAAAACGACGATGCAAACCGTGCGCTGATGGGATCCAACATGCAGCGTCAGGCAGTACCGCTTTTGGTTACCGAAGCACCGGTTGTAGGTACAGGTATGGAAATGAAAGCCGCTGTCGATTCAGGTAACTGTGTCGTAGCGAAAGAAGGCGGTGTGATAGAACGCTCCGAGTCCAACCGTATCATCATCAAAAAGGCAGATGGAAACCGCGATGAATACAAACTTGCGAAGTTTGTACGAAGCAACCAGGGTACTTGTATGAACCAGCGTCCAATCGTGACAAAAGGTGATGTGATCGAAAAAGGACAGGTTATCGCAGACGGACCTTCTACTTCCGGCGGAGAGATCGCTCTCGGTAAGAATCCTCTGATCGGATTTATGACATGGGAAGGTTACAACTACGAGGATGCCGTTCTTCTTAGTGAAAGACTCGTACAGGAAGATGTATATACTTCCGTTCATATTACAGAATACGAAACCGAAGCCAGAGATACCAAACTCGGACCGGAAGAGATTACCCGCGACGTGCCGGGTGTCGGCGATGATGCGCTCAAAGATCTGAATGAGCAGGGTATCATCCGTATCGGTGCAGAGGTTCGTGCCGGCGATATTCTTGTCGGAAAAGTAACACCAAAGGGAGAAACCGAGCTGACCGCCGAGGAAAGACTTCTTCGCGCAATCTTCGGTGAAAAAGCACGTGAAGTAAGAGATACGTCTCTGCGTGTTCCTCATGGTGAATTTGGTATTGTCGTAGATGCGAAAGTATTTACAAGAGAAAACGGAGATGAACTTTCTCCGGGAGTGAATAAAACCGTGCGTATTTACATCGCACAGAAGAGAAAGATCCAGGTAGGAGATAAGATGGCTGGTCGTCATGGTAACAAGGGTGTAATTTCCCGTGTACTTCCGGTAGAAGATATGCCATTCCTTCCAAATGGCCGTCCGCTCGATATCGTGTTGAACCCACTGGGCGTTCCTTCACGTATGAATATCGGACAGGTTCTTGAAATCCATCTTGGTCTTGCTTCACAGGTTCTCGGATTCAAGGTTTCAACTCCTGTGTTTGATGGTGCAGACGAGTTTGATATCATGGATACTCTTGAGATGGCGAATGATTATGCAAATACTGAGTGGGAGAACTTCTACGAGAAATATAAAGATTCTGTTTCAGAAGAAGTAATGAATTACCTCTATGAGAACAGAGATCACAGAGAAGAATGGAAGGGCGTTCCGATCGACAGAACCGGTAAGGTACAGCTTCGTGACGGTAGAACCGGTGAAGAATTTGACAGCCCTGTAACAATCGGTTACATGCATTATCTTAAGCTCCATCATCTGGTTGATGATAAGATCCATGCACGTTCAACCGGTCCGTACTCATTAGTTACACAGCAGCCTCTGGGTGGTAAAGCTCAGTTCGGTGGACAGCGTTTCGGTGAGATGGAAGTTTGGGCACTGGAAGCATACGGTGCATCATATACATTACAGGAAATCCTGACTGTTAAGTCGGATGATGTAATCGGACGTGTTAAGACATATGAAGCGATCATTAAGGGTGAGAACATTCCTACACCTGGTATCCCTGAGTCATTCAAGGTACTGCTGAAGGAATTCCAGTCACTTGGTCTCGATGTCAGAGTTGTAAAAGACGATATGACAGAGGTTGATCTCGGTGAGACGATCGAAGCGTATGACGAGAATGTTAAGAGCATGATCGATGATGATAAACGGGAAGCTGATGGACGTGAATTTGAAGAAGCGGGCTTCAGCGGAACAGATGAAAATGATGAGCTGACATCATTATCAGACGGAGAATATCTGGATGATTACAGCGATGATTATGATGACAACTCAGATGATGAATTTTAGAAAGGAGATTTTGTAAGATGCCAGAATTTAACATGGAAACTCCAGAACAGGAACAGGCTTTAAGCTTTGACGCAATTAGAATCGGACTTGCATCTCCTGAAAAAATCAGAGAATGGTCACATGGTGAGGTTAAGAAACCTGAGACTATCAATTACAGAACATTAAAACCGGAAAAAGACGGTTTGTTCTGTGAGAGAATATTTGGACCTAGCAAGGACTGGGAATGTCATTGTGGTAAATACAAGAAGATCAGATATAAAGGTATTATCTGTGATCGATGCGGTGTAGAGGTTACAAAGGCCAGCGTTCGTAGAGAGCGTATGGGTCATATCGAGCTTGCAGCACCGGTATCCCATATCTGGTATTTCAAAGGTATTCCTAGCCGTATGGGACTGATCCTTGATATTTCTCCAAGAGTACTTGAAAAGGTATTATACTTTGCATCTTATATTGTTCTTGATCCAAAGGACACACCGCTTACTTATAAGCAGGTTCTGACAGAGCAGGAATACAGAAAGGCTGAAGAGGACTTCGGATACGGCTCCTTCCGTGCAGGAATGGGTGCTGAGTCCATTCAGGAGCTCTTAAGAGCAATCGATCTGGATAAAGAAAGCGAAGAATTAAAGGCTGAGCTTAAGAATTCAAGCGGACAGAAGAGAGCCAGAATCATCAAGAGACTGGAAGTTGTTGAAGCATTCCGTAATTCTGAGAATAAGCCGGAGTGGATGATCATGGATGTTATCCCGGTTATCCCACCGGATATCCGTCCTATGGTACAGCTGGATGGTGGACGTTTTGCAACCAGTGACTTAAACGACTTATATAGAAGAATTATCAACCGTAACAACCGTCTGGCAAGACTGTTAGAGCTTGGTGCTCCTGATATCATCGTTCGTAACGAGAAACGTATGCTTCAGGAAGCAGTTGATGCCCTGATCGATAATGGCCGCCGTGGCCGTCCTGTAACAGGACCTGGAAACCGTGCTCTTAAGTCCCTTTCTGATATGTTAAAGGGTAAGCAGGGACGTTTCCGTCAGAACCTGTTAGGTAAGCGTGTTGACTATTCTGGTCGTTCCGTTATCGTCGTAGGACCAGAGTTAAAGATTTATCAGTGTGGTCTTCCGAAGGAGATGGCAATCGAGCTGTTCAAGCCTTTCGTTATGAAGGAGCTTGTTGAGAACGGTTCTGCTCACAATATCAAGAGTGCAAAGAAGATGGTAGAGCGTCTTGAGACAAAGGTTTGGGATGTGCTTGAGAACGTAATTAAAGAGCATCCTGTTATGTTAAACCGTGCACCTACACTTCACAGACTTGGTATTCAGGCATTCGAGCCAATCCTTGTAGAAGGTAAGGCAATTAAGCTTCATCCGCTTGTTTGTACCGCATTCAACGCCGACTTCGATGGAGACCAGATGGCTGTCCATCTGCCGCTGTCCTTAGAGGCACAGGCAGAGTGCCGTTTTATGCTGCTGTCCCCGAACAACCTGTTAAAGCCGTCTGATGGAGGTCCTGTAGCCGTTCCTTCTCAGGATATGGTCCTTGGTATTTATTACCTGACTCAGGAAAGACCAGGTGCAAAGGGCGAGGGCATGTGCTTTAAGAGTATGGACGAGGCACTGCTTGCATATGAGAATGGCTGCATTACATTCCACAGCAGAATCAAGATTCGTGTAAGAAAGACAATGGCAGATGGCACTGTTCTTCAGGATACACTTGATACTACACTTGGAAGAAGTATGTTTAATGAAATCCTTCCACAGGATTTAGGATATGTAGACAGAAGCATTCCAGAGAACGCATTAAAGCTTGAGGTTGACTTCCATGTCGGCAAGAAGCAGTTAAAGCAGATTCTGGAGAAGGTTATCAATACACACGGAGCAACAAAGACTGCTGAAGTTCTTGACTCCATTAAGGCAATGGGTTACAAGTACTCAACAAGAGCAGCTATGACCGTATCCATATCTGATATGACAGTTCCGCCGCAGAAGCCAGAGATGATTAAGAAGGCTCAGGCAACTGTTGACCAGATTGCAAAGCACTACAAGATGGGGTGGATCACCGATGAGGAGCGTTACAACCAGGTTATCAAGACTTGGGAAGCAACTGATAAGGAGCTGACAAAGGCACTTCTTGATGGTCTTGATAAGTACAACAACATCTTCATGATGGCTGACTCTGGTGCCCGTGGTTCTGATAAGCAGATCAAGCAGCTGGCTGGTATGCGTGGACTTATGGCAAACACAACTGGTAAGGCAATCGAACTTCCTATTAAATCAAACTTCCGTGAAGGACTTGACGTATTGGAGTACTTCATTTCCGCTCATGGTGCAAGAAAGGGTATGTCCGATACCGCACTTCGTACCGCTGACTCTGGTTACTTGACAAGACGTCTTGTTGATGTATCTCAGCAGCTTATGGTTCGTGAGATGGATTGTTGTGAAGGAAAGAACATTCCATATATGGAAATCGGTTCCTTTATGAATGGTCAGGAAGTTGTTGAGCAGCTTCAGGAGCGTATGACCGGCAGATTTATCGCAGAGACAATTGTTGATCCTGATACAGGAGAAGAAATTATTCACGAAAACTGCATGGTAACACCAAAGCGTGCTGCAAAGATTATGAATGCACTTGAGCGCATGGGCAGACATACAGTAAAGATCCGTACTGTTCTTAGCTGCCGTTCCCATGTGGGAATTTGTGCAAAGTGTTATGGTTCCAACCTGGCAACAGGACAGGCTGTACAGATCGGTGAGGCTGTTGGTATTATCGCAGCTCAGTCTATCGGTGAGCCTGGTACACAGCTGACCATGAGAACCTTCCATAGTGGTGGTGTTGCCGGCGGCGATATCACACAGGGTCTTCCTCGTGTCGAGGAGCTTTTCGAGGCACGTAAGCCAAAGGGTGTTGCAATCGTAACTGAGATTGGCGGTATTGCTACTGTTAAGGATGTCAAGAAGAAGAGAGAGATTATCGTAACAGATCCGGAGAGCGGAGAGTCAAAGACTTATATGATCCCATATGATGCAAGAATCCGTCCGATCGACGGCAAGGTAATAAATGCCGGTGATCCTCTGACAGAAGGTAGCATCAACCCGCATGATATCCTGCGTATTCAGGGTGTTCGTGCCGTACAGGATTACATGCTTCAGGAAGTTCAGCGTGTATATCGTCTGCAGGGTGTTGAGATCAACGATAAGCATATCGAAGTAATTGTTCGTCAGATGTTAAAGAAGATCCGTATCGAGAGAAGCGGAGATGCCGATGTTCTTCCAGGAGTATCTATGGATGTTCTTGATTTTGACGATATGAACGAGAAGCTTGTCGAGGAAGGTAAGGAGCCAGCAGAAGGAAAGCAGATTATGCTTGGTATCACAAAGGCATCTCTTGCAACAAACTCCTTCCTGTCAGCAGCATCCTTCCAGGAGACTACAAAGGCTCTGACCGATGCAGCTATCAATGGCAAGGTTGACCCGCTGCTTGGTATGAAGGAAAATGTTATCATCGGTAAGCTGCTTCCAGTAGGTACTGGTATGAAGCGTTATCGCAATCTGGAACTCAATACAGATTATCAGCAGTCTGATATTGTTGATTTCTCTGATGATGAGACTGAGACTGCAGGTGATGATACTATCGAGCTTTCTGAGGATTTTGATGAGTCTGATGATGCAGACGAGGCTGTAAAGGCAGCTGAGGAAGCATTTGCAGATGATGATGATGATACAGATGCAGATATAGACACAGATGATTTCGATGAGGAATATTTAAAGGCATTTTCTAAATCAGATGATTCTGATGCAAAATAAAATATAAAAAAAGCTGTTCCGGTGGCAATGCTGTCGGGGCAGCTTTTTTAGATAAGCCAATATTGCACCGAAGGGCTTTTGTTACATGAACAGTGACAAAAATGTTGATAAAAATGTGTAAAAACTTGAATTTCCTATTGACAGAAAAATATAAAGGATATATAATTTAAAGGCATGTGGCCTTGGAAGCAAAATGCTGTCCAACAACCGGGCTTGCATGATTCATTACATTATAATGTTTTTAATTTCCGCAGGAGGTGAAACGGATGCCTACATTTAATCAGTTAGTTAGAAAAGGAAGACAGACTCTGCAGAAGAAGTCTACTGCTCCGGCACTTCAGAAGGGATATAACTCCTTAAAGAAGAAGTCTACCGACAAGAGTGCTCCGCAGAAGAGAGGTGTTTGTACTGCAGTTAAGACAGCTACTCCTAAGAAGCCGAACTCAGCTCTTAGAAAGATCGCCAGAGTACGTCTTTCCAATGGAATCGAAGTAACAAGCTACATCCCAGGTGAGGGACATAACCTTCAGGAGCATAGCGTAGTTCTGATCCGTGGCGGCCGTGTTAAGGACTTACCAGGTACCAGATACCATATCGTAAGAGGAACCCTTGATACA
>OGCO01005677.1_pt1 | contig 11849 bp, 9 predicted proteins | sample 1570171 | NCBI WGS metagenome assembly OGCO01 (sample SAMEA4370583, study PRJEB24528) | human gut metagenome | reverse complement strand
CATTCTCTTTAAAGACTCATCCAGACTGGCAATAAGATATTTTCTGGAACCCCAGTTTCCATAAGGGCCATCCCACATGTCATATCCGGCTTTAGTACTGATGATCAGCTCATTTCTGTACGGACGTAAAAAATCACGCATTATCCGTCCAAAGTTTTCCTCTGCTGATCCATAGATCGGACCATAGTTATTGGCCAGATCAAAATGGGTAATACCATTGTCAAAAGCTGTGAAGCAAAGCGTCTTCATCATGTCATAATTATCTTTAGAACCGAAATTGTGCCACAATCCCAAAGACACTACAGGAAGTTTCAGGCCGCTTTTTCCGCAGCGATTGTACTGCATAGTCTCATATCGGTTTCTGTCTGCCTTATATTCATCAACGTAATACATACTTTTCTCCTTTTCAGATTTATGTCCTCTCGGAGTCTTTATAAAACTTTAACTGTGCCTTTATATTTCTTTGATAGGTCTTATTATACAGGAAAATCATCTGTTTTAATATATATCAGATTTATCATTTTTTTACTATGAAAGCATTGTCAGGCGGCTATAGGGTCTTCGTGCCTGCACGCAAATGCGTATAACCGTAAAAAAGCGTATCCAAAGCTTTTTTCTTTTCTGGATACGCTTTTACAAGTCACTTGTATACTCTTTACAAAACAACTGCTCTTACAGGATATAAACCCCATGAGGATCAAAGTCCAGATATGCCTTTTCGCCTACTTCATAAATCCGGCGGTTTACAGGATTGTAGTCTGTGATCTGGATCTCCATATCACCTACCATTACCTGGTAATACTGATAGGAACCCATGAAGGTTGACAGTGTAACAGTTCCTTCCAGAAGTCCTTTTTCAGAAAGAACAACTGCTTCCGGACGAAGAACCAGACTGGCATCATCACCGGCTGCCTTCTCACCATAATTATTGACCTCTATCTCTTCACCAATAACATCGATCACAGCCTTTTCACCCTGAGCAGATTTAACCTTCGCCTTTAAGAAGTTTGCTTCACCAATAAAGTCAGCTACGAAACGGCTCTTTGGATGATAGTAGATTTCTCTTGGAGTACCGATCTGCTCTACTTTGCCCTTGCTCATGATAATGATCTTGTCAGAAATACTCATTGCCTCTGACTGATCATGGGTTACATAGATAGCGGTAATTCCCACCTTCTGCTGGATCTTACGGATCTCAGTACGCATGGTCACACGCAGCTTTGCATCCAGGTTACTTAAAGGCTCATCAAAAAGCAAAACACTTGGTTCAATGACCAGAGCCCGGGCCAGAGCAACTCGCTGCTGCTGTCCACCGGAAAGCTGGTTGGTCATACGGGATTCCATTCCATCCATTTCTACCAGCTTCAGGATGTTTAAAACTCTCTCTTTTATCTCTTCCTTAGGCAGCTTACGGATCTTTAAGCCATAAGCTACGTTGTCAAATACATTATAATGTGGCAGCAGGGCATAGCTCTGGAATACCATTGCTGTGTCACGTTTATTTGGCGTCAGGCTGTTAATAGCCTCATCACCTAAGTAGATCTCGCCTTCATCCGGGCTTTCAAAACCTGCGATCATACGCAGTGTAGTCGTTTTTCCGCAGCCGGAAGGTCCCAGTAAGGTAACAAATGTACCTGGTTCAATATCCAGTGTGGTATCCTGGACTGCATAAAACTCTTTTCCTGTTTTAGGATCATTATATATTTTGGAAATATGTTCCAGACGAACACCTTTTTTCTGCTTTTCCATAACCTATTCCTCCGTTTTGATTTTTCTGCTGACTCCGAAGAATTTCATCAGCGTGTTCATGATCAGCACTGCACCGTAGGTAATGATGATCAATACGGTTGCATAAGCACAGGCAACACCGTAGTTTCCTTTTTCTGCCTGCTCGTTGATCTGACAGGTGATCAGCAGGAAGTCAGGAGTTACTAACAGGATGATGGCTGAAATAGCGGTAATACTGCGGACAAACGCAGTTACCAGGCCGCTGAAGAAGGAATCCTTAATAAGGGGTAATGTAACAGTCATAAATACTCTTGCTGAGTTTGCACCCATGTCGTAGGCAGACTCTTCAATGGATTTATCGATCTGGCGCAGAGCGGAGATACCGCTTCGTGTACCGGTAGGAAGGCTTCGAACGATAAATACGATGATCAGGATAGCACCAGTTCCATAAAGACCGCTCATAAAGCCGCTGCGGAACAGACCATTTGCATAACCACGGATATATCCAATACCAAGAACAGTACCAGGTACTGCCATTGCTAACATAGATACGAATTCAATAAAGTTTCTTCCTTTAAAACGCTTTTTAACAACCAGATAGGAAATGACCATGGATAAAAGTGCTGTAAGAGGAGCTGCGATCAGGGACAGTATAAAGGAATCCTTAAATGCCTTTAGTCCACTGGTCTTAAACATGTACTGGAACCATTTAAGGCTTAAGCTGTAATCTCTGCCCCAAAGGGTGAACAGTGCGCCGAAAGGAACCATGATGTACATCAAAAGTACGAAAGCTGCTACCACGCCGCAGAAAATAGTCAGCGGAACAGTTACGCTCTTATCTTCAATAAGCATTCTCATACGGGAAGCTTTGCCAGTAAGAGTAGCTGCTGTTTTCTTCTCCAGATAATATTTCTGGATCAGGAACAGGATAACAGTCAGTGAAAGCAGGACCACAGACATGGCTGCTGCACCGGTGGAGTCGTAAGCACCTGTTACCTGCAGATAAATGGTAGTTGCCAGAGTATCATAGGAACCACCGATCAGCATCGGGTTTGCAAAGTCTGCTACAGACTCAATAAATGTTACCAGGAATGCATTTCCAAGACCTGGAAGCAGAAGTGGGAAAGTTACGCTTGTGAATACTTTCCAACGGGTAGCTCCCATATCTCTGGTCGCTTCTTCCAGTGACGGGTCAATGTTCTTTAACAGTCCCTTTAACATCAGATAGCATACAGGGAAGAATGTAAGTGTCTGAACAACGGAGATACCTAACAGTCCGTAAATATTAGAGTCGTAGATACCTAAAAGGGAACGGGTAATGATACCGCTTCGTCCGAACAGCATGATCATGGACAGAGACAGTACGAATGGCGGAGATACAACAGGAAGCATAGATACCAGACCAAATAACTTTTCCAGTATCTTTGTTTTCAATTTAACATATACTTCTACATAAGCAAATAATAAACCAATGGCTGTAGAAGCAAAACCTACGATAAATCCAAGTGTCAGTGTGTTTTTAAACGCATTGCGGAAACGTTCCAGATTTAAAACACGCTTAAATACATCCAGTGTAATGGTTCCCTCTGCATAAAAGCTGTCTACTAACAGCATTAACAGCGGATACAGAATAAACAGCGCCAGAAAAACCAGAAGGACAACAATCATTGAGACCATGATCGGGTCAGCAAAAAATTTCTTCCGTTCCAGCTGTGCACTTTGTTTTCCGGCCATTGCGAGACCCCCTTTTATAATTTACTATGAATTTTACAACCAATTCTGTCTTTGATTTGAAAATGCTGCGCAATGTTTATTCCATTACGCAGCATTTTCTGCTTAGCTTACTTTATATAAGCTTTACTTTCTTTTTAAGAATGACTTTTTGCAGTCCGTCTATTATTCTGATTACTCAGTTAAGAAACGGCTGGAGTCAGCGCCTTCAGATGTGCTTCCTAATGCTTCGAAGAAGTCTTCTACATACTTCGCACTGTTCTCTTTTGCATCTGCAAAATCATAGTCAATGGTATTGTTCATATCAAGACCAAATTTCTCAGCTTCTTCTGGCTGTGTTGCATTCTTTAATACCAGGAACTGATAAGAACCATTCTCTTTTGCATGGTCTACACAGTCAGGAGATAATGCATACTCGATCCACAGTTTTGCTGCATTTGGATGAGAAGCGCCCTTTAAGATAGCGGTTGCACCAACTTCGAAGGATGTTCCGTCTTCTGGAACGATCAGCTGGATGTTGTCATATCCCTGAAGGATCTGATAAATACCATCATGTAAGAAACCAATAGCGATCACACACTCACCAGGGCCAACCATCTTGGAAGGACCAGAACCGGACTTGGTATACTGTGCAATGTTTTTGTCCAGAGCCTTGAAGTATTCCATAGCTTCGTCATGGCCCTTCATCTGGATCATGGTGTTGATGATCAGTTTAGCAGTACCAGCGGTATTCGGGTTGGACATCATGATCAGGCCCTTGTACTCTTCCTTGGTCAGATCATCCCATGTCTTAGGTGCTTCCAGACCTAAACGCTCCAGCTCTTCTGTATTGACCATGAAGCCCAGGATGCCTTTGTAGATACCATACCAGCAATTAGTAGGATCCTTATAATCATCACTGATCAGGTTTACTGCATTCATGGCATCATACGGCTCTAACAGATCTGCTGCAACTGCCTCATTATAAGGATCAGTTGTTCCGCCGAACCATACATCTGCTGAAGGCTTTCCAGCTTCTTCAGAAACCTTGGTGTAAACTTCTGAAGTAGAAAGTCTCTGGTATTTTGTCTTAATTCCGTAGAGTTTTTCAAAGTTCTGGCAGGCTGCTGATAAGTATTCCTCTTCGCAGGAACCATATACAGTTAATTCGCCTTCAGCCTTAGCTGCTTCGATCAGAGCATCCATATCCCCGCCGGCTGCTTCTGTTTTCTCATCAGCTTTGCTCTCTGCGCTGCTTTCTGCAGCTGCTGCTGTGGTTGTTTCCGGAGCTGCTGTTGTTGCAGCCGGTTTTGAACCGCCACATGCTGTCAGGCCTAACGCCATGGTACAAGCCAGTAACAATGCAAGTTTTTTCTTCATAATAAAAACCCTCCTGTCTTTTCTGTTGACTTAAGTCTACCAGAAATCAGGAGGGGAAAAAACTGTATTTTTTGTTATTTTGTCGTGTTTTCTGAACTATGAAGTTCATTATTCATGCACTTTTGCCATATTTTGTTGCGATTTTCATAAATATGGAAACAAGAAGGTGTCATGGCTGGACCAATGTCATTTAGTTGTAACTATTTCTCAATAACTGCTTCCAGTCTCTTAACCATTTCGTCTACATCGCTCTTTTCAATGATCAGCGGCGGAACGAAACGGATAATATTGGCGCCTGCACTGATGAGCACCAGCTTCTGCTCTAATAATGCCTTGGACACGATCGGACCTACAGGAACTGTAAATTCCAGACCCTGGATCAGACCAACACCACGGTGGTCTTTTACTACATCATACTTATCCTTTAAGCCTTCCAGCTTTTCATAGAGATAAGCACCAACTTCCTTTACATGGTCTGCAATGTGGCGTTTTTCAAAAATATCCAGAACTGCGTCTGCTGCAGCTGTTACCAGTGGATTTCCGCCATAGGTAGTTCCATGGTCACCTGGGACCATAGCAGTAGCTGCCTTACCGCAGGCTAAGAATGCACCGATCGGAACACCATTTCCCAAAGCCTTTGCAACGGTCATTACATCTGGTTTTACGCCATATTTCTGCCATGCAAACATTTCTCCGGAACGTCCCATACCACACTGGATCTCATCTAAGATAAGCAGCAGATCATGTTCATCGCAGAGAGCACGGACACCCTTTAAGAATTCTTCTGTTGCAGGATAAATTCCGCCTTCGCCCTGGATAGTCTCCATAATGATAGCGCAGGTCTTGTCTGTAATCTGTGCCTTTACGCTGTCCAGATCATTAAAGTTGGCAAAACGTACACCTGGAAGCAGTGGATTAAACGGAGTTCTGTAATGTGCATTTCCAGTTACAGACAAAGCACCTATACTTCTTCCGTGGAAGGAATGGTTCATGGCAATGATCTCACCAGTCATGTCCACTTCTTTTTCCTCACAGCCATCGCAGCCGTCTCCCATGGTCTCATGAAGTTTATTATAATGATATCTCTTTGCGATCTTTAATGCACCTTCAATAGCCTCAGTACCGCTGTTAGTGAAAAATACTTTATCCATTCCAGATACCTTCAACAGCTTTTCACCAGCATCAATAGACGGCTGATTGTAAAACAGATTGGAAATATGGGTCAGCTTGTCCATCTGGGCCTTCACTGCATTTGTATACTCTTCGTCACAGTATCCAAGTCCCATAACAGCAATGCCTGCGCCAAAATCCAGATATTCATTTCCTTCTGTATCCCATAAGGTTACACCTTTTCCATGATCAAATACTACAGGAAAACGGTTATATGTTTTATACAGGACATGTTCTGCCCGATCGATCATTTTCTCATCAGCCATGATAATACCTCACATCTTCCTTTGAATTATAAATAGCAGTACCAATACCTTTATCTGTAAAGATCTCCAGAAGCAGGCAATGTGGAATACGCCCGTCCAGGATATGTACTCTGGAAACACCATTTTCAATGGCATCAATACAGTTCTGCAGCTTTGGAAGCATGCCGCCGCCTAAGCTTCCGCTGTCTACAAAGGCCTGAGCCTCTTCTACGGTCATTTCAGAGATAAGGGAACTCTTGTCTTCAAAATCCTTGTATACCCCTTCTACGTCTGTTAAGAAAGCCAGCTTTTCTGCTTTTACAGCTCTTGCAATGGCACAGGCTGCGTCATCTGCGTTAATGTTATAGCTTAAGAAATTCTCGTCATATCCAATTGGGCAGATGATCGGAAGGAAATCTTTCTCTAACAGATCATAGATGACCTGAGGATCTACCTCATCTACTTCCCCTACAAAGCCGATATCTCCTCCCTTGGAAAGCTTCTTGTGGCATTTTAACATCATGCCGTCTTTGCCGCTGATGCCTACTGCCTTGATGCCCAGCTCATTTACCAGCTGTACCAGGCTCTTATTGACTTTATTTAATACCATTTCTGCAATTTCCATGGTTGGCTCATCGGTTACACGAAGACCATTGACAAAATGTGGCTCCATGCCTACTTTTCCAACCCAGCGGCTGATCTCCTTGCCGCCGCCGTGTACGATAATTGGCTTAAATCCTACTAATTTAAGCAATACCACGTCCTGGATGACTTTTTTCTTTAATTCTTCGTCTACCATGGCGCTGCCGCCGTATTTAATAACAACGATCTTACGGTTAAAACGCTGAATGTATGGCAGTGCCTCAATAAGCACTGCTGCTTTTTGCATTGGTTCAAGGTTCATGTCTGGTTCCTCCTGGTATATTTAATATTCTCCCGGAATCTTTCTGCGCCTGATTTTGTGAGAACGCTTTTTTGTCAGTTGCGCCCGATTTTGTGAGAATGCTTTGGGGATGCTTTTTATATTTTTATAGTGTCTTTATGGGATAATGATTATGAGCGGTAATCTGCGTTGATTTTTGGTTCCTCCTGTATGTTTTGTGTACGTCCAAATGTTCATGGGGTGCATTTCGGGATGCTTTTTTATTGTGTTTTTTATATCAAAACTGTTTATGAACGGTAATCTGCATTGATCTTTACATAATCAAAGGTCAGGTCGCAGCCCCATGCAGTTGCCTGGGCATCACCCATTTTAATGTCTGCAATGGCGGTAACTTCCGGCTCAGAAAGGATCTTGGTTGCCTCTTCTTCGCTGTAGTCCACTGCAACGCCGTCTTTGATGATCTGCATATGTCCAGCTGCGCTTTCAAAGAACAGATCTACCTTTTCCGGATCAAACTGTGCCCCTGAGTAGCCCATTGCGCAAAGGATACGGCCCCAGTTTGCGTCATGTCCGAAAATAGCTGCCTTTGTCAGGCTGGATGTGATAACAGATTTTGCTAAAACTTTCGCCTGATCCTTCGTTTCTGCGCCTACGATCTTTACTTCAAATAAAGCGGTGCAGCCTTCTCCGTCACCGGCCATTTTCTTAGCCAGAGTTTCGTTGATGTAGTTTAATGCTTCGCAGAATAATGCGTAATCTTCATTTTTCTCTGTAATTTCCTTGTTTCCTGCAAGGCCATTTGCCAGAAGGAGAACGGTATCATTGGTGGAAGTATCACCATCTACAGAAATCATATTGTAGGTATCTTTAATGTCTTCGCTTAATGCTTCCTGAAGCAGTTCTTTGCTGATGGCTGCGTCCGTAGTAACAAAGCTTAACATGGTACACATATTTGGATGGATCATGCCGGAACCTTTGCACATACCGCCAATAGTAACGGTGGTTCCGTTCATGTCGATCTGTACTGCTACCTGCTTGTTCTTTGTATCGGTAGTCATAATAGCCTTGGAAGCCTCGGTGCCTTTCTCCAGGCTGTCACCAAGCAGTGGCGCCATGGCCTTTACACCTGCTGCGATCTTGTCGATTGGAAGCTGCATACCGATGACACCGGTAGAAGCAACTAAAACGCCGTCTGCTGCCACGCCTAAGGTTTCTGCTGCAGCCTTTGCCGTCTGTGCGCAGTAGCCCATTCCTTCTTCACCGGTACATGCATTTGCAATACCTGCGTTAATGATCACTGCCTGTGCGTCAGCGCCGCTTGTTACCTGGTTCTTGTCCCATTTTACAGGAGCTGCTTTTACCAGGTTGGTGGTAAAGGTTCCTGCACTTTTACAAGGTTCTTTACTGTAGATCATCGCCATGTCCTGACGGTTTTTGTATTTAATGCCTGCTGCTGTAGATGCTGCCATAAAGCCTTTGGCTGCGGTAACGCCGCCTTCGATCACTTTTATCTTTTCGTTCATAATATTATTCCCTCTTTTCTGCTTCGCAACTGTTTGTTTTTCTCTGCGCCACTTTACTTCACAAACCGAATTATATTTTCTTCATTTAAAATAAACTCATAACTGTTAAAATCTTCACGCTCTGTCCAGCCGATGCCCTGCCAGAACGCATTTCCAATGTGGTTGTCTTTAAAGGCCACCAGGGAGATCTTGCTCACTCCCTCTTTCTGCATGGCCTTGATGGCTGCACGTACCATTTTGTAGCCAATTCCATGATGACGGTAGCCGTCTTCCACACATACATGATAGAAACAGCCGGTACGTCCGTCATGTCCGCAGAGGATATTTCCAACGATATGCCCGTTCTGGACTGCCACTACGCTGGTGGTTGGATTTCGCTTTAAGAAGCGTTCCACCCCTTCTCTTGAATCATCAATACTCCGGATACGGAAGCCTGATATCTTCGTCCATAATTTATATACCTGATCGTAATCTTCCATGGTCATTTCCCGAACCAGGATATCCATTGTCCCTGCCATTTTTATTCCTTTCCGGCTGCTTATCTTATGGGAACATCGGGATCTGCTTTAATCCTGTATTCTCTGGAAGACCGAACAGTAAGTTCATGTTCTGGATGGCCTGTCCTGCAGCACCTTTTACCATATTGTCAATTGCGCCCATCATAACGATGCGGTTGGTTCTTGGGTCGATCTTGAAGTTTACATCTGCAAAGTTGCTTCCTTCTACCCAGCGTGTCTGAGGAACTACGTCCTTGTCCAGAACACGTACAAAATATTCATCCTTATAATACTTGTCGTAAGCGGCTCTTACCTCTTCCCAGGTCACTTCTTTTGTAAGGGAAGCATAAGCAGTTACCAGGATGCCTCTGTTCATTGGAACCAGATGAGGGGTGAAGCTGATCACAACCGGCTTTCCTGCTGCATAGGACAGCTGCTCTTCGATCTCCGGTGTATGTCTGTGGGAAGCTACGCCGTATGCCTTGATATTTTCATTGACCTCGCAGAAAAGGCTGTCTACTTTCGCGCTTCTGCCTGCGCCGGAGGTACCGGATTTTGCATCAATGATAATGGTGTTTGGATCAATGAGACCTTCTTTTACTAAAGGATAAGTAGATAAGAAGGAGCAGGTTGGGAAGCATCCCGGATTTGCAATGATCCTTGCATTCTTGATCTTTTCTCTGTTTACTTCCGGAAGTCCGTATACAGCTTCCTTAATATATTCTGGTGATCCGTGGGTCAGCTTGTACCATTTTTCATAAACTGCTACATCTTTAATACGGAAGTCAGCGCTTAAGTCGATGATCTTTACTTTAGAAAGAATCTCTTCGTTTACTAATGTGGAGCAAAGGCCCTGAGGCGTTGCAGTGAAGATTACATCTACCTGGTCAGCCAGTTCCTTCATATTATCATCCATACATTTATCATCTACGATCTTGAACATGTTCTGGTAAATGGAAGCATATTTCTGATCGATATAACTTCTGGAACCATACCATTTGATCTCTACGTCATCTCTCTGCAGCAGCAGCCTTGCCAGTTCCCCGCCTGCATAACCTGTAGATCCGATAATACCTGCTTTTATCATATCCTTACTCTCCTCTGTATATATTTCCATTATTTAATTATTTTTATAAACTGCAGCAGACTACAGTATGAAAGCCTGCGACCTTATTATAGTTACTTTTTCTTTAATTGAAAAGTGTGTTTTCATAAGGTTTTATATTTTTCATCTGTATAAGATTTCATAATTATACATCTGCAATGCATAATATGCAATACCTTTTTAAATTTTCTATTTTTATGCTTGCATTTTTCTGCATTGTGTTGTATATTTATGAAAGCTTATCAAGCAAAACATGATCAGGACAAATATCAAAGCAAATATCAAAATAATTTTCAGGAGGATGTACTTATGAAAGAGAAAGTAGTTTTAGCATATTCAGGCGGTCTGGATACCACCGCTATCATTCCGTGGTTAAAGGAGCATTTCAACTATGATGTTGTTTGCTGCTGTATCGACTGTGGACAGGGAAAAGAATTAGAGGGACTGGAAGAAAGAGCAAAGCTGTCCGGCGCTTCTAAATTATATATTGAAGATTTAGTAGATGATTTCTGCGACAACTACATTATGCCATGTGTAAAGGCAAATGCAGTTTATGAAAATGAATACTTATTAGGTACTTCCATGGCTCGTCCTGCAATCGCAAAGAGACTGGTTGATATCGCACGTAAAGAAGGCGCTGTTGCCATCTGCCACGGTGCTACCGGTAAAGGAAATGACCAGATCCGTTTTGAGCTGTCTATCAAGGCACTGGCTCCGGACATCAAGATCATCGCTCCATGGCGTATGACTGACGTATGGACCATGCAGTCCCGTGAGGATGAGATCGAATACTGCAAGCAGCATGGCATTGACCTTCCATTTGACCACAGCCACAGCTACAGCCGTGACAGCAACATCTGGCATGTAAGCCACGAAGGTCTGGAACTGGAAGATCCTTCCTTAGAGCCAAACTTCTCCAACATGCTGGTTATGGGTGTCACCCCGGAACAGGCACCAGATGAGGATGAATATGTTACTATGACCTTTGAAAAAGGTGTTCCTACCAGCGTAAACGGCGTTAAGATGAAAGTTTCTGATATTATCCGCAAGTTAAATGAGCTGGGCGGAAAGCATGGTATCGGTATTGTTGATATCGTTGAGAACCGTGTAGTAGGTATGAAATCCCGTGGCGTTTATGAGACTCCAGGCGGAACTATCTTAATGGCAGCTCACAGACAGCTGGAAGAGCTGGTTCTTGACCGTGCTACTATGGAAGTTAAGAAGGATATGGGCAATAAGCTGGCTCAGATCGTTTACGAAGGAAAATGGTTTACTCCTCTTTGCGACGCTGTAAAGGCATTCGTAGAGTCCACCCAGGAATATGTAACCGGTGAAGTTAAGTTCAAACTTTACAAGGGCAACATCATCAAAGCCGGAACCACTTCTCCATACTCCTTATACAGCGAGTCCTTAGCATCCTTCACAACCGGTGACCTTTACGACCACCACGATGCAGACGGATTCATCACTCTGTTCGGACTTCCATTAAAGGTTCGCGCTATGAAGTTAGCTGAGCTGAAGAAAGAGAATAATCAGAAGTAATTTTACTGTCAGGCAAATGCCATACAGTTGGTCTGAATTGATCTGAATATGAAAAGCAATACCCCG
>OGCO01005676.1_pt1 | contig 11851 bp, 10 predicted proteins | sample 1570171 | NCBI WGS metagenome assembly OGCO01 (sample SAMEA4370583, study PRJEB24528) | human gut metagenome | reverse complement strand
AGCACCGGATATGACAGATTATCAGGAATTCCTGAATGGCGAGGTTCGTTACAACGCTCTGGCTAGATTCAATCCGGAAAGAGCAGAGAAACTCTTCGATCAGTCTGAGAAATTCGCAAAAGAAAGATATAAATATCTGAATAAACTGATCACTCTTTATGGAGCAGATGAGAACAAATAAGATTGTTTTTTAAACAAGATTCCCGATGCGGTGTATGCCGTGTCGGGAATCTTTTTATAGTTAAGTTTTGTTGGAAAATAATCGTTAAGGAAAGATAATCTGTACAGATCAGACTCAAACAAATGTCATAGTTCATACAATTTTTAGAAATTGTCCATAGAAAAAACAGAAACATATGTTACAATGAGTGCAAAGTTTAGAAAAACAGGAGTTGGAACGTGGACAATCAATTACATAAGCCGGAGGAAGGGGATAGTAAAAATCCGGCTGCAGATAAGAAAAATGGTGCGGCAGAAGCGGCGCAGACAGATGCTGTAAAGGAAAAAACAGTAAATGCAGCGGAGGGTGGATGCCAGACGTTGGAAAGCAACACAAACAACGAAGATGAATCAGGAGATACGGGAGCAGCATTGCCACAGGCCTTGGATTATCTGGATATGAATAAACAGTACAATCAGCTGATGTTGTTTTATGAGGCAGGCATCCGTCAGATGACGACGAAACTGCAGATCCTGAACCGGGAGTTTGAACAGAGCAATGATCGCAATCCCATTGAGAATATCAAAAGCAGGATCAAATCCCAGGAAAGCGTTATCAATAAGCTGGAACGAAAAGGTCTGCCTATGACGCTGAGCAGTATGACGAATAATATTTTTGATATTGCAGGAATCCGTGTCATCTGTCCGTTTATTACCGATGTATATCAGATTGCCCGTATGCTGCTGAGTCAGACAGACGTGGAGTTGGTAAGGGTTAAAGATTATATCCGGGAACCGAAAGACAACGGGTATCGAAGCCTTCATATGATCGTAAAGATCAGCGTATTTTTTTCAGACGGCATGCGTCAGGTTCCGATAGAGATACAGCTTCGTACTATCGCCATGAATTTCTGGGCAAGTACGGAACATCAGCTGCGCTATAAAAAGGATAAGCCAATGACACCGGAGATGCATGAACGATTGAAAAAATGTGCAGACATCATGGCGGATGCGGACTATCAGATGCAGAAACTGGCAGAAGAGATGCACTTGCAATCCTGAGATCAGAGGAATATTACATGCAGATTCCGTGCCAGAATGATATAAAAATAACAGGACAGAATAAAAACGGGAGTGGTTTCACAGGAACGCTCCCGTTTTTGACGCTTCGTTGACACTGTCAGGCAGAAACGGTATAATAGGCACAGTTGTATAAAATAAGGGATACGATTGACTTACTACAAAAGTCTTTTTATTTGCAGAAAAAAGAACGTCAGTCAGGGAGAAAACAATGGGATCAGATAAAAAAGAAATATCAAAAGAAGAAAAACTGGTTGCAGTTTTAATGAAAAAAGGATATCATATTGCTTTTGCGGAATCCTGTACGGGAGGAATGGCGGCAGCAAGACTGATCAATGTGGCATCCGCTTCTTCTGTGATCAATGAATCCATTGTGACCTATGCCAATGAGGCAAAGATCAAATACCTTCATGTGGAGCCGGAACTGATCGAAGCGCATGGTGTTGTCAGCGAGGAAGTGGCAGGCGCCATGGCAAAAGGAATGGCTGTAGCAGCAGGCAGTGAAGTGGGCGTAGGAATTTCAGGAATTGCAGGACCTTCCGGGGCAACGCCGGGAAAACCGGTAGGCATGGTCTGCTTTGGCTTTTCTGTAAATGGAAACGTATGGACCAGAACAAAACAGTTTGGCGAGCTTGGACGGAACAATGTGCGTCAGGCAGCCGTGGAATTTGTTTATGATGAATTATTAGAGCATCTGACAGAATGCTGAAAAACGTTCTCTGATTTGTATCTGTACGGGCAGATGAATATCTGTGAAATATTTTATATATGTATGTGGATGGATAGAATGTATTTATAAGAGAAGTATCAGAAAAGAAATAATAAGGATAAGAAACTGTATGAGCAAAAAAGAACACAAGATCTGCTCGGTGGAACCGGGCAGTATTGCGGAACAGCTTAATATTGAGCCGGGAGATTTCCTGCTGTCGATTAACGGGCAGCAGATGGACGATATCTTTGACTATCATTTTCTGGTCAGCGATGAACAACTGGTCATTCTGATTCGGAAAGCGGATGGGGAAGAATGGGAACTTGATATTGATAAAGATTATTCTGAAGATCTGGGCATTGGATTTGAAAATGGTCTGATGGATGAATATCATTCCTGTAGAAATAAGTGCATTTTCTGTTTTATCGATCAGATGCCGCCGAATATGCGGGAGACGCTGTATTTTAAAGATGATGATTCCAGACTTTCTTTTTTGCAGGGTAACTATGTGACTCTGACCAATATGTCAGATGAAGATGTAGATCGGATCATCCGTTATAAGCTGGCCCCGATCAACATTTCTGTACATACAACGAATCCAGAACTTCGCTGCAAGATGCTGAATAACCGGTTTGCGGGAGAAGCACTGGAGAAAGTCCGAAAGCTATATGAAGCCGGTATCGAGATGAACGGACAGATTGTTCTGTGCAAGGGTATCAATGATGGAGAAGAACTGGAACGCAGCATCCGGGATCTGGCGGGATATATCCCTTATATGGAAAGTGTGTCTGTCGTTCCGGTAGGACTTACAAAATACAGGGACAACCTGTATCCGCTGCAGCCGTTTACAAAAGAGGATGCACGGGAAGTGCTTGCAATCATTCATAAATGGCAGAAAATCTGTTATGAAAAGCATGGAACCCATTTTATCCATGCCGGAGATGAGTGGTATCTTCTGGCAGAAATAGATTTTCCGGAGGAGGAACGTTATGACGGTTATATCCAGCTGGAAAATGGCGTGGGCATGATGCGTCTGTTATACGAAGAATTTCAGGAATGTCTGCGGGAGGAAGAGGAGCGGATGGAAGAGTTTCATTCTTCCTTGAAAGATATTTTTAAAAACCGCAGAAAGATCCGGAAAGGCAGTGAAAAAGAAGCAGCGCAGGCAATGGGACTGCGTGGCAGGGAACATAAGATAACGATTGCTACCGGAAAACTGGCTGCTCCGATGCTGACAAAGCTTGCAACAGCATTTATGGCATTGCATCCAGAGATACAGATACAGGTTATTACGATCATAAATCAGTTTTTTGGAGAACGGATCACGGTGTCCGGATTGCTGACCGGACAGGATCTTGCCTTACAGCTGGCAGGGGAAGATCTGGGAGAAAAACTCCTCCTTCCGTGCAATATGCTGCGCAGCGGCGAACGCGTTTTTCTGGATGATGTGACTGTGGAGGAACTGGAAAACGCTTTACAAGTTCCGGTTCATATTGTAAAATCAGACGGGCAATCGCTCTTTGAAGAGTTTTTGGATATTTCGTATATATAGAAAGAAAGGGGAAACTTATGAGTAAACCAGTGGTAGCGGTAGTAGGCCGCCCGAATGTTGGAAAATCCACCTTGTTTAACGCTCTGGCCGGAGAACGTATTTCCATTGTAAAAGATACGCCGGGTGTTACCAGAGACCGTATTTATGCGGACATAGAGTGGCTGAATCATACATTTACAATGATAGATACCGGCGGTATTGAGCCGGACACAAAAGATATTATCTTATCACAGATGCGTGAGCAGGCAGAAATCGCCATTGCTACAGCAGATGTGATACTGTTTATGACAGATGTGCATCAAGGACTGACAGATGCAGACGCGAAGGTTGCAGATATGCTCCGTCGTTCCCACAAACCGGTGCTCCTTGTGGTAAATAAAGTGGATAACTTTGATAAATATATGGCAGATGTGTATGAATTTTACAATCTGGGCATCGGAGATCCTATGCCGATCGCTGCATCAGGAAAATTGGGTCTGGGTGATATGCTGGAAAAACTGGTGGAAATGTTCCCGGAGCATCTGGCAGAGGAAGAGGAAGATGATCGTCCGAAGGTAGCTATTGCTGGAAAACCGAACGTAGGAAAATCTTCTATCATTAATAAACTGACCGGAGAGAACCGCGTCATTGTATCTGATATTGCGGGAACGACCAGAGATGCCATTGATACAGAAGTAAAATACCATGGCAGAGAATATATTTTCATTGATACCGCAGGTCTGCGCAGAAAGAACAAGATCAAAGAAGAAATTGAGCGTTACAGCATTATCCGTGCGGTAACGGCCGTAGAACGTGCTGATGTGGTTATTATCGTTATTGATGCTACAGAAGGTGTGACTGAACAGGATGCAAAAATTGCCGGAATCGCCCACGAAAGAGGCAAAGGCATCATTATCGCTGTCAATAAATGGGATGCAGTGGAGAAAGATGATAAAACGATCTACAAACATACCAATAAGATCCGTGAGATCTTAAGCTTTATGCCTTATGCAGAGATCATGTTCATTTCTGCAAAAACAGGACAGAGACTGCCGAAAATCTTTGATATGATCGATATGGTAATCGAAAATAACTCTATGCGTGTAGCTACCGGTGTGCTTAACGAAATCATGACAGAAGCAGTAGCAATGCAGCAGCCGCCTTCCGACAAAGGCAAACGTCTGAGACTTTACTACATTACACAGGTGGCAGTAAAACCGCCTACGTTTGTTATTTTTGTAAATGATAAAGAGCTGATGCATTTTTCCTATACCCGATATCTGGAAAATAGGATCAGAGATGCCTTTGGATTTAAAGGCACGGCTCTCAAGTTTATCATCAGAGAGAGGAAGGAAGAACATTAATGCTTTCAGTACGAATCTTGTGTCTGGTCATTGGTTACGCACTGGGACTTTTTCAGACCGGTGTGATCTATGGCAAGATTCATAAATTTGATATACGTCAGCATGGTAGCGGCAATTCCGGTATGACCAATGCCTTGCGTACCCAGGGATGGAAAGCCGGCGTGATTGTTTTTCTCGGTGACAGTCTGAAAGCAGTGCTTGCAGTGGTCATCGTCTGGCTGGCGTTTAAAAATCGTTATCCGGATATGGTAAAACTGTTTGAACTGTATGCTGCACTGGGAGTAATCCTTGGAAACAACTTTCCGTTTTATTTGAAATTTAAAGGCGGAAAAGGAATTGCAGCTACGGTGGGAATCGTATTTTCTACCTATATATTTATGGTTCCAATCAGTGCAGTACTGTTTTTCGCAACAGTGATTCCGACCGGTTTTATTTCCATTGGATCGCTCATGATTGTAAGTTCTTATTTCGTGCAGATGATCGTGTTTGGACAGCTTGGCTTTTTGGGAGTTGCATCAGCCTGTCTGCCGGAAATGTATGTTCTGACAGGTATTCTGACGGCAATCGCGTATATCCGTCACAGTCAGAATATCAAACGTCTGGCGACAGGTACAGAAAATAAATTTCTGCCGAAGAAAGACAAAAAAACTGCATAGGCATATTATGTGAAAATGATTGCAGTTATATATAAATGCATGTGGTTGAATGCTTATGACAAGTACGCTCTATTCTGACTTTGTCGCATGCAAAATGAAAAAGAATGGAACGGAAACAGTAAAAAGATGTCTTACAGGATAGAGAGGGGTAAACTATGGCAAAGGTAAGCGTTATCGGTGCAGGAAGCTGGGGAACAGCTTTGACCTATGTACTGGATAAAAATGGCCATGACGTAACGGTATGGTCGATTCTGGAAGAAGAAGTGCGTATGCTTCAGGAAAAACATGAGCATGTGGATAAGCTTCCGGGTGTAAAATTATCAGAAAATATTAAATTTACGACAAATCTGCAGGAAGCGATCCAGGGAATGGATATGATGGTGCTGGCTGTGCCGTCTCCTTATATCCGCAGCACTTCCAAAAGCATGGCTCCGTATGTGGCAGAAGGTCAGCTGATTGTCAATGTGGCAAAAGGAATCGAGGAAATCACTCTGATGACATTGCCGGAGATCATTCAGGAAGAAATCCCGCAGGCAAAGGTTGCCGTACTTTCCGGACCAAGCCATGCAGAAGAGGTGGGTATTGGACTTCCTACTACGGTAGTAGCAGGGGCAAAGAGCCGAAAGGTAGCAGAATATATCCAGAGCCTGTTTATGAATGAATCCTTTCGTGTGTATACCAGCCCGGATATGATTGGGATTGAGCTTGGAGCAGCTTTGAAAAACGTAATCGCATTGGCTGCCGGAATGGCAGACGGACTTGGATATGGAGATAATACAAAAGCTGCTCTTATTACCCGCGGTATCAAAGAAATCTCCAGACTGGCGATCGCTATGGGAGCGAAACCGGAGACACTTTCCGGACTTTCCGGTATGGGTGATCTGATCGTTACCTGTGCCAGCAAGCACAGTCGAAACCGGAAAGCTGGAATGCTCATGGGACAGGGATGTTCCATGGAAGAAGCAATGAATCAGGTAAAAATGGTAGTGGAGGGTGTATATTCCGCCAAAGCTGCTATAGGACTTTCCAGAAAATATGGCGTGTCCATGCCGATCATTGAGCAGGTAAATGCAGTGTTATTTGAAGGTTACCCGGTTAAAGATGCTGTCTTAAACCTGATGCTTCGTGACAGAAAGACAGAGCATGAAGATATGCTTTGGGAAGAGGAGTAAGAAAGATGCCTTCTATCAGGATTAAATATTTTACGGATAAAATCGATAAACTGACTTATGTAGATGGAAAATCAGACTGGATCGATCTGCGCGCGTCTGAAGAGGTGGAATTAAAAGGGGGAGAATTCAAACTGATTCCCCTTGGTGTGGCTATGGAACTTCCGAAAGGATATGAAGCGCATCTGGTGCCGCGCAGTTCTACATTTAAAAATTATGGAATCCTTCAGACCAACAGCTGTGGCATTATTGACTGCAGCTATTGCGGCGATGAGGATATGTGGAGAATGCCGGTATATGCCACCAGAGATACCGTGATCCATCAGAATGATAGGATCTGTCAGTTCCGTATTGTAGAAAATCAGCCGAAAATCACATTTGACGAGGTTGAGAGTCTCGGAAATGCAGACCGTGGTGGATTTGGAAGTACCGGACGCCAGTAATAAAAGCTGTTTTTGTATAAGTAAGAAATAAAAAATTATATCGATTATTACAGACAGTTTTAGTAAAATGGATGCGTTTCAATAAAAGGGTATGCATTATTAAGTATGCATTATTAATATTGACGTGCTTTTATCAAAAATTGATACAGTTAAAAGACTTCATATGGAATATGAAGTCTTTTATAATAATCGGATACCTGAATGTTGATGATTGAGCAAAATAACTGATAAAAGGAAGAAGAATCGTCAAAACAACGAACAACCTGGCATAAAAGAATGTTATCAGGTTGTTTTAACAAGGTTCCGATTTGAAATTTGGCAGTTCTACTAATGACAAAAAACTGGTAATTTGGTACAATAATCATAAATTGGGATAGGGAAAACCTGAACAAAATGGCAAAAAATTATGGTATATGGAGGTTACATATGGCACAGTTAAGTTTGAAAAACATTTACAAAAGATACCCGAATGGATTTGAAGCAGTAAAAGATTTCAATTTGGAAATTGCCGATAAAGAGTTTATCATCTTTGTAGGTCCTTCAGGATGTGGTAAATCAACAACTCTTCGTATGGTTGCAGGTCTTGAGGAGATTTCAGAAGGCGAGTTCCGTATCGATGGCGAATTAATGAATGATGTTCCGCCAAAGGATAGAGATATTGCCATGGTTTTCCAGAACTATGCACTTTACCCGCATATGACGGTATATGATAATATGGCATTTGGATTAAAACTGAGAAAAGTGCCGAAAGATGAGATCGAGAAAAAAGTTCGTGATGCAGCGAAGATTCTGGATCTGGAGAAACTGTTAGACCGTAAACCGAAAGCTCTTTCCGGTGGTCAGAGACAGCGAGTTGCCATGGGACGAGCTATCGTGCGTGAGCCGAAAGTATTCCTGATGGATGAGCCGCTTTCCAACCTGGATGCAAAACTTCGTGTACAGATGCGTTCTGAGATTGCATCCCTGCACCGCAGACTGGGCGCTACGATCATCTATGTAACACATGATCAGACAGAGGCTATGACACTGGGAACAAGAATCGTCGTTCTGAAAGACGGTGTTATCATGCAGGTAGATTCTCCACAGAAACTTTATAATGAGCCGAACAACCTGTTCGTAGCAGGATTCATCGGATCACCACAGATGAACTTTATTGACTGTGTTGTAAAAGTTGAGGGAGACGTTGTTAAACTTGTTCATGGTAAGACAGAGTATGTAATGCCGGAAGGAAAAGCAAAAGCTTTAAAGGAAGGCAATTATGCCGGAAAGACGGTTGTATTTGGTATCCGTCCGGACGATATTGACGATCATCCAGAGTTTGTGGCAAAACACAAGGACTATATGATTGAAGCAGAGTGTACCGGATATGAGTTACTTGGCTCAGAAGTTCTTCTGTACTATAATGTAGACGGCATTACTATGACAGCCAAAGTTGATTCTGCAACAGAAGCAAGACATGGAAGTCATGTTTCACTTGCATTTGATATTGGCAGAGCTCACATTTTTGATAAAGAGACAGAGCAGATTATTTCTCATTAATCAGGAATTGTAAAATAGGATAGTTGTGTTTGTGAGAATACAGCATATACATCTGATGAAAAGGATTTTATGAGATAAGCAGGATGTTCGCATTTGTTGATGTGACAGAATAGAAAAATCAGAAGTATTTTTAAGAAAAATATGATACAATAAGACCGGGTATAGTTACCCGGTCTTTTTCCAACAGGAAAATAGGGAGGTGTTTGGATGAACGAAGCGTTTTTTCTGGAAAAACTGAAGGGTGCGCTGAATGAGATGAAAGAGATTGCACATGCGGATTTTTATCTGTTTTCCAGAGAGGGAACGATGATAGCGGGAACCGGGCACTTCGAGAACCCGGAAGTAGAGAACGCTGCTCTGGAATTTGCCGATTCCATTGCAGAGAGTCAGGTTGCTTACGGTTATTTTTTTATAAAGATCATTGTGCAGAACCAGTTGGAATATGTATTGCTGTCTGATATGATGAGCAGTGGAGAATATGCATTTGTGATTGCGCAGATGGCTGCTTCCCAGATCCGGAATCTGCATGCAATGGCATATGCGCCAATGGATGAGCAGGAGTCCATGAGACAACTTCTGCTGGGAGAACTGGATGAAGAACAGATGCGTAGAGATGGCCGGCGAAGAAAAATAGATGATATTCCGAGAATGCTGTATGTTCTGGAGTTTGCAGAAGAAAAAAATGAGATTGCGATGGAGACGGTAAGAAATCTTTTCGTGCAGGATTCTCAGGATTTTCTGGTGGATATGGATGAAAAACGGGCGGTTCTTTTAAAACAGGTAAATGGTCTGGAAGAAGAATACTGCCGTAATTTTGCAGATATCCTGATTGATAATATTCAGGCAGAAGCAATGCTTGCGGTAAAGGTAGGCTACTCTTCTGTGGCACGGCAGAATGGACAGCTTGCAAATCGTTATCGGGAAGCCTGCATGGCATTAAAAATCTGTAAGATCTTTTATCCAAAAGAATCGGTTGCTATATATGGACATTTGGGAATCGGACAGCTGATCTACCAGCTGCCAATGGATCTGTGTCAGCGTTTTCTGAAGGAAGTATTTTCCGAAGGACAGCAGGAACTGCTGGATGAAGAGATGCTGATCACGGTAGATAAGATGTTTGAGAACAATCTGAATATTTCAGAAACCGCCCGTCAGCTGTATGTGCACAGAAATACACTGGTATATCGGCTGGAGCGTATGCAGAAGATACTGGGACTGGATATCAGGCTGTTTGAAGATGCCATGATGTTCCGGATTGCCATGATGGTGCAGTCGCATGTAAATTATATGATGAAAGAACACCCGCGAAAGGAAAATTAGAGGAAATGCAGAAAGAAAATTATTTGCTTCATCAGATTGATGAACTGAAAGAAAAAGCCAGACAGCTGCAGACTCTGTTGACTTCAAAAGAAGATAAGGTAACAGAGCTGGAGACGATCGTCAGTGAGAAAAAAGAGCAGGCTACAGAGCTTGATAATATGATCGAAAGCCGTAAAGAAGCTGCAGATCGTCTGATCGTTGGCGTGTCTGTTCAGATTCAGGAGATGATCCAGGATCTGAACAAAGAAATGGAACAGTTTGAAGCCTTTATGGAAAAACATATTTCCGATGCAGCAGAACAGATGGATGACAAGTTATCCGATGTCAGTGAGCAGATGGATGGAAAGATGACCGAGATTTGTGGACAGATGGATGGCAGTCTTTCTGAATCAACCACACAGATGAATGCTATGCTGGAGAAAACCGGTCATAAACTGGAGGAAAAACTGGAAGAGGTCCGGGTGGCACTGGAAAAAAATCTGGCTTCTGTAAAAGAACAGATGAATGACAGAATGCTGGGACTGAATACAGAGGTTGAAAAACAGATCAACCTGCTTCAGGATGGCATAGGAGAATATCGTAATTCTCTGGAAGAACTGGAACAGCAGGTTACGGAAACCATTCATGCCGAAGAAGAGAAAAGTCTGAATTCCATTCGGAAATCTTTGAATGGAGTCAAAGGACTGGCAGTATTTGCTATCATCGACTGTGTATTGCTGGTCGTAATCCTGTTACATATGCTGGGGGTATTTTAAATGTCAGTAAAAACAAAAAAAATCTGGGTAGTAGGTCATAAGAACCCGGATACCGATTCCATCTGCGCAGTGATCGCCTATGCGCATCTGAAAAATCAGAGTGCGCCAGAAGGTGTTAAATATGAGCCGAAGCGTGCAGGCGAATTAAATGAAGAAACAAAATATGTATTAAAACATTTTCATGTAAAAGCACCGGCGTTGATCACGGATGCCGGCGCGCAGGTCAAAGATATTGAGATCCGCAAGACAAAAGGTGTCAGTGGGAAACTTTCCATGAAACGAGCATGGGAAATGATGAAACAGCTGAATGTAGCTACACTTCCAATTACCAGTGAAGATAACAAGCTGGAAGGTCTCATCACTACGGGAGATATTGCAAAGTCTTACATGGATATTTATGACTGCCGGGTTCTTGCAAGGGCAAAGACGCAGTATAAAAATATTTTAGAGACACTGGAAGGAACTCTCCTTGTGGGCAATGAACACGCTTATTTCTGTGACGGAAAGGTTCTGGTAGCGGCGGCTAATCCGGACATGATGGAAGAATATATCGAAGATAACGATCTTGTCATCAGTGGAAACCGTTACGAATCGCAGCTTTGCGCGCTTGAAATGAATGCCAGCTGCATGATCATCTGTTCCGGTGCGAAAGTGACCAAGACGATTCAGAAGATCGCAGCAGAAAAGGACTGCGTGCTCATCAGCACACCATATGATACCTATACGGTTGCTCGTCTCATCAACCAGAGTATTCCATTAAAATATTTTATGAAGCGAGAAAATCTCGTTACTTTCGGAATGGATGATTATGTAGACGATGTACGGGATACCATGCAGAAAGAAAAACACAGAGATTTTCCGGTGCTGGATGAAAAAGGAAAGTATGTAGGTATGATCTCACGAAGAAATCTGTTGAGCATGAAGAAAAAACAGCTGATATTAGTGGATCATAATGAGAAATCTCAGGCCGTTGATAATATTGACGGTTCCGAGATCCTGGAGATCATTGATCATCACAGGCTGGGAAGTCTGGAAACGATGGCGCCTGTATTTTTCCGAAATCAGCCTCTTGGATGTACGGCGACGATCATTTATCAGATGTATCGGGAACAGGGAGTGGAGATTA
>OGCO01005670.1_pt1 | contig 11863 bp, 9 predicted proteins | sample 1570171 | NCBI WGS metagenome assembly OGCO01 (sample SAMEA4370583, study PRJEB24528) | human gut metagenome | reverse complement strand
GTAGTCGCGAAAAACGATGTTGCCCGAAGGGTCGGTGCTCGTCCAGGGATTGGCGGCCTGCGAGTTGTAGGGGGCGACCATCGCCAGGCACAGCCCGTCAAGGTAATAGGTCTCGAAACCGTTGTTGTGCAGGATGATATATTTGTCGTCGGCATAAGTCCCCGTCGCCGGCGGATCCTGCATGCAGCCGCCCGAGTAGATCTCCTTGATGAGGATCGTACCCGGCTTGGAAAACTTCAGCGCCACGTCGACTTCCTTGTCCTCGCCGACAAGGTCGACCTGCTCGATCGTACCGTTGAATACCGCCGAATCGTCGGGCAGGTCGAGCACCGAGAGACGGTAATGCCCGGCAGCGACGCGGAACCCGGCGTGGCCCTGCGCATCGGTCAGGGCGGTATAAACATTGCCCGTATTGCGGTCGGAGAGTTTCACCGCGACGCCTTCGCGCAGATAGCCGGCGTACCCCTCGGGATACACGGCCGTCACACGGAGTTCGCGCAGCGCACCGTCGTAAGGGTTCCTGTCGAACGACGTGCAACCGGCCACCAGCAGACAGGACAATATGCAAAGTATCTTTCTCATCGTTTTCAGAATTTAAGGCGTACCGTAAGTCCGTAATAGAAATCGGGTGTGAAGACCGCCTTGACACCCGTGGCGTACGACGCGACGAAGGGCCGCGAATTGGTGAAGTTGTTGGCGTAGAACGAGACGGAGACATGGTCGCCGATCTCCTTCGTGATGCTCAGGTTGGCCGAGAAATAGGGGTCGTAGCCGTCGCCGTTGAAGATAATGCGTTTGTGCGCCTTGATTGTATCTTTGATAAGGTCGTGGAGCGCCTTTTCAAAATCGTCCCTGCCCTCAAGATAATCTGCAAATTCTTTGAGCGTTTCTGCAACCGCAGTGTTCAAAACCGTGTTTGCGCACGAGATTGACGACGCGGAACCGAGCATACGGAACTCAAATTTGTTACCCGTAAATGCAAACGGGCTTGTTCTGTTTCTGTCGGTGGTATCTTTCGGGAATTTCGGGAGCGTGTGAACGCCTATTCGCATAATCTCTTTTTCTTTCGAGTCATAAGCTGTGTCGTTTACGATTGCGTCGAGGATTTCCGAAAGGTCGGTGCCGAGGAACATTGAAACAATCGCCGGAGGCGCCTCGTTTGCACCGAGACGGTGGTCGTTGCCTGCGCTTGCAACCGAAATTCTCAAAAGGTCCTGATATTCGTCAACCGATTTGATAACCGCCGCAAGGAAGAGCAGGAACTGCGCATTTTCGTAAGGTGTTGCACCGGGTTCCAAAAGGTTTGCGCCCGTGTCGGTGGAAATCGACCAGTTGTTGTGTTTTCCGCTTCCGTTTACACCGGCGAACGGTTTTTCGTGGAGCAGGCAAACCATACCGTGTTTCTTTGCGACTTTCTGCATAATTTCCATCGTAAGCTGGTTGTGGTCAGCCGCAATATTGGAGGTTGTGAAAATCGGTGCAAGCTCATGCTGTGCCGGAGCAACCTCGTTATGCTCTGTTTTTGCCAAAATTCCGAGTTTCCAAAGCTCGGTGTTAAGCTCTTTCATAAACTCCGCAACTCTCGGTTTGATAGCTCCGAAGTAGTGGTCGTCAAGCTCCTGTCCTTTCGGGGGACGTGCGCCGAAGAGCGTTCTGCCTGTGTAAATCAAATCTTTTCTCTGGTCGTAAAGCGCCTTGTCAACAAGGAAATATTCCTGTTCGGGTCCTACCGTTGTTTTAACCGATTTAACGTCCTCGTTGCCGAAAAGTTTAAGAACTCTCAAAGCCTGTTTGTTAATTGCCTCCATAGAACGAAGGAGCGCTGTTTTCTGGTCGAGCGCCTCACCGCCGTATGAGCAGAAAACTGTGGGTATGCACAAAATATTGTCTTTAATAAACGCATAAGATGTAGCGTCCCACGCGGTGTAGCCTCTCGCCTCAAAGGTTGCGCGGAGTCCGCCCGACGGGAAAGACGATGCGTCAGGCTCGCCCTGAATAAGCTCTTTTCCCGAAAATTCCATAATAACCTTGCCGTTATCTCTGGGTGAAATAAAACTGTCGTGTTTCTCGGCTGTAACACCCGTCATAGGCTGGAACCAATGCGTGAAATGTGTTGCGCCCTTTTCAACCGCCCAGTCCTTCATCGCGTTTGCAACAACCGTTGCAACCGACAAATCAAGATGTTTTCCGTTTTTAATGGTATTTCTGAGCGCTTTGTATGTTTCCTTGGGTAAACGTGCCTGCATAACCGCGTCATCAAATACCATTGAGCCAAATTCGCTTGAAACTGTGTTCATAATATCTACCCCTTTTCTTAATAAAAAAAGCGGCAAGGGTATTAAGGATAAACTCCTTAAGTGACTTCCTTGTCGCTTTAAATTCCTATGTAAAAACAAAAAATGCCACAGACATTTTTATTTCTGTCTGCGGCGTCCTTGTCGCTTTATGGGTAAAGTATAGCACCGAAAACGAAATATGTCAAGTGTTAATTTAATTTTTTTGACGTTTTGTGCAAATTGAATTATTGACAACAAATTCGCGGTGTGATATACTGTTAAAATCAAACAAAGGCTAAATTTTTTGCTTTTCAAAGGAGCTGAAAATCTTATGTATACCTATTCTTATGAAGATGTTTTGGAGTTTATAAACGACGAGGACGTTAAGTTTATACGTCTTGCGTTCTGCGACATTTTCGGAAACCAGAAGAACATTGCCATTCAGCCGACCGAGCTGACGCGCGCCTTTGAATACGGCATTCATTTCAACGCGTCCGCTCTGCGCGGCTTTCTCAACGTTGACGCATCCGACCTGCTGCTGTTTCCCGACCCGGCCACGCTTTCCGTGCTGCCGTGGCGCCCGGCACAGGGCCGCGTCGTTCGCTTTTACTGCGACATCCGCTACCCGGACGGCACGCCGTTCGAGGGCGACGGCCGCTATCTGCTGCGGCAGGCGAGCCGCCGCGCGCGCAAGGCCGGCTACTCGCTGACCATGTGCACCGCGAGCGAGTTCTACCTGTTCGAGCTCGACGAGAACGGCCACCCGACCACCATCCCCCACGACCACGGCGAATATTTCGACGTCGCGCCGCTCGACAAGGCGGAAAACGTGCGCCGTCAGATCTGCCTGACACTCGAGGAGATGAACATTCAGCCGGAGTCCTCGCATCACGAGCAGGGTCCCGGCCAGAACGAGGTCGATTTCCGCGCCGCGGAGGCGCTCGAGGCAGCGGATAATTTCGTGACCTTCAAGTGGGTCGTCAAGTCCATGGCCTCCTCGAGCGGCCTGTATGCGTCCTTCCTGCCCAAGCCGCTCCAGAACACCCCGGGCAGCGGCCTGCATCTCGCGGTCTCGATCACCAAGGACGGCCAGAACCTGTTCCATCCGTCCATCGAGGAGTCCGAAGAGGGCCGTCAGTTCGTTGCAGGCGTGCTGCGCCGCGCCGCCGAAATGACCATCTTTGGCAATCCGCTCACCAATTCCTTCCAGCGTCTCGGCGAGTTCGAAGCGCCCAAGTATATCACCTGGTCGCACCAGAACCGCGCGCCGCTCATCACCGTCCCGCTCGCGACCGGCGGCAAGCCCAACCGCTTCAAGCTGCGCTCGTTCGACGGCTGCATCAATCCGTACATCGTATTCGCCCTGCTCATTCACGCAGGTCTGGACGGCATTGAGGACAAGCTCGAGCTTGCGCCTGCGTGCGAGGAAAACCTGTTCACCTCGAGCGAGGCAGTCCGCGCAAGGTATGATGCGCTGCCCGAGTCGCTGTGCGAGGCCATCCGCACCGCGCAGAGCAGCGACTTTATCGCAAAATACCTGCCCGAAAAGATGCGCACAGCCTTTTTCGCCGCCAAGCAGGCTGAGCATGACCGCATCGCGCTGGCCGACGACCGCACCGCTGCCGAGCGTCAGCTTTACTTCGAACGCTACTGAGACAACCGAAAGGAGGGGAACGCGCTCTATGGAACGTATTCTCGTCGTTTCTTCGACCGATAAATCACATACAATGCTCGCGCAGTTTCTGGTCTCCTGCGGCGTGCAGTCTCAGCTGTACCGCGCGAAGGCCGGCAGCGAAGCGCGCCGCGCACTCGTGGACGGCGAATTTGACCTTGTACTGGTCAACACGCCGCTGCCCGACGAATTCGGCCATGAACTGGCGCAGCTCGCCGCGGGCGAGACCACTGCAGGCGTTATCCTGCTCGCAAAGGCGGAGATCGCGGACAGCGTCGCAGAAAAGGTGGAGGACGACGGCGTATTCGTCGTGCCCAAGCCGCTCTCGCGCGTGCTGTTCATGCAGGCGCTCCGCATGACGCGCGCCGCGCGCAGCCGCCTGAACGGACTGCAAAACGAAAACCGCCGCCTCCAGAAGCGCATCGAGGACATCCGCCTCGTCGACCGGGCGAAATGCCTGCTCATCGAGTGCTGCGGAATGTCCGAGCCGGAGGCGCACAGCTACATAGAACAGCAGGCCATGAACCGCCGCTGCCCCAAGCGCGACATCGCGCAGGGCATCATCGACGGAGACACACCTTAAGCTGTCGAAAAACGCACTTTATCGACCGACTGAGAGCCGCATCAAGCGGCTCTTTTTCATGCAGAAAACAAGGGTACACCGTTCTCAGGTGTACCCTTGCTGTTTTTCTGTTTACTTGAGGTCGTCGAACAGGCCGGTGAAGTCGAAGGTTGCGAAGTAGTCCTTCGGGGTCTCCGCACGGCGGATCATCTCGACCGAGCCGTCCTCGCGAAGCAGCAGCTCTGCGGAGCGCAGCTTGCCGTTGTAGTTATAGCCCATCGAGAAGCCATGCGCGCCGGTGTCATGGATATAGATATAATCACCGATGTCGATGCGCGGCAGATTGCGGTCAACTGCAAACTTGTCGTTGTTCTCGCACAGACCGCCGGTTACATCGTAGGTGCGGTCATGCAGCGCATTCTCCTTGCCGAGGACCGTGATGTGGTGGTATGCGCCGTACATCGCCGGACGCATGAGGTTTGCCGCGCAGGCATCCAGACCGGCATACTCCTTGTAGGTGTGCTTGTGGTGGATGCACTTTGCAACAAGCGCGCCGTAGGGACCAAGGATAAAGCGGCCCATCTCGGTGTAGATGGAAACGTCGTCCATGCCTGCCGGGACAAGCACCTCATCAAAGGCGCGGTGTACGCCCTCGCCGATCGCCATGATGTCGTTCGGCTCCTGCCACGGCTTGTAGGGGATGCCTACGCCGCCCGACAGATTGATGAACGCGATATGCACGCCGGTCTCCTTCTGAACATCGACGGCCAGCTTGAACAGGATGCGGGCGAGTGCCGGATAATATTCGTTTGCAACCGTGTTGGAGGCAAGGAACGCATGGATGCCGAAGTGCTTGACGCCCTTCTGCTTCATGTACTTGAACGCCTCGATCAGCTGCTCGCGGGTCATGCCGTACTTGGCTTCCTGCGGCGTGTCCATGATCTCGTTTTCAAGAACGAAGTCGCCGCCCGGATTGAAGCGGCAGGACATGGTCTCCTTCCACTCGCCTACCTTGTCGTAGTAGTCGAGGTGGGTGATGTCGTCGAAGTTCACGATCGCATCGAGGTCGCTTGCGAGCTTGAAGTCCTCGTTCGGCGTGACGTTCGAGGAGAACATGATGTCGTGACCGGTGATGCCGCAGGCGCGGCTGAGCTGAAGCTCGGTATAGCTCGAGCAGTCGCAGCCGAAGCCCTCCTCGTGCAGGATCTGAACGAGACGCGGATTGGGGGTCGCCTTGACCGCGAAATATTCCTTATAGCCCGGGTTCCATGCAAACGCGGCCTTTACCTTGCGCGCGTTCTCACGGATCGCCTTTTCATCATAGATATGAAACGGAGTCGGATAGGTCTTGCTGATCTCCTGCGCCTGCTGGAGTGTCAAAAAAGGTTTCTTTTCCATGTGTTTCGCCTTGCCTTCTTGGGAAATTTAGTGGTGCAGATTAAGCAATACCGCATAACTGAACATGCTCTGATTGTGCGGTGCTGCCTAAGGTTTATACGTCGGATTTTGCGCCGAGGATGCGCTCGAAGCGGCGGCGCATATCGTTTTCCATGCGCTGCGTCTCGATCTCATCCACGTCGACGATGCGGCCGTCCTCCACGATAACGACAGTGCCCTCTGCTAACATTGCAGGAGCGCCTTCACGCGGAATCTTTACCGTATCTTCACCGATTTCTACATAAATATAGTCACCCTCAAAGTGATCGATGATGCCGGTCTTTTTCATACAGCATTCTCCTTGTAAGCGATGAGCGGGAGCGCGACCGTGCCGCTTTCCGCGGTCATGCGGATATCGCGTACACCCGCAAGTGTCAGATTGGTTAGCGTTTGTTCGGCCGGATGACCGTAGTCGTTGTCCGTGCCGCAGGATATGATGGCGGTCTGCGCTCCGAGCGCAGAGAGGAATGCAGGAGAGGACGAGGTATCCGAGCCATGATGGCCGACCTTCAGAATATCGCACCGAAGCCCGGGATGGTGCCGCAGGAGCGACTGCTCGGCCGGCTCCTCCGCATCTCCCATCAGCAGGACGGAAGCGCTGCCGGTTTGAAACAGAGTGATCAGAGAGCGGTCATTTATCCGGTCAGCCGGGATATCCTCCGCCGGACCGAGGAACGTGAGCGAAGCGCCGCCCTTCAGCGTGAGCGTCTCGCCGTCATACGGGACGAGGGGCGTGAGTCTGCGCCGGCGGAGCGCCGCATCCAGCCCGTCGCTCTGCATTTCCGCACTCATGTAAAAGCTGCGCACGGGAAACGCACGGAGCACCGCCTCCATGCCGCCGATATGGTCGGCGTGGGGATGCGTCGCGATGACGGCGTCGAGCCGGCGCACGCCGAGACTTTTCAGCTCGCGCACGAGCGCCGGTGCGCCCTCCGGTGTACCGGCATCCACGAGGACCGTGCTGCCGCCCGAAACGAGCAGCGTGCAGTCACCCTCGCCTACATCAAGAAAATACGCGGTGTCCTCCTCGGGGAGGGACGCGGCGCCGAGCCGCCCGGCAAGCAGCAGTCCCCCGTCGAGCAGGAGCGCCGCCGCTGCGAGCACCAGCAGGAGCCGCCGCACACGCGCTTTCATTTTTATTCCTCGCAGGAACGGTACGAGTCAAACTCGTCGGTGATCTCCTTCGAAGGAGCCGCAGTCAGCAGGCTGACAACGAAAATCGCGATCAGACCGCAGACAAAGCCCGGAACGATCTCATACAGGTCGAAGATGCCGCCGGAAAGCTGCGCCCAGACCAGATCGACGATGCCGCCGACCAGGATGCCCGCATAAGCGCCCTGCTTGTTGGTGCGCTTCCAGAACAGCGAGCACAGAACGAGCGGACCGAAGGCCGAGCCGAAGCCGCCCCATGCGTAGGAGACCAGACCGAGAACCGTGCTGTTCTGGTTGGTCGCGATGAGAACGGCGATGACCGCAACGCCCATAACGCAGCCGCGGGAAACCCACATCAGCTCCTTCTCGGTCGCCTGCGGACGGATCTTGTTGTGATAAAAGTCCTTGGTCAGTGCAGACGCGGTAACGAGCAGCTGGGAGTCCGCAGTGGACATGATGGCTGCGAGGATAGCAGACAGGAAGATGCCTGCGATAAAGAGCGGGAAGAACTTGGAGACCATGGTGATGTAGATGATCTCCTGCTGGCCGTTGCCGTCGAGCAGACCGTCGCCGAGAACCATGCGGCCGGAAACGCCGATCATGACTGCGGCGGTCAGCGAGATAACGACCCATACCGTCGCGATGCGGCGGGATTTTTTGATCGCCGCCGGAGAGGAAATGCCCATAAAGCGCACGAGGATGTGCGGCTGACCGAAGTAGCCGAGACCCCATGCAACGAGCGAGACGATGCCCATCGCGGTGTACGGCGTATTGGTCGCGCCGTCAACAAACATGCTCAGGAAGTTCGGGTTGAACGCCTCGACGCTCGAAATGAACTCCGCCGGGCCGCCCATGCGGAAAACCGCGATCAGCGGAACCGCAACCACGCAGAAGAACATCATGAGGCCCTGGAAGAAGTCGGTCCAGCACACGGCGAAGAAGCCGCCTGCGAACGTATACGAGATAACGACGACTGCGCCGACCGCGAGCGATACCAGATACGGGATGCCGAAAACGGACGAGAACAGCTTTGCGCAGGAAACGAAGCCGGACGCGGTATAGAACAGGAAGAATACCAGAATGAATACCGCCGAAATGACCGAGAGCCAGCCGGATTCGTCATGGAAGCGGTTCTTGAAATACTCCGGCAGCGTGATCGCGTCGCCTGCCACCTTGGTGTACTGGCGCAGCGGCTTGGCTACGAGCAGCCAGTTGAGATAGGTGCCGATCGCAAGGCCGATGCCGATCCAGCCGGCGGAAATGCCGGACAGATATGCCGCGCCCGGCAGACCCATCAGCAGCCAGCCGGACATATCGGACGCCTGCGCACTCATCGAAGTGACCCAGGAGCCGAGCTTTCGTCCGCCGAGGAAGTATTCGGTCGTGGTCTTATTCTTGCCGACAAAATACATGCCGATACAGAGCATAAAAATCAAATAGACGCAGAATGCGGCTATGGTTACTATGCGGTTTGTCATCATTTTTTTACCCTCCATTTTATACTGTTAATTATACAGGAAATCCGATAATTTTGCAAGATGCCGCCGCAAGAATTGCAAAATCTCGCAAAAATGAACATATTACACAATTCCGGTATGTTTTCACCGCTTTACTTTGGTAAAAGCGCTCAGTGCTGAAGCCAGCTCGGCTTTTCCCTCATGCGCACGCCTGCGGCGATGCCGAGCGCGGCGTACATCGTGAGCACCGAGGTGCCGCCGTATGAGAAAAACGGCAGCGTCAGACCCATGACCGGCAGCAGACCGACATTCATGAAGATGTTCATGAACGTCTGGAACAGGAACATGCCGGCAACGCCGACCGCGAGCAGCGAGGAGAACGGCGTGGACGCGCGGTAGGATACATAAAACAGGCGCGCGATGAGCAGGCTCAGCAGCAGGATGATCGCCATGCAGCCGAGAAAGCCGAGCTCCTCACCTGCGACCGAAAAGATATAGTCGGTCTGGTTCTCCGGGACGTACTGGAGCTGCGTCATGGTGCCGTGCGTCAGTCCCTGTCCGGTGAGCTGTCCCGAGCCGATGGCGATCTTGCCGTAGGTCGTCTGAAGCGCGGCCTGCGGGTCGATCGATGGGTCGAACAGCACGAGTATTCGCGTGATCTGATATTTCTTCAGCACAAAATTCCACAGCACCGGCACGCTCGCCACCGCGACGCCCGCGCCGAGCGCGATCCATTTGAGCGACAGACCGGCCGCGAACAGCATAATGACCGCGATCATGAAATACTGAATCGCCATGCCCGAGTCGCCCGAGGAGACGACGACCGCCGCCATCATGATAAGCGTATGCAGCGCGATGACCGCAAGACCGCGCAGCTCGCTGATATACTCTCCGACCTCGGAGATATGCGCCGCCATCGTGAAGATGAAGATCAGCTTGCCGAGCTCGCCCGGCTGAAGGCTGGTCACGCCCAGATTGAGCCACGCGCGCTGGCCGTTGACCTCCATGCCGAGAGGCGTGAACAGCAGCAGCTGAAGGCAGATGTTCACGATGACGAAGTTTTTCCACCTGTTCCGCAGCCCCTCCAGATCGATAAGGCTCATCAGCACGAAGGCGCCGAAACCGATCAGGATGGCCGCGCCCTGCACATACAGATTTTTTGTCGAGCCGTCGTCCTTGATCGAGACCGGATTGAGCGTGGCGGAGTAGATGAGCGCCATGCCGTAGCCGGAGCAGATAAAGGCGATGACCGCCAGATACAGATCGGTGTTTTTCAGATAATGCGCCACCGATTTGAAAAGGTCCATGCAGACCCTCCTTTTCCGTGTTCTTGTCATTCCATACGGAAATATAATATCAGATTATATCATACCACAATGACGCACATTTTTCGAGATTGAATTTCGTCAAATTTTTCGCGCACCTCACTGGAAAACTGTGCAGAACATTGTTATAATGGTTTTAACATTTAAGTGTGTGCGGCCGGGCGACAATCCGTTCGCCGCGCCCCAGTTATCAGGAGGAATGTTATGTTATCCGACATCGAAATCGCACAGGGCTGCCAGATGCGCCCGATCACCGAGGTAGCAGCGGCGGCCGGTCTGGACGCCGAGGATCTTGAGCTGTACGGCAGGTACAAGGCCAAGTTGTCCGCAGACGTATGGAAAAAGACCGCAGACAAGCCGGACGGCAAGCTCGTTCTCGTCACCGCCATTAACCCGACTCCTGCCGGCGAGGGCAAGACCACCACGACCGTCGGTCTGGGCGAGGCGCTCGCAAAAATGGGCAAAAAGGCCATGATCGCGCTGCGCGAGCCGTCTCTCGGCCCGGTATTCGGCATCAAGGGCGGCGCGGCAGGCGGCGGCTACGCGCAGGTCGTTCCGATGGAGGACATCAATCTGCACTTCACCGGCGACATGCACGCGATCACCGCGGCGAACAATCTGCTCTGCGCCATGCTCGACAACCACATGCAGCAGGGCAATGTGCTCGGCATCGATCCGCGCCGCATCGTTTTCACCCGTGTCATGGATATGAACGACCGCGCGCTGCGCAACATCACGATCGGTCTGGGCGGCAAGGTAAACGGTGTGCCGCGCGAGGATCACTTCATGATCACGGTCGCATCCGAGGTCATGGCCATCCTGTGTCTGGCGAAGGATCTCGACGACCTCAAGAAGCGCTTCGGCGACATTCTCGTCGCGTACACCTTTGCCGGCAAGCCGGTCTATGCGCGCGACCTGCACGCTGAGGGCGCGATGACCGCGCTGATGCGCGACGCCATCAAGCCGAACCTCGTTCAGACGCTCGAGGGCACCCCGGCGCTCATGCACGGCGGCCCGTTCGCGAACATCGCGCACGGCTGCAACAGCGTTCAGGCGACCCGTCTCGCCATGAAGCTCGCTGACATCGCCATCACCGAGGCTGGCTTCGGCGCGGACCTCGGCGCAGAGAAGTTCATGGACATCAAGTGCCGCAAGGCCGGCATCTCTCCGGACTGCATCGTGCTCGTCGCGACCGTCCGCGCGCTCAAGTACAATGGCGGCGTACCCAAGACCGAGCTGAACACCCCCAACATGAGCGCGCTCGAGCGCGGCATCTGCAACCTCGACGCCCATCTGGACAACATGAAGAAGTTCGGCGTACCGGTCGTTGTCGCCATCAACGCCTTCCCGACCGATACCGCCGAGGAGATGGAGTTCATCCGAAAGCACTGCGCAGAGCGCGGCGTCCGCGTTGCCCTGTCCGAGGTATTCGCCAAGGGCGGCGAAGGCGGCGAGGAGCTTGCGCGTGAGGTGCTGACCGTGCTCGACGAGGGCAAGGCAAACTTCCACATGCTGTATGAGGACGAGCTTCCGCTCGAGGAGAAGATCCGCAGAATTGCCAAGGAAATCTACGGTGCGGACGGCGTGACCTTCGCTCCCGCGGCGCACAAGGAGCTTGCGAACATCACCGACATGGGCTACGGCAGTCTGCCGGTCTGCATCGCCAAGACGCAGTATTCGCTGTCCGACGACGCTTCGCTGCTCGGCCGTCCGAGCCAGTTCGTTGTAAGTGTCCGCTCGGCGCGGCTGGCCGCCGGCGCAGGCTTTGTTGTCGTGGAGACCGGCGCAGTCATGACTATGCCGGGTCTGCCAAAGGTTCCGGCGGCAGAAAAGATCGACGTGGACAATGCCGGTGTCATCACCGGGCTGTTCTAAGGGGGACGCTGTCCCCCTTAGATACGCTCCCGGTTCCGGAGAAACCGGGAGCGATAACCCCCTCTCGTCCGCACGGCGGACGAGGCCGCGCCGCCGCGGCGCGGGCA
>OGCO01005668.1_pt1 | contig 11870 bp, 9 predicted proteins | sample 1570171 | NCBI WGS metagenome assembly OGCO01 (sample SAMEA4370583, study PRJEB24528) | human gut metagenome | reverse complement strand
TTACCACCGCCGCCGAGTACGGCGCTGCCGCGCCGGTCGTTCCGGTCAAGGACAGTATCAAGCGCATCAAGGATAGCAATATCGCCGCCGATGTCGCCCGCGACACGCTTGCCGCGGTGCAGACCCCGCAGGTGTTCCGCAAGGACCTGCTCCGCCGTGCGCTCACCTCGGCTGCCAAGCGCGGCTACAGCTTCACCGATGACTGCGCGGCTGTCGAGTCGCTCGGCACCATCGTCAAGGCGACCCACGGCAGCTACCAGAACATTAAGATCACCACGCCGGAGGACATTCTCGTTGCGGAAGCGCTCCTCACAAGGGAGGACAAGTAATATGCGCATCGGACACGGTTACGACGTACACAGACTGGTCTCCGGCAGACCGTGCATCATCGGCGGTGTGAACATTCCGTTTGAGCTTGGTCTGGACGGTCACTCGGACGCGGATGTGCTCACGCACGCCGTCATGGATTCCCTGCTCGGCGCGCTCGCGCTCGGTGACATCGGCAAGCATTTTCCGGATACCGACCCGCGCTACAAGGGCGCGGACAGCATCGCGCTGCTGCGTCACGTTGCCGCGCTCGTGCGCGAAAGCGGCTGGCAGCTCGGCAATCTGGATGCGACCGTGCTCGCACAGGCGCCCAAGCTCGCGCCGCACATTCTGCAGATGCGCGAGAACCTTGCCGCCGCCATCGGCTGCGCGGTCGAGCAGGTTTCGGTCAAGGCGACCACCGAGGAGGGACTGGGCTTTACCGGCTCCAAACAAGGCATTGCCGCGCACTGCGTGTGCCTTTTAGAGCGAATCTGAACAGTCTTACCTATACACTATGGATAAATAGGGGTAACACCGCATAGCGGTATTGCCCCCAATAAAGGAAGTGAACCCAATGGATATACAGATAAACGACATTCTTACCATGAAAAAACAGCACCCGTGCGGCAGCAAGCAGTGGCAGGTGCTTCGCATCGGTATGGATTTCAAGCTGAAATGCCTCGGCTGCGGGCATGAGGTCATGCTGCCGCGCAGCAAGGCGGAGAAAAACATCAGAACCGTAGAACGGGAGGGTGAAATCGTATGTTGATAGACGGCAGACAGATGCACATTCAAATCACCAAGGGCGATATCGGGCGGTACGTCATTCTGCCCGGTGACCCGGCGCGCTGCGAGAAGATCGCGCAGTATTTCGACGGCCCGCAGCAGATCGCGCACAACCGCGAGTACACGCTGTGGACAGGCTCTCTGGACGGCGTTCCGGTTGCGGTGTGCTCGACCGGCATCGGCGGTCCGTCGGCTGCCATCGCCATGGAGGAGCTGGTCGAGTGCGGCGCGGACACGTTCATCCGTGTCGGCACGTCCGGCGGCATTGTGGACAAGGTAAAGGGCGGCGATATCGTCATTGCAACCGGCGCCATCCGGCAGGAGGGCACGAGCCGCGAGTACCTCCCCATCGAGTTCCCGGCAGTCGCGGATTTTTCTGTTGTTTCCGCGCTGCATGAGGCGGCGCAGGCGCTCGGCTTCCCGTATCACACGGGCGTAATCCAGTCCAAGGACAGCTTTTACGGCGAGATCCGTCCCGCGCAGATGCCAATCGCGGACGAGCTGACCGCCAAGTGGAAGGCATGGAAGGCGGCAGGCGCGCTCACCAGCGAGATGGAGACAGCCGCGCTCATGATCGTCGCGCAGGTGCTGCACGTTCGGTGCGGCGCGGTGCTCAACGTGCTGTGGAACGCGGACAACGATGACGCTCCCGCCATCCCGCCTGACGCCACCGAGCGCGGCGTAAAGGCCGCCGTGGAGGCCATCCGCGTGCTCATCCGTGAGGACAGCAAGGCATGAGTGAACAACAGAATCAGCAGACAGCGGCCCTCGGCACAGCACCCGTAGGGCCGCTGCTCTTTCGGCTGGCGCTGCCGACCATCACGGCACAGGTCGTCAACCTGCTGTACAGCATCGTAGACCGTATTTACATCGGACGCATCCCGCTCGAGGGCAAGCTGGCGCTGACCGGCATGGGCGTCACCTTCCCTGTCATCACGCTCATCTCGGCGTTTGCGGCGCTCATCGGCATGGGCGGCGCACCGCGGGCGTCCATCGCGCTCGGTGCAAAGGAGCACGACCGCGCGGAGCGCATCCTCGGAACGTGTACAGCGGCGCTCTGGGCGCTTGCACTCGTGCTGACAGCACTGTTCCTGCTGTTTCAGGCGCCATTACTGAAACTGTTCGGCGCATCTGCCGACACCCTGCCGTATGCGATGCAGTACCTCAACCTCTACGTTCTCGGCACGGTTTTCGTGATGACATCGCTCGGTCTGAACGGCTTCATCACCGCGCAGGGCCGCTCCTCGGTTGCGATGAAAACCGTTGTCATCGGTGCGGTGCTCAACACCGTGCTTGACCCGCTGTTCATCTTCGTGTTCCGCATGGGCGTGCGCGGCGCGGCTGTGGCGACAATTATCTCGCAGGCGGTGTCTGCGGCATGGGTTCTGCGGTTTCTGACCGGAAAGCAGACGGTTCTGCGCCTCAAACGCGCGTATTTCCGCATTGACCGACCGGTTCTGGCATCCGCAGTCGGTCTGGGCGCGTCCCCGTTTGTCATGCAGTCAACAGAGAGCCTGCTCACCATTGCGTTCAACGTATCGCTGCAACGCTACGGCGGCGACGCAGCCGTCGGCGCAATGACCATCCTGACCTCGGTGGCGCAGATGGTGCAGCTGCCGCTGACCGGACTCGCGCAGGGCGCGCAGCCCATCCTCAGCTACGCCTGCGGCGCGAAGCGGCCCGACCGCATGAAGCGCGTCGTGCAGCTGAATCTCGCGGCGGCGTTCGTGTTCGCGTTTTCGATCTGGGCAGCTGTGCAGCTGTTCCCGCATACGGTCGTGCACCTGTTCACCTCGGATGAGGCGCTGGTCGAACGCACCGTCTGGGCGCTGCGCGTGTACTTTGCGCTCGGATTTACCAATGCGTTCCAGACAGGCTTCCAGCAGTCGTTTGTGGCGCTCGGCGAGGCGAAAATCTCGCTTTTTCTCGCGCTCGAGCGCAAGGTTTTCCTGCTGATACCGTTTATTTTAATCCTGCCGCACTTTTTCGCGGATAAGCTGTTCGCCGTGTTCCTCGCAGAGCCGGTCGCGGATTTATTAGCCGCGGCTACAACGACAACGCTGTTTTTGATTCGATTCAAGCAGATCACGCGAGATATGAATTGAAAATTGAGAATGGAGAATGGAAAATGAATGTGTAGATTTTCCATTCTCCATTTTTTCATTTATGTTATGCAGAACAGATAGGTTTTGGCGCGCCGAGTCGCCGCGCCCTTTCCCCTCCGAATTGCAGCCGTAACACCGAATATACGGTAAACCTCACCCATCGCGTTCATTTTCCATTTTCCATTATCAATTCTCCATTACTGCACGAAAAAAGGCTTCGGAACCAAGTTCCGAAGCCTTTTCTTTCCCTTTACGCCTGAACCGCTGCCTTCAGCGCCTCAACCTTATCGGTATTCTCCCACTTAACGCCAAGCTCCTCGCGGCCCATGTGGCCGTAGGCTGCCAGCTGCTTGTAGATCGGCTTGCGCAGGTCAAGCTGCTCGATGATCGCCGCCGGACGCAGGTCGAACACCTTCTCTACGGCCTTCTCAAGCACATCGTCGCCAACAACGCCGGTGCCGAAGGTCTCTACCATGATGGAAACCGGCTCGGCAACGCCGATGGCATACGCCAGCTGAATCTCGCAGCGCTTTGCCAGACCTGCCGCTACGATGTTCTTCGCAACCCAGCGAGCCGCATACGCGCCCGAGCGGTCCACCTTGGTCGGGTCCTTGCCGGAGAACGCGCCGCCGCCGTGACGGCCGATGCCGCCGTAGGTGTCCACGATGATCTTACGGCCGGTCAGACCGGAGTCGCCGTGCGGGCCGCCGATGACGAAACGGCCGGTCGGGTTGATGAAATACTTGGTATTCTCATCCAGCAGATGGGACGGAATGACCTTCTTTACCACCTGCTCGATCATGTCCTCGCGAATCTGCGCGAGGGACACCTCCGGGCTGTGCTGGGTGGAAATAACAACCGTATCCACGCGGACGGGCTGATTGTCCTCGTCATACTCTACGGTAACCTGGCTCTTGCCGTCCGGACGCAGATAGTCGAACGTGCCGTCCTTGCGAACGTCGGTCAGGCGCTTTGCCAGCTTGTGCGCCAGAGAGATCGGCAGCGGCATAAGCTCCTTGGTCTCATCGCACGCATAGCCGAACATCATGCCCTGATCGCCCGCGCCAATGGCGAGGTCAGCCTCAGAGGCACCCTCCTTGCTCTCAAGGGAGTTGTCAACGCCGAGTGCAATGTCGGCGGACTGCTCGTCGATGGCGGTCAGGACAGCGCAGGTGTCGCAGTCAAAGCCGTACTTCGCGCGGTCGTAGCCGATCTCACGAACCGTGTCGCGGACAACCTTCGGGATGTCCACATAGCAGGAAGTGGAAATCTCGCCCATTACCTGAACCATACCGGTGGTGCAGGTGGTCTCGCAGGCTACGCGGGCATACGGATCCTGCGTTAAAATCTCGTTAAGAATCGCGTCCGAGATCTGGTCGCAGATTTTATCGGGATGGCCTTCCGTAACCGATTCCGAGGTGAAAAAATGATGTGCCATTAAGTATCAGTTCCTTTCTCCAGTTCATTTTCAGAGCATTAAAAAACGCTCCTCAGCGGGAGCGAAAAGTTCGTTTTGCTCCCTCATCTTTCGTATTCTTACGCCGGATTTGGCACCTTACGTTGCAAAACAACGCAGGTTGCCGGGTTTCACAGGGCCGTTCCCTCCACCGCTCTCGATAAGGACATGTATTCACTTACGCCGTATATTTTATATAAAAATTCCGGCTTTGTCAAGGGAAATTTTCGGCAGCCAAGTGGAAAAGCGCCGCATTGACATTTTCCGCTCACACCGTTATAGTAATAAAGGTAAGATTTTGCCCTGCATATTTATCACATCACACAGCCTTCTCAGGCTGACGCACGGCAGCACTTACCCGCATTCACGCTGCACCTTAACGGGTGCTCTGTTTTGTTATGGGAGAGAATTAGGGTATTATGAATGTAAATGTTGGAATCGACATCGGCTCAACGACCGTCAAGATCGTTGTTGTGCGCGATGGAGAGATCATCCACAAGCACTACGAACGGCATTTTTCCAAGGTGCGTGAAAAGGCGGTCGAGCTGGTGCGCGCGGCGCGCGGCCTCATCGGCGAGGACACGCCGCTCCGCTGTTCGATCACCGGCTCGGCCGGTTTAGGCGTGGCGAAGGCCGCGGATATTGATTTTGTACAGGAGGTGTTCGCCACCCGCAAGGCGGTAGGCGTACACGTTCCGCAGGCCGATGTTGTCATTGAGCTGGGCGGCGAGGACGCGAAGATCGTCTTCCTCACCGGTCAGCTGGAGGAGCGCATGAACGGCTCCTGCGCGGGCGGCACCGGCGCGTTCATCGACCAGATGGCGGTCCTGCTGGACGTTACGCCGTCCGAGCTCGATGAACTCGCACAGGGCGCGGAGCGCATCTACACCATCGCGTCCCGCTGCGGCGTATTCGCCAAGTCGGATATTCAGCCGCTGCTCAACGAGGGCGCGCGCAAGGAGGACGTTGCCGCGTCCATCTTCCAGGCCGTCGTCAACCAGACCATTGCCGGTCTGGCGCAGGGCCGCGAGGTCAAGGGCGATGTGCTGTTCCTCGGCGGCCCGCTGTTCTTCTTCAAGGGGCTGCAGAAGCGCTTTCAGGAGACGCTGAAGCTGGATGACGCGCACGCGCACTTCCCGGCTCTCGCGCCGTATGCCATCGCGGCGGGCGCGGCGGAGTACGCAGGCGGCACGCAGAAGACCTACACGGTCGATTCGCTGCTCGCGGCGCTCGAAAAGGCGGCAGACGCTCCGGTCGTTGCCAACTACCTGCCGCCGCTGTTCGAGGATGAGCAGCAGTACGAGGCATTCAAGAACCGTCACGCCATGCACGATGTCATGACGCAGAACGTCACCATGTACGAGGGCGACGCATATCTCGGCATCGACTGCGGCTCCACCACCACCAAGCTGGTGCTCATCGGTGAGGACGACCAGATTTTGTTCCACCACTACCAGTCCAACAAGGGCAATCCGGCGGACGTTATCCGCGAGCAGCTCACCAAGCTGTACGAGCTGTGCGGCGACCGCGTACATATCGTGTCCTCGGCGGTCACCGGCTACGGCGAAGCGCTCATCCAGAATGCCTTCGGCGTGGATTTCGGTCTGGTCGAGACGGTCGCGCACTTCCGCGCGGCGCGCCATTTCTGCCCGGATGTTGATTTCATCATCGACATTGGCGGTCAGGACATCAAGTGCTTTAAAATCCGCAACAAGTGTATCGACAATATTTCGCTCAACGAGGCGTGCTCGTCCGGCTGCGGCTCGTTCATCGAGACGTTCGCCCGCTCGATGGGCTACTCCATCGAGGAATTCTGCAAGCTGGGTCTGTTCGCCAAGCACCCCATCGACCTCGGTTCGCGCTGCACGGTGTTCATGAACTCCTCGGTCAAGCAGGCGCAGAAGGACGGCGCGGGCATTGATGCGATTTCCGCCGGTCTGTCGGTATCCGTCGTCAAGAACGCGCTGTACAAGGTTATCCGCGCCCACTCGCCGGACGACCTCGGTCAGCACATCGTTGTGCAGGGCGGCACGTTCCTCAATGACGCCATCCTGCGCTCGTTCGAGCAGGAGATCGGCCGCGACGTGACCCGCCCGGCTATCTCGGGTCTGATGGGCGCATACGGCGCAGCACTGCACGCCAAGGACAACCGCCGCGACACCACCACGCTCATCGGCACGGACATCCTCGCGGGCTTCGAGCACAACGTGCGCTCCACGCGCTGCGGTCTGTGCGAAAATCACTGCAATCTGACGATTAACGACTTCGGCGGCGGCCGCCGCTTCATCTCGGGCAACCGCTGCGAGCGTCCGCTCGGCGGCACGAAAAAGGCCGACCTGCCCAACCTTTATAAATGGAAGCTGGAAAAGCTGAAAAGCTACGGCGAGCCGTCCGGCATTGCAAACCCGATTGCAAAAATCGGTCTGCCGTTCGGTCTCAACAACTTCGAGCTGCTGCCATTCTGGACGGCATTCCTGCGTAAACTCGGCTTTGAGACCGTCCTCAGCGACGTTTCCACCCGCGATATGTACATGCAGGGTCAGCATTCCATCCCGTCCGACACGGTTTGCTATCCGGCGAAGCTGATGCACGGCCACATCGAGAATCTGCTCGAAAAGGGCGTGGATGCCATCTTCTATCCGTGCATGACCTACAACCTCGATGAGGAACGCGCGACCAACCACTATAACTGTCCGGTCGTTGCCTACTATCCGGAGCTTTTGAAGGCGAACGTCTCCGCACTCGCGGACTTCGACTTTATGATGCCGTACTTTGAACTCGCGGACAAAAAGCGCTTCACGAAGCACGCCGTTAAGTATTTCTGCGGCAAGTACCCGCAGATCAAGAAAAAGCAGGTCATCGCCGCTGTCGAGGACGCATACATGGCGCAGGACGAATACTACATTGACGTTCGCATCGAGGGTCAGCGCGCCATCCGCTACGCGGACGAGCACGACCTTGACGTTGCCGTTATTGCAGGCCGTCCGTACCACGTTGACCCGGAGATCAACCACGGCATCGACCAGCTGATCGCGTCGTTCGGTCTGGTCATCGTGTCCGAGGATGCGGTCTGGCAGCTGACCGATGCACCCGAGGTGCATGTGCTCAACCAGTGGACGTACCACTCGCGCATGTACGGCGCGGCGAAGTACGTCACCCAGAAGGAGAACGCCCAGCTTATCCAGCTGGTGTCCTTCGGCTGCGGCATTGACGCCATCACGACCGACGAGATGCGCGCCATCTGCGAAAACGGCGGCAAAATTTACACACAGCTGAAAATCGACGAGATCAGCAACCTCGGTGCGGCAAAAATCCGTATCCGCAGCATGCTGGCCGCCGTAGAGGAGGGACGCAAGCTTGCAGAACAGCAAAACGCCTGAGGCAACGCCCGCATATTCCTACCCGCAGTTCACGGAGGAAATGCGAAAAACCTATAAGATTCTGGTACCGAATATGCTGCCCGTGCAGCTTGGACTCATCTGCCGCCTGATGAAAAACTACGGCTACGACATGGAGCTGCTGCACACCGAGGGTCCGAACATCGCGGAGCAGGGTCTGCGCAACGTGCACAACGACACCTGCTATCCTGCAATTTTGGTTATCGGGCAGTTTTTAAGTGCACTTTTATCTGGCAAATACGACACTCACAAGGTTGCGCTCATTATGTTTCAGACAGGTGGGGGGTGCCGTGCGTCAAACTATATTTATCTCATAAGAAAGGCACTCAAAAAGGCAAACCTCGGCTATATTCCCGTAATTTCGCTGTCGCTTGCCGGCATAGAAAAACATCCCGGCTTTACGTTAGGCCCGAAAATGCTTAAAAATATGCTTTACGCAACGCTCTACGGCGACCTTATGATGAGCCTTGCCAACCAGATAAAGCCGTATGAAATAACCAGGGGCGACGCCGACAGACTGACAGAAAAATGGACAAACATTCTCGGCGGCGAGCTTGGAATGAAAGGACATACAAATTACCGAAAAATTAAGCAAAATTACAAAAAAATAATTGACGACTTTGCAAAAATAAAGGTTGAACACAAAGACACAGTTAAGGTCGGAATAGTTGGCGAGATTTTTGTAAAATACTCACCTCTTGCAAACAACGGCCTTGAAAAATTTCTTCTTTCCGAGGGCGCGGAACCCGTCGTCCCGGGACTTTACGACTTTTTGATGTACTGCGTTTACAACACTCTCAACGAATGTGTGCTTTACAAAAAAAATACGGCGGTTTATCCGATATATAAATTCATTTACCGCATTTTGTGCAAAAAGAAACGCGACGTAATCGAGATTATCAAAAAGAACGGAATTTTTGAGGCTTGGACGCCGTTTGAAGAAATAGTTGCCCTTGCGCCCGACCTTATCAGTACCGCGGTGAAGATGGGCGAAGGTTGGCTACTCACCGCAGAAATGCTGGAACTCGGCAAGTCGGGCTGTACGAATATCGTCTGCACACAGCCGTTCGGATGTCTGCCCAATCACATCTGCGGAAAAGGTATGATGAAACCGATTAAAGAAAAAAATCCGAATATAAATATTGTTGCGATAGACTACGCGAGCAGAGTTAACCAGGAAAACCGATTAAAACTTATGCTTTTCAACGCGCGCAGAGTGAAAGAAGAAATAAAATCAAACGAAGCAAAATCCGCGCCGAAAACCTCAAAAAATGCGGTAAAACAGGCATAAAACAGTATAAAAGCGTATGCTTTTAATAAATTTAAGGAGAGATTAACTTATGAAAATCGGCATTGAACACATTGCGATATACGCAAAAGACACGAAAAAACTTTCAGACTGGTACAAAAATTTGTTTGACGGCGAAATTGTTTACGACAACAAAAAAGGTACATATTTTGTTGCATTTTCCGACAAAAGTATGATTGAATTCTGCACCGCAGACTCGGAAAACGTTCCGACAGCGCTCACTGTTCCCGGAATAAGACACATCGCATTTTCGGTTGAACCCGACGAATTCGACACTTTGGTTAAAAAGGTAACCGAATCGGGAGCGGAAGTTTTAAAAGACGCCGTCGTAAACGAAAAAGGTATCGGAACAATGTTTTTCCGCGATATTGAGGGAAATATTCTTCACCTTATTTCGCGCAAAACTCCGCTCGTTTAATAAAAAATATGTCATAGTTTAACCCCGTCTTTTGACGGGGTTATTTTGTTTTTGTTCTGTATTCGGTCGGTGAAAGGTGTGTGTATTTTTTAAAAATTCTGCTGAAATAAAGCGCGTTGTCATACCCCACTCTTTCGGCAATTTCCGAAACAGAGAGATTTGAAAATTTCAAAAGTTCGCGCGCTTTTTCCATTTTCAGTTTAATAAAATATCTGCTCGGCACTTCGCCCGTCACTTCTTTGAACTTATGTGAAAATCTGCTTTGGCTCAATGCGCACATTTTCGCATACGGCTCGGAATTGTACGGAATGTCAAAGCTTATGTTCATAAGCATAATAACGCGCTCAATGTCGCTTACGTCCTGCACTGTATGTATGTGCCTTGAAAGCAAAGTAAGAAGATAAATCAGAAGTGCATTTTCAGCCGAATGGTGCATATAGTGTTTTAGGTGAAATTCGCGTATAAGCTCCTCAAATATCGCCGCGGCGTTGTCGGAAAGTCTGCTTTGATACGCACCCGGTTTTATATTTAATTCCGACAAAATTTCCGCCGATGCTCTGCCCGAAAAGTGTATCCACAGCGTTGTACAACCCGTTTCGTCAAACGAATATTCCTGTGTTTGATAAGGATAATAAAGCACAAAATTTCCGTCGGTTAACGTGTATTCTTTCCCGTCAAACACGGCATTGCATCTGCCCGACTTCACATACAGAATATGATAGTCGCTTCTGCCGTTTTTTCGCAGAATTTTATATCCCGTATTAAAAAGCTTTCCGCACGAATTTATGTTTAAATATTTATCCGAAAAGAAATCGTATTTTTCGTTTTTTGCAATAACCGTATTCATAAAATCCGCCTCCGTTACAAACTATTATAGCATAACGAAAATTTAAAATCAATAGCTGTTTTGTGCATATATTCAGCAAAAAACTGCATTGTTTGTTTATATGATATTTGCTATATTAAAATTAACAAATATGATGTAAACGGAGGCAAAAAATGAGAGAAAAAATTTTGTTTAACGACGGCTGGAAATTTCACTTCGGTGACCTGCCTGCTCGGAACACGGTTATGAAAGGCCCAGACTATATGGGCGCGAAAACCGAGCGAATGATGATAGGTCCCGCGTCGTGCTATTACAGCGACAATTCAGATTCGTTCGAGCTTGGCAACACAAGTCCCGACTTATGGCTGGACGTAAATCTTCCGCACGATTACATAATTGAGCAGACACCGAGCAAAGAAAATCCGCAAGCGCTCGGATATTTTAAATATGAAAACGCGTGGTACAGAAAGCATTTTTCGCTTGATGCGTCCGACAAAAACAAGCGCATAACGCTTTATTTTGAGGGCGTTGCCACAAATGCAACGGTGTATTTAAACGGTTGTCTTATGAAACACAATTTTTGCGGTTACACGCCGTTTGAGGTTGACATTACCGACAACGTTTATTTTGACCGCGAAAACATTCTTGCCGTGTATACCGACTCGTCATCGCACGAGGGCTGGTGGTATCAGGGCGGCGGAATTTACCGCAATGTCTGGCTTATAAAAACCGCCGAAGTTGCCGTTGACCTTTGGGGTGTTTATGTCAATCCGCAAAAAACGGACAGCGAAAACTGGGACGTAAATATTGAAACAACAGTTTTAAACTGCGCATATGACAATGCAGATTTTACCTTATATTCCGCACTTTGCACATTGGACAACAGCGAAATTGTGCATACCGAAGATAATTTAAGCATTGATTGCAAAAGCAAAATAACGGCAAATCAAAAACTGAATATCGAAAATCCTTTAATCTGGGACACAGATACGCCTAATATGTATAAAATCGTTACAAAAATATTTTCAAACGGCACGCTTATTGACCAAACAAAATTCGGGTTCAGAACGTTTAAATTCGACTGTGAAAAGGGATTTATTTTAAACGGCAGACAGGTGAAATTAAAAGGCGTGTGCGCGCACCAGGATTACGGTCTGACGGGCAAGGCAGTACCCGACAACGTTTACAAATACCGCATTGAAATGATTAAAGAAATGGGCGCAAACGCATACAGGACGTCACACTATCCGCACGCCGAGGCGA
>OGCO01005657.1_pt1 | contig 11890 bp, 11 predicted proteins | sample 1570171 | NCBI WGS metagenome assembly OGCO01 (sample SAMEA4370583, study PRJEB24528) | human gut metagenome | reverse complement strand
TCTTCATTTCTTGCTATAACACGAATCTCTTTATTAAACGGATATGTTATAGCTTTACTTATTTCAAGTTTATTCTCAGATATATCTGATATTAAAGCTTCACAGGAAAAAACAGAATCCGCATTCTTTTTAAGGACGCTGTGTATTTCAGATGAAGAAACACCTGACTGCATTAAATTGTATATATGACCGGCCACTTCCGGAGTAACAAAACTGTTTCCCGACACATTGCTGTAATCACCGCAAGTTCGGGGCAATTTCCATTTTTTTACTGGCTTTAATATATTCAGGTTTAATTCATCAAAAGCATATTGCTTTTTACTGATATTATCACTGCAGCATACCCCTATCACATTTTCAAGCATTGAAGGATACGAATATGCTCCGTTATTATCAAAAGCCGCCGTTATGACAGTTCCCTTTTCTTTTAACTTCCCGCAAATATCCTTTAGCCGTTTCACATCAAAGCAATGATAAAACCCAAAGCTTATATTAATAACATCAAATTTTTCATTGCAAAGAATATACTCAAGAGCAAGGCAAAGCCACTTATCAAATCCATATTTCCGGCAATAATTATAATCGAATCTTATCGCTGCTATTTCTGTGTTATCAACAATTCTGTCTAAAATACATACAACCGCTGTGCCGTGACCGATTTTATCAATATAATCGGGAGTTTTGAACATCTTTCCTTTTCTTACTTTTAGTGTATAACCTGAGATTTTATTCCTGCCAATATAATTATCATTAAATCCTGTATCTATTACAGCTATTCGATTACTCAGATTACCCATTGTCAGTCACCTCCTGCAACGCCGATAAAAATCGGCGTTGCACACTAATTTGCAGTATTACAGCACCAGGGGTTACCGTTATTAGCACAAGGATTAGTTTGTTTGCCGTTACAGCAATAAGACTCACCATTGTTAGCCCCGCCCGCTCTTTCCAAACCGAAAAGATTGCTGCGAATACCTTTTTTGCTTCCATTATAGAAGCTTTTTTTCTTTTTGAGCATATCGTTTATTCCTCCTTTTTCAAAAATTCCCATTTATATTATATTTAAATAGGTGCGTTATCCAGCATATACACTCCATCAGTAGACAGAAAAATCTCTGTATTACCAACAAATCAAAAATACAACAGCAAATAAAAAATGTTCTGAATTTACTGTCTGTTCTAACTATTACATTTTATTTTCCCAATTCAGAATATTACATCAGTAAAGCGAGATCAAACGAGACAGCAAGTTACTTTCAAGCATATCAATCCGCTCAAGAATTGATTTCATTACGGGTATTTTGCTCTTGTCTGATTTTATTACAGAGTACAAACACAGATTCCAAAGCTGAATTGCCTTGTCTGAGGCTTCGCTATAAGCTGTGCTGATTGAATCGTTTATATCAAAGTATTCTTCGACTTTTTTAATCCGCTCAAGCATAAACAGCTTGTGTTCCATAATCATTTTAAACGCCTGCAGATTCAGATTCACTGCATCCGAATCGCAGTTATAAAGGACGTCAATATATTTTATAAGATATTTGTGAGCAATAATTCGGTAAGCCGTTTGATTTTCTGCAAGATTGTTATTTACTAACGGAGGATCAAGATACTCTATTATTCTATTTTTTATGAGATAAGGATCAAGCTCTATTTTCATCTTCATAGGTTTCATAGCCATCAGAGAGCCACAGAATCCCATTCTTTCGCTTGATTTTCGCGCCCGCTCAAAACAGCTCTGAGGCATATCGAATACACGGTACTTCATATCGGTATCGTATGCATATATACTGTATGATTTATTGACCGTATCATATCCGCATATCAGACCGTCGTGAAGATAATGTCTTTTATGGTAACCGCTTCTTCCTTTCATATAATAATCGTCTATCGCTCCAAAATAAACATAATACCCTTTATTTATCATGTTTTTTATAACGCGACATACAGCCCCATCAAGAAATGTAAGCAATATTTCCTGACGTTCTATATATGGGTTATCTTCCGGACCCGATTGGCATATATCGATATTCGGTCTGAATAAACCACCGGGATTTCCATCTCTGACACTCAAAACCATCGAATTATTCAAATACCAATTTCTTAGACTGATATTATCGTGCAGTATAGATGTCACGCTTCCCTGACCGTGACTGACACTGTATATTGGCGCACAAAGCGGAAGATCTATTCTTGAGGCTTTCATGGCATCGAGCATCCCTTCATTTCCATTTTTAATTGCATTTTTATGTTATCATATTTTTCTTTATTTGTCAACATTTATAGTAATATTTTTTCTGTAACTAACACAAAATGGAATAAATTATATTATCGCACCCTTTGTGAGCAAATCGGTTTTTCGGCAGAGTTGCCGCCGGTATACCGATCGACGCGGTTACGGATATCGAAGACTATGAAGAAATTCCCCGCCAAATGGCGGCCGCAGGTGAATTTTTCGCGCTGAGAATCTGCGGAGACAGCATGGAACCTAAAATCGAAAACGGAGATATCGTGATAGTCCGCCGTCAGCCGGACTGCGAAAGCGACGATATAGCCATCGTCCTTGTGAATCACGATGAAGCTACCTGCAAAAAAATCAGAAAGCTTCCGAACGGAATTATGCTTATCTCGACAAATCCAAAATACGATCCGATGATTTTTACAAATCACGATATTGAGGAACTTCCTGTAACAATTCTTGGTAAAGTCGTAGAGCTGAGAGCAAAATTTTAATTTGTTTCCGATTGCTGCGCTTTTATCTGAATCTTTAATTAATTTTAATCCGGGAGATAGTATTATGATACTTACTACAGACAGATTACTGCTTCGCCCCTGGACAGCGGAAGACGCGGAATCCCTTTTTGAATATGCGAAAGATCCGGACGTCGGTCCTATCGCGGGATGGCCTCCGCACAATAGTATCGATGAAAGCCTTAATGTTATTAAAAATGTCTTATCCGGAGCCGAATGCTACGCAGTATGCGAAAAGAAAATCGGTAAGGCGATCGGCGCGGTGGAGCTCATTCTTAACGGACACACTGATATGACCTGCCGCGACGATGAATGCGAGCTCGGTTATTGGCTCGGCAAACCTTTCTGGGGCAACGGATACATGCCGGAGGCGGCGGCCGAACTCATCCGACGCGCTTTTGAAGACCTCGGTATGACAACAATCTGGTGCGGATACTACGAAGGAAACAATAAATCCCAAAGGGTTCAGGAAAAGCTTGGATTTACCTATCATCATACCTGTAGCGAGGTCCCCGTTCCGCTGATGAATGAAACAAGAACATGTCTCACCAATTGCCTTACAAAGGAACAGTGGCTTCGGAAAAATATTTAACAAATGCGACAGTAAAAGTCTTAAAACGTAAAGTCCTAAAGCTTAAAGCCTTATATTTTAAAGTCTTAACACTTAAAGCCTTAAAATTTAAAGTCTTAAAATTTAGAGCTTTAAAACTTAGAGTCTTAAAACTTAGAGCCTTAAAACTTAGAACCTTAAAACTTAGAACCTTAAGACTTAGAACCTTAAGGCAGAGGCTTTGTTTCGATGAAGCTTACATCACACAAACGCCACTGTCTAATCAGAACACTAAGTTTTATTCAGATTCTATAATAAAATATTTTAAAACCGACGCTTTAGAATGCAGCTTTTGCCTATTGTTTTTAACAGTGATTACTCAGAGCAAAACCTCAAAACACTAAGTTTTATCCAGATTTTACAGCAAAATATTGTTTCTAAATAATTAATTGCATATGAATAGGCGCTTCCGATATTCCAGAAACTTCAAAACTGTTTTTCGGTATTATGCGAACCGGAATCCGATTATCATAAAGTCTTCAAATCCGAGGAAGGCGCGCAGTAATGCCGTTTTGTACGAGTAAGCTTACAAATACCGCTCAGAGTTTATTCCGCTCCGGGACGCGTATTTTATCCCATTTTGTCACGTGACCGTCACGTGACGTCACGCTGCAGATAAGAACAGATAAGAACTCTCTTTCTCTTTTATCTCTTTATCTCTTGATCTCTTTTTCTCTTGATCTCTTTTTCTCTTCTGTCTCTTTTAAAACAACAGACTTTACCACGAGAGCTGTGGAAAACTTCACGACACAAGGGGCTACGCCCTATTCTATTAACCCTGAAAGGATTACAGACTATGAATACAATGCGTTACAAGCTTGTAGCTGCCGATGTTGACGGCACGCTTATCGACGACAACGGACAAATATCCGAATACACTGCGCGAACAATAAAAAAAGCCATAGATAATGGCCTTCTTTTTACTATTGCAACAGGACGTTCTCTCTCCTCCATCACCCATTTTATAAACGGATTCGGCATCTCCTGTCCGCTTATTATAAGCAACGGTGCAAGAATTGTTGCTCCCGGCGGTGAAGTCCTCTTCTCGTGTGATATGAAACCTGAGCCCGCAATGAAAATCTGGCGTACAGGCATCGAAGCAAATACAACAATTATACTATGGTCCGGCAATCGCCTTTACTCAAACAAGGCGGACGGTGACGTCGAAGAATACCGCAGAAAAAACAACAATATAGATCTCCGCGTCGTCAAAGGAAGCGATATTTCACACCTGGCAGCAGAAGGCGTGACAAAACAGCTTTTCATTGATACCCCCGAAAGACTGGCGGAACTTATGTCGGGCGTATGTACGGAGCTGCCTGACACTATTTCATTCTTCAAAAGCTCTCCGGTTTACCTCGAATTTGTTGATTCCTCAGTCTCAAAGGGCGCAGCGCTTGAAAGACTCGGAAATATGCTCGAAATTCCGAGAAGTGAAATCGCAGCTTTCGGAGACGCCGACAACGACATTCAAATGATCAGATATGCCGGTCTCGGCGTGGCTATGGCAAACTCATCGGAAAAACTGCTGCGTGAAGCCGACTATGTAACACGTTCAAATAACGAGGACGGCATCGCTGTCGTGCTGGAAAAAATTATAAAAGGCGAGGAGATCATTTAGAAAACTTCCGCTTTTATTCAGGATAATATTACTTTAAACTTTCCAACGCGTATTCCGCAAAAAAACCTCCGCACGGTTTCCCGGCGGAGGATTTTTCTATAAAACAAAAACGGCCTGATTGCGCGACTTGCACAACTTGCGTAGCTCGTACTGCATTCGGTTTCGCACAGTTTCTGCCAAAGCTTTAGTCTTAATCAACTTCTCCTGTCTGGTAATTTCCTTCAAAACTGCACTTCGACGATACCAGCAAAAAACCTTTTGACTCATAATACGTCACTACGGTTTCGGGTTTTTTATTCATTTTTTCATATATTCCAATGTAATTTTTACCGTAAAGACTTTTGGTTGTAATACCGATAAAGATGCAGGCCATAAAACATATTAATCCTGCCAATCCCACCGTTACAACCGAAAAAAGAGTCTTTGCAAATTTAGTATGCACAAGTGAAAAGCATATTGCAACAGCCGTAACCGCAGTCAGGATTGAATAAGCAAATATTTTCAAAGTTAATATATACTTAACTGAAAATACGCAGTACATCAATACTGAGGACAGTGAAAAAAGCATTAATAGACCTGCCGCTGCTGCTATCCGGTATTTCTTATATATTAACCCCGTTATAAGCAAAATTCCGGACATCATGATGAATATAATTTCGTAAACCATATTTGTTACCGATTCTTTCTTGCCGCTGTCTGACCGGATTTTCGCTTTTCGTAACGGATTTTATACGAACGTTCACCGTCGGCTTGAATTTTTTCTTGAATTATTTAATGTAAAGTAATCTTATTATAAAGTTTTTCATATAAAACGTCAATAGTTTTTTTCTGATTTATAAGTTTATAAGAATATGCAGAATTTATGATGTTATAATTTTTATAAAAAACAAATCACGACAAATTCAGACTCAATTTCTGAGTTTCTTTATTAATTTACATTATAATTTTTAATTATAACTTATAAATATAACTAATATTTTAAATAATTATTAATTTTTTGACATATTAGTTATTTTTATTACATTTTAACAGTTTTATATAAGTTCGGCAAAAATCCCCGCGCAAATATATGACCGTTTTTTTTATTTTTATTATAATCACCTGCCATTAGTTCTGTAAATTTAACTCCCTTATTGTTGCACGCAGAAGATTTATGCTCAAACTTTATGCCGAGACTTTATGTTGAATTTTTACGCTGAAACTCTATGCTAAAACTTTACGCCAAATTTTTACGCTGAAACTTTAGGCTAAAACTTTACGCCGAAATTTTATGCTGAAACTTTAGGCTAAAACTTTACGCCGAAATTTTATGCTGAAACTTTACACCTAAATTTTACACTGAAACTTTATGCTGAATAACATACAACCAATCAGAATTTTTTATTTATAGATATTTTTATTATTATTAAAAAAACTTGACAATTTTATTCATTATGGTAAAATAAATATTACTATATTTCTTGCCTTTACGGCAGCTCTTAATCAAAATCAAAAAGTCAAGTGCCTCACCGTCTATGCGGAAAAAGGAATTTTTACATGAAAAACAAAGAAAAAAAACTCGGCATCAGGCAAGTACTGTCTAATTTTACATACGCTTTTTACCTGATGATAAAAATATATCCTCTGAAATTTGTAATGCAGTCATCTCTTACTATTCTCGGAAGCGTATGCAATTTCTTTCTGTTCACGTATATGATCAGATTTCTAATAAACGGTATTCAGAGCAAAAAAAAGTTTTCCGTGTTACTGATGCATATCTCTGTTATTTTAATTTTTGTCGTACTAAAACGGATATACGATACGCTCATCGATCCCATTATCAGTAAAAAATGCGATGCGAAATTTAATAAGACCTTATTTGAAAAGTCTATGAATTCAGATATTTCTGATTTTGAAGATCCCAGTTCCTACGACTTGTTTACCCGTGCGGTGACAAACGGTACGGGCGCTGTTAACGCAACGCTGAACTTTGTCAACGAAGCATTGGATTCCGCCCTTAAACTTTTTCTGACTTCATGGCTCTTTCTTCAAATAGATCCAATCCTTTTTATATTCGCTCTGTTTCCGTTAGCTATCAATTTTCTCAATATAACGGCTGAAAACATATGGTACCGCTATGAAAAAGGCGAGCAAAAGGCGGATCGGAGGATAGGTTACACCAAACGGGTATTCTATCTGGCCGATTATGCAAAAGAAATGCGTATGTCAAACATCGGCAATGTTATGTACGAGCGGTTTAAATCGGCTGTAAACGAGTTTACCGATATGGTTAAGACAGAAGGTCCGAAAAAGGCGGTTATCGGTTTCTGCATTGATTTCGGAGTTCAGGGAATCTCAACTCTCGGCGCCGAGCTGTACGCCCTTTACCGTACTCTGATTTCGGGTACAATGATGTTCGGAGATTGTCTTGTAGTTCTGAATTCAACCGAAGAGATATCATGGGCTGTGATGAATATATCGCAGACATTTGTCAACGCGTATGATATCGCACTTCATATTCAGGACTACCGTTCTTTTATATCCAAAGAACCTAAAATTAAATTAAATCCAAAAGGAAAAAACGCCGTCGCGGGCGACTTGTGCATGAAAAATATTTCATTTAAGTATAACAGCTCAGACAGCGCAGTTTTAAAAAATATAACCATGACTATACGCCGCGGCGAAAAGATTGCCGTTGTCGGAAAAAACGGCTCCGGAAAGACAACGCTTGTAAAGCTGATTTTGCGGCTTTATGACGTGTCGGATGGTGAAATACTGCTCGGCGGCTCAAATATAAAAGAATATAATTTGAATTCATATCGTTCTATGTACGGAGCAGTATTTCAGGATTATCATCAGCTTTCCCTTTCGGTTGCGGAAAATGTTCTCGGAAGGCCGTATAAATCTGAAGATGAGGAAACTGTTGTCAGCGCACTCAAAAATGCCGGCTTATGGGAGATAATTTCCGAGCTTCCGAACGGTATCCATACTATAATCGGGCATGAGTTTGACGACAGCGGCTTAATCCTCTCCCGCGGACAGTCTCAGAAACTTGCCATAGCCGCGGTATATGCAAGAAACTGCGAGATCGTTATACTGGACGAACCGTCGAGCGCGCTTGATCCGATTGCGGAACATGAGCTGTTTGAAGAGCTGAATCATGCGTGCAGGGACAAAACGGTTATATTTATTTCTCACAGAATGTCGTCCGTGGTAAATGCAGACCGCATCTTTGTGTTAAATAAAGGCAGGTTAGCCGAAACCGGCTCTCATGAAGAGCTGATTAGAAAAAACGGCATTTACGCCGAACTGTTTCGCATGCAGGCGCAAAATTATATTACTGTCCGTGACTATCCGTGACTATCCGTGACTGTCCGTGACTGTCCGTGACTATCCGTGACTGTCCGCGACTGTCCGCGACTGTCCCTGAGTATGAGGAATAAGGAGAATCAATATAATGAATAATGACAAAAATTACAGCTCTGTCCGCTCTGTCTTCTGCAATTTTCTATTCTCGCTGCGGTACATGTGGAAAAACGCAAGATTATATACTGTTTTACAATTGACAGGAATGCTCACAGAAGGGCTTTATCCCTCCGCAAGTCTGCTTCTGACAGCGCTGCTGTTCAATTCACTGGAGGAAGACAGAGATTTTAAAACCGCGTTTCGGATTTTAATAATAAAGGCAATTTTGCTTATCGTTTATTTCCTATGGTCCTATATATTTTACTATATCGTGGCGCCTATACTAAACAAAAAATTTCACTTTAAGCTACAGTCAGATTTATTATCCAAAGTTCATAACATCGGGTTAGAGAAATACGACGATCCAGCTTTTTACGATGATTACTTGGTTGTAATGCAAAACGCCGACTCCTGCATGATCAGTTCAATAGATAATATCAAATCGCTGTTTAATACTCTCTTTTCCATTCTGGCATCTGCCGCTCTGCTTGCTTATGTAAGTCCGTTAGTTGCGGCGGCAGTTATTGTGTCATCCGCTGTGTCGCTTCTCATAAATACAAAGCTAAAGAAGCTTGACTTTCAAAGTGCTTTGGCATTCTCGCCGCTGAACAAGAAGGATCAGTACATAAACCGGGTTTTCAAGCTTTCCGATTCGGCAAAAGAGCTTCGGATTACCGAACACGGAAAAACTATGATCAGAGAATACGATAACAACGTAAAAGAAAGCATTAAACTTTCGAGGGTATTCGGCCGCAGAAAAATTTGGCTGCAAATTGCAGAAATTTTCAACTCAAATGTTATATATCTGGCTATTATATCTTTTACTTTGTATCAAGTGTCCGTAACCGGGACGGTTCTGCTCGGCGGATTTGCTATTGTAATAAATGCCGGCTGGACTTTTCGCAATACAATGACGCAAATCGCAAATATGATTTCGGAGCTGCCGAAACAAAGTCTGTTTATCAGCAAAATCAGAGAGTTTATGACACGCAATGAAAAAAATAAGTGCCACGGCTTACCGGTTGATTCCTTTAACAAAATTGAACTTTTACATGTGTCGTTTGGCTACAATACAGAGAAATTCGTACTGAACGATCTTAACCTATGCATTCACCGCGGAGAGCGTATTGCAATTGTCGGCAGCAATGGCGCGGGTAAAAGCACCCTTATAAAGCTTCTGCTCGGTTTATACAAACCAAGCAAAGGTACAGTTCTCTACAACGGCGTTGACGTCTCACTGTTAGACACCGACGCATACCGCAAAAAATTCGGAATTGTATTTCAGGATTATCGGATATTCGCGGCGTCCGTCGCGGAAAACGTCTGGGCAGACAGCTTCTCCGAAAAATATAAGAAAAACGTTGAAGACGCCCTGAAACTGGCAGACTTTGAAGACAAGCTGACCGCTCTTGAAAACGGCGTCTCCACTCAGCTGACACGCGAATTCGACGACAACGGCGTATGTCTTTCAGGAGGAGAAGAACAAAAAATCGCAATTGCCCGCGCAATTGCAAAATCAAGCGATATAATTATTATGGACGAGCCTTCAAGCGCGCTTGATCCAATCGCCGAACAAAAGCTTACTTCCAACATACGGGAATACGGAAAAGAAAAAACCGTAATTTATATTTCTCATCGCTTATCCACAACAAAAAATGTCGATCACATTTACGTGCTTGACGGCAGTAACATTATTGAATCGGGCAGTCATGAAGAGCTTATGAGAATTAACGGAAAATACGCTCGTATGTTCAATGTGCAGGCAGAAAAGTACAAATGCCGTAAGAGCTGAAAAACAATAAAAATACATAAACTTCTCACTTTTAGTTATATTTTCTGCTGTAAGGCGTATAATTTTTTATTATATCCTTCCAGTCACCGAAAACTATACCATAGTCATCAATGTAGCTGTATTTTAAATCTGCAAATATATAATAATTCTTGTAATAGACGACCTCTGTGGGACAGGTCGCCGTGCTTTTATCATAAACACCGACATAATCCTCCGATATTATTACCGCCGGCGTAAGCCAATAGTACACGAAGGATAAAACAACTATAACATATGCGGCTATAATTTTAATCCATAAAATCTTATTGCAGGTATAAAAATATGATATATACATGCCGAAAATTAAGACAAAATAAACCGGATATTTTATAACCGGACTGTATTGCAGTGAAAACGCCATCAGCAACGCTTCGCACAAACAGAATATAACGGACGTTAATCCAACCCAAAATAAAATTTTCTTATTATTTCGCTTTCCTTTTATTGTACATAACAACGATGTGACTAAAAGAAAAATATATAACATAATTTTCCTAACCCCAAATCAACATTTAAAAACCGGGCAAATACGCCTGTACAAGTTACATTTTAATTCCCTCGACGGTTTGCGGTAAACATTTAAATAGTAATTTATATGTATCAGAAAAATCACTCGCCGTTACACCCTAAAATAACTATAACCGCACCACATTTGCCATAATCATATTTACTGACTGCATCGGAATCAACAGCACGAGCTAATCGCTGACAATCCCCTTTGTAATTTTTACTCCCTTACAGGTCAGACTTATCGTACTGAGCGAGGGCATCAGCAATTCATATTTGAGCCTTTTATCTTCTGTTACAGTCCATTCATCATAAGAATATTCGTCTATATCCGGATACCCCAGTGTTTCATCATTTCGAACTTCCATGCGAAAATCCCTTACTTTATAAAAATCAAGCGTATAAGAATTATTCAGATAATAAATTCCAATATAAAAATGATCGTTCACTCTGTTATGTGAATTAACATATGAATATTTTGAAATGTTCCAGTCATGAAACTTACCCTCCCTTTCATATATCCGGATAAATTTCTTTGACAAAAGCTGCTTCGATTTTTTGTATTCCAGCTCATACAATTCAAAATTATTCGTCCACTCTTGAATATACGGATTATCTCTCGACAACCGCAAATCCTGCGTTATAATCCATAGTTCAGGCTTGAAAAACCGCATATACATTCTCCGTTTCATACCGTCAGCGCTTTTTACTGAATTCTCCGCATAATATATAATTCCTGATTCCCCCGCACACTCAGTTCGCACCACTCATCACTCAGACCGGATCACTCAGCCCGACACGCTCCGCTCAGTTCGGTACGCTTGCCCAGAATGCTCACCCGGTATACTAAGTTCGGCACGCTCGCCCAGAATGCTCATCCGATATACTAAGTTCAGCACGCTTGCCCAGAATGCTCATCCGATATACTAAGTTCAGCACACTTGCCCAGAATGCTCGTCCGGCATACTCGTCCGATATACTAAACTCGCCACGCTCGCCCGGCATACTCAGCTCCGCGCCCTGTCCCGGCTTCCAAAGCCTTGCAGGATGTACTGCGTTCGAAGAAAAATTCAGATTACCTGTTTGACAAAAAAACGCAGTAATACCTCAAGTTTAACTTGTCATA
>OGCO01005656.1_pt1 | contig 11890 bp, 8 predicted proteins | sample 1570171 | NCBI WGS metagenome assembly OGCO01 (sample SAMEA4370583, study PRJEB24528) | human gut metagenome | reverse complement strand
TCGCTCCCGCCCGCCGCGGCGTTCCTCAGATCGAGGTCACCTTCGACATCGACGCTAACGGCATCGTGAACGTGTCCGCTAAGGATCTGGGCACCGGCAAGGAGCAGAACATCACCATCACTTCCTCCTCTAACCTGAGTAAGGAGGACATCGACAAGGCTGTTCAGGAGGCTGCTCAGTACGCCGCCGAGGACGCCAAGCGCAAGGAAGAGGTGGATGTCCGCAACCAGGCCGATCAGATGATCTACCAGTGCGACCAGACTGTCAGCGAGCTGGGCGACAAGATCTCCGCCGATGAGAAGGGTCAGATCGAGACCGCCAAGACCAAGCTGCAGGATGCCATGAAGGGCACCGATACCGACGCCATCAAGGCTGCCACCGAGGAGCTCACCAAGGTGTTCTATGACATCTCCTCCAAGCTCTATCAGCAGGCCAACCCCCAGGGCGGCGCGGCTGATGCCGGCCAGCAGGCCGGTGGTGCTGCCGGCAACGGCGGCGCACAGGGCGGCGACGGTCAGGATTACTACGACGCTGATTATCAGGTCGTGGACGACGACAAGAAGTAATAAGACCTAATTCAGCCGAAGCGCGGCGGGGCGGGCATCTGCCCCGCCCGTTTCGGCCGTTTGACTATCTGAAATTTGAGTTTTCTCTCACAAGAAGGTGAGTTGTATGGCAGAAAATAAACGAGATTACTACGAGGTGCTGGGCGTAGACCGCTCCGCCTCTGACGATGAGATCAAGAAGGCCTACCGCAAGCTGGCCAAGAAGTACCACCCCGACCTGAATCCCGGCGACAAGGAGGCCGAGACCAAGTTCAAGGAGGTCAACGAGGCCTACGAGGTGCTGAGCGACTCCACGAAGCGCCAGCGCTATGACCAGTACGGCCATGCAGGAGTGGATCCTAACTTTGGAGCCGGTGGCGGTGGCGGCTTTGGCAGCGGCTTCGGCGGCTTTGATGATGTGGATCTGGGCGACATTTTCTCCTCCTTCTTCGGCGGCGGCTTCGGCGGCGGTTCCTCCCGTCAGGCCAATCCGAATGCCCCTGTTCCCGGTGAGGATCTGCGTGTCCATGTGACCCTGAGCTTTGAGGAGGCTGTCTTCGGCTGCAAGAAGGAAGTCAGCATCAACCGGGTGGAGAGCTGCCCGGACTGCCATGGCACCGGCTGCGAGCCGGGTACCACGGCGGAGGTTTGCCCCGACTGCCACGGCAGCGGCTATGTCACCGTGCAGCAGCGCACTATGTTGGGCGTCATGCGTTCCCAGCAGCCCTGCAAGACCTGCGGTGGCAAGGGCAAGATCATCCATCAGCCCTGCAAGACCTGCCGGGGTGCGGGTGCGGTGCGCAAGGCCCGCAAGATCACCGTCAATATCCCCGCCGGTGCGGATACGGGCAATGCCTTTGTGCTGCGGGGACAGGGCCACGCGGGCCAGAACGGCGGCCCCTCCGGCAACATCATTGTGGTGGCCGAGGTACGTCCCCATGCGTTCTTCCGCCGGGACGGCAGCGACGTCATGATGGAGAAGGAGATCTCCTTCGTGGAGGCCGCGCTGGGCGCTGAGCTGGAGATCCCGACCGTCGACGGCAAGGTGAAGTACAAGCTGCCTGCGGGCACGCAGAGCAACACCACCTTCCGACTGCGGGGTCAAGGTATCCCGAACCTGAACGGTCGGGGCCGGGGCGATCAGTACGTCACCGTCAAGGTGGTCGTGCCCAAGAACCTGACCGGTGTGCAGGAGGAGGCCCTCCGCCGCTTCGATAAGGCCATGAAGGGCGAGCCGCTGGACACCAGTGAGCCCAGTTACAGCAAGGGCAAAGGCCTGTTTGAAAAGAAAAAAAAGAAGTAAATAAAGCGCCCTCATGTCGGTTGACATGAGGGCGCTTGTATTATGCGTTTAATTATAAATCAATGCCCCGGGAGGTCAGGTACTTCTTGACCATCAGCGCCACCTTGAAGGTGATGGCGTCGTCAAACTCCCGCAGGTCGAGACCGGTCAGCTTCTTGATCTTCTCCAGGCGGTACACCAGCGTGTTGCGGTGGACAAAGAGCTTACGGGCGGTCTCGGAGACGTTCAGGTTGTTCTCAAAGAACTTGTTGATGGTGAACAGCGTCTCCTGATCCAGCGAATCGATGGGGTTCTTCTTGAAGACCTCCTGCAGGAACATTTCGCACAGGGTTGTGGGCAGCTGATAGATCAGGCGGCCAATGCCCAGATTCTCATAGTTGATGACGCTGCGCTCGTTCTCAAATACCTTGCCGACCTCAATGGCCATCTGAGCCTCCTGATAGGCCCGTGCCAGATCACGGACATGGCTGACGATGGTGCCGATGCCGATGACCACCTTCACCTTCAGCTCGGTGGAGACGGCCTCTTCAATGCTCTTGGCAATCTTATAGAGGTCCTTGCCGTTGGTGGCTTCGGTGACCTGCTTGACCAGTGCCACGTCGGTCTCGCTGATGGAGATCACATAATCGGTCTGGCGGTCGGGATACAGCCCCTGCACCACATCGATGACGGATACATCCACGCTGCCCTCCTGGCGCACGAGGAACACGGCGCGGGGGACCTCGGAGACGAAGTGCAGCTCCTTGGCCCGCAGATAAATATCGCCCAGCAGGATGTTGTCGGACAGAATGCTTTTGACGAAGGCGGCCTTGTCGTGCTTCTCCTCAAAGTAGGTCTTGGCACCGTTCAGTGCCACGGCGGACATGGAGCAGATCGTCGCCGCCGCGTCATCCTCGCCGGAGACGAAAACGGCATAGTCGAACTGTGCCCCGAGACCGTTCAGTGCCTTAAAGGTGTTGCCGTTGCGGATGATCATGCCGCCGTGCTCGGCGGCAAGCAGCTCCACGGCGCCGGACAGCGTCTCCCCGATGCGGGAAAGCTCACTGCAAGCGACGATGGTGCCGTTGATATCAATGACGCCGATGGTGCGGCTGGTGCTCTCTTTCAGCTGGAGCACGACACTCTGAAATACGCGGCTGGACATGTTTACTCCTTTCTCCCGTTCAAAACCTGTTTTGGTTGTATAATCTCTCCAAATTGTCTTTTATTCTAACATTAAATCTGGTCTTTTTCAATAGGTTTTTAAAAATATTTTGTATAAAATGACGAACTTATTTGAGCTGCGCCAGCTCCTCGGTCGTCAGGGGGCGGAATTCTCCCGGCTGGAGCGCCTGATCCAGCTCCAGCGGCCCCATGGAGAGCCGTTTCAGCCCGATCACCGGCTTGCCCCGCTGGGCAAGCATACGCTTGACCTGATGAAATTTGCCCTCCCGGAGCGTCACGCGGCAGAGCCCGGGGCCCAGATCCTCCAGCCCGGCGGGCATACATTGGGTGCCGTCGCCCAGCGTCAGCCCGGCTTCAAAGGCCGCAGTGTCAGCGTGATTCACCTGTCCGTCGATCTCGACCAGATAGACCTTGTCCACATGGTGCCTGGGGGAGAGCAGGCGGTGGGCCAGTTCTCCATCGTCGGTGAGCAGCAAAAGCCCCTCGGTGTCCTTGTCCAGCCGCCCGACGGGGAACAGGCTCCGGTATTCCTCCGGCAGAAGATCCAGCACGGTCTTTTGCCGCCGGTCTTCGGTGGCAGTCAGCACGCCGCCGGGCTTGTTGAGCATCAGGTAGCGGAATTTTGCCCAGATGACCTGCGCGCCATCCACTTCGACGCGCTGGGACGCTGGGTCCACTTTGCGCTCGGCGGCGCGTTCCACCTGAGCGTCCACGCGCACACGGCCCTGCTTCAGCAGCAGCTTGGCCTCTTTGCGGGACCAGCGGCCCGTGTCCGAGAGCAGCTTGTCCAGCCGCAGTTGCGTTGCCATGCTTGGTTCTCCCTTCCGTTCTGTCTGCCCCCTCAGGTGCATACCCTGTGTGTGAGGTGGGCGATATGGTGTTTCTGACAGTTAAATTGCCGCCGCGCAGAGTGCGGCTAGCCGCTCTGGCCGCCGGAGCGGTGCTGCTGGCGGCGCTGTTGATCGTTTCTGTGCTCCGGCATCCCAGCGCCGAAACGCTGTCGGCGGGGGAGCACGATATCCTGCTCTGTCTCGACTGTCTGGACGGCTTCGGCTGGGAGGCCGAGCCGGAGCCGGTGAGCGTGGAGGAGTGTACTCTGAGTACGCAGCTGAGTGAGGGCTTCCTCGCCCTCCAACGGGAAGCCGGGTTCGACCTCAGCGACGATATGGGGCAAACCATTACCCGGTACACCTTTGCCGTCACGAACTACCCCACCGGAGAGACTGACATTCTGGCTGACCTGCTGGTGCGGAATGGGGAAGTGGTGGGCGGAGATATCCGTTCCACCGCGCTTGATGGATTTCTCCACGGTCTGGTGCGGCCATAACTATTTTGTCATCCTGAGCGAAGCGAAGACTCCCGGACCACCGGCTTCGACTGAAAGTGCTTTTCTTGCAGCAGCCGGTGCTTTCGGATTCTTCGGCCTGCGGCCTCAGAATGACGGCGAGGAAGGCGAACGCTCGACTGACAGAGAAGGTTATTCCTCCGGGGAGCAATAAGGGCCTGCTGCAATCACTGTGTTTTGCAGCAGGCCCTCACTTTCGTGTTTTATTCGATGGAGATCAGGTAGTAGTAGACGGGCTGCCCGCCGGGGACGATGGCCACCTCGGCATCCGGGCAGGCCTTTGCGAACACCTGCTCCGCCGCCTCGGCCTGTTCCTCGGTGACGTCCTCGCCATAGAACAGGGTGACAAACTCGGCGCCGGACTCCTTGGCCGCGTCGGCCAGCTTGAGCAGCATCTCCTCCTCCTTGGGGGAGGTGCCGAAGAGCTTGCCGTTCAACAGGGCCAGGTAGTCGCCCTCTCTGATGTCAAAGCCGTCCAGATTGGAATTGCGGGCGGCGTAGGTGAGCTGGGCGGTCTGTACCCGGTGGGCGGCCTCCAGCATGGCCTCGGCCAGCTCTTCCTCACCGGCGTCCAGATCCACGCTCATCATGGCGGCAATGCCCTCTGGCACGGTTTTGGTCTCAATTACGACCACCTTTTTGTGCTCTGACAGGGGGACGCACTGCTGGGCGGCCATGATGATATTCTTGTTGTTGGGGAGCACGAACACGGTCTCCGCCGGGGTGGCGTTGATGACCTTCAGCAGATCCTCTGTGGCGGGGTTCATGGTCTGTCCGCCGGACACCATGCCGTCCACGCCCAGATCGGTGAACACAGTGGCCAGACCGTCACCGGCGCAGACGGCCACGAAGCCGTAGCGCTTCTCGTTGGGCGCGATCTCAGGCTCAGCGGATGCCTGCTCCATGGCCTCCAGCTCGGCTTCGATGTCTTCCAGATCGTCGGTGGTCTGCACCTTGCGGCCGGCGGCCAGATCCTCGGTCTGAGTGCGCATGTTTTCGATCTTGGCCAGCTCCAGCGTGCCATACTTCTGGGACTCGGTCAGCGCCTCGCCGGGGATGTTCGTGTGGACGTGTACCTTGAAGGACTCGTCGTCCTCGCCGATCACCAGGCTGTCGCCGATGCTGTTCAGATATTGGCGCAGAGGACGCAGATCCACGTCGGGCTTGGCCTTGCGGACGATATACACCGTGTCGAAGGCGAATGTGGTGTCCTGCACGTCAAACTCCGTAAAGTCGGCCTTCTGCTTGGTAGACTGGGACGGCGCCTCCGCTCCGGCGGCAATGGGCTCGCCCTTCAGGCAGGAGAGCATGCCCATCAGGATGACGAGGAAGCCCTTGCCGCCCGCGTCCACCACGCCGGCCTTTTTCAGAACCGGGTTCTGGTTGACCGTATCGGCCAGCGCCTCTTCACCCCGCTCAATAGTCTTTTCCAGCACGAACTGGAAGGAGGTGTCCTCCATACTGGCCTCGGCGGCCCGCTCGGCGGCCAGCCGGGACACGGTGAGGATGGTGCCTTCGGCGGGCTTCATCACCGCGCCATAGGCGGCGGAGACGCCCTCGGACAGGGCGGCGGCAAAGTCGACGCCGTCCATGGTCGTCTTGTCCTTCACCTGCCGGGAGATGCCGCGGAACAGCAGGGACAGAATGACGCCGGAGTTGCCCCGGGCGCCGCGCAGCAGGGCGGAGGCGGTGACAGAGGCCGCCTGCCCCACGGTGTCCGCCTGCTTCTCCGCCAGCGCGGTAACTGCCGCGCCAATGGTCAGGCTCATGTTGGTGCCCGTGTCTCCGTCGGGGACCGGGAACACGTTTAAATCATTGATGGACTGCTTTTCCGCCTGGATCGCAGCCGCACCATAACGGATCATATTCCGAAACTGTTCTCCGTCAATGATATCGATCATGTTATGTTTCTTCCTTTCGGCGCGGTTTCGGCGCCAGTCTCCAATCGCTGGGCCGAAGCACTCAGCTGAACGAAATCGAGTCGATATAGATCTCCACACTGGCCACGCTCACGCCGGTCAGCTCAGTGACCTTGTAGGCGACCTCCTTGGTGATGGAGCTGCTGATGGCGGCGATGTTCACGCCGCTGTCCACGATAATATGCAGATCAATCGTGACGCTGCCGTCCTCGTTGGCGGTGACCTTCACGCCCTTGGACATGGACTCGCGCCGAAGCAGATGCACCAGACCGTCCGTCTTGGAGCGCACAGCCATACCCTTTACGCCAAAGCAGCTCGTGGCGACCGCACCTGCAATCTGGGTGAATACGTCGTTGCTGATGATCAGGCTGCCCTTTTCCATCTGAACCTTCATATCGGAGCACTTCCCTTCTGCGCCGCGGGGGAGCGGCGTACATTTTCGCACAGAAATTCAGTATTATTTTAATCTATTTTTACCGGAAATACAAGGGGCAATGTATACGCCGCATTTTCGCGGCCCCGGGCGAAAAAAATTTCAAAAATTTCATCCGGCCTATTGACTTTGAAGAGAGTACGGCGTATATTCAACATATGAACGATGGCTCATATGTTCATATGTTTTCGGACTTATGAGTCAGCCAATATTACGGATCAAAAAGGAGGATTCTCCATGCGCGATGACGATAGGACCCCCGAAGTTGAGGAGGAAGAGAACTGCGCCTGTGGCTGCAGACACCATCACCACTATGAGGAAGAACACCACCACGAGAAGCACCATCATCACCACGACGATAATGACGACGATTGCGGCTGCGGGCATCACGATCACGACGACGATGATGACGATTGCGGCTGCGGGCATCACGATCACGACGACGATGATGACGACGATTGCGGGTGTGGACATCACCACCATGACCACGGCGGCGAGGCCCACGCCGGGCACAAGCACATCGAGGGCGCGGTCACACAGGTCTTTCTGGTGAACAATCTGGGCTGTGCCCACTGTGCATCCAAGATGGAGGCCAAGATCGGCCAGATGCCGGAGGTGGCTTCCTGTACGCTGACTTACGCTACTAAGCAGCTGCGGGTGGAGGCGGCTCATCCGTTGGAACTTTTGCCCCGGATCCAGCAGATCTGCGCGTCCATCGAGTCTGAGGTCACCGTCACCCCACGGGCCGCCCGGAGTGAGACCAAGCGCGAGGCGCAGGAGGAGGATGGCGACGAGGGCAAAAGAGATCTGGTCCGCATTATCACAGGTGCCGCCGCTCTGGTGATCGGCAAGGTGCTGGAGCACTTCCTGCCCGCCACCGGCGTTCTGCCCTGCAACATTGCCGCCCTGCTCCTGTTCGTGGTGGGCTATGTCTACTGCGGCTGGGGTGTGCTGAAGCAGGCCGCCGTCAACATCGCCCACGGCCGGGCGCTGGACGAGAATTTTCTGATGAGCATCGCCACGCTGGGCGCCTTCGCCATCGGCGATTATGCCGAGGCGCTGGGTGTTATGGTCTTCTATCGCGTGGGCGAATATTTTGAGGACAAGGCTGTGGAAAAGAGCCGCAGCAATATCATGGAGGCGCTGGATCTGCGCCCCGAGGTCGTCAACCTGATGGAGGGCGGCGAGGTGCGCACGATTCCCGCCGAGGACGCCCTGCCCGGCGACGTGGTGCTGGTGCGGCCCGGTGACCGGGTGCCGCTGGACGGGACGGTGCTGGAGGGCGAGAGCCTGCTGGATACTTCCGCCATTACCGGCGAGCCGGTGCCGGTGGCTGTCCGCCCCGGCGACAGCGTCACCTCCGGCTGCGTCAACCAGAACGGCGCACTGACCGTCCGGGTGGAGAAGGAGCTTAGCGAGTCCATGGTCACCCGGATCATGGACAGTGTGGAGAACGCTGCCGCCGCGAAGCCCCATATCGACCGCTTTATCTCCCGTTTCTGCAAGGTCTATACCCCCTTTGTCGTGGCACTGGCGGTGCTGACCGCCCTGATCCCCTCCATCGTCACCGGAAACTGGGGTTACTGGGTCAAGACCGCCCTGACCTTCCTGGTCATCTCCTGCCCTTGCGCATTGGTGCTCAGCGTGCCGCTGGCTTTCTTTGCCGGCATCGGTCTGGGCTCCAAGAAGAATGTTCTCTTTAAGGGTGGCAGCGCGATGGAGGCTATCTGCAATGTAAAGGCTGTCGTCATGGATAAGACCGGCACCCTGACCCGGGGCGTGTTCACCGTTCAGCGTATCCTGCCGGCCGACGGCGTGAGCGAGACGGAGCTGCTGGCTATGGCTGCCAGGTGTGAGAGCGCGTCCACCCACCCCATCGCTCAGTCCATCCGTGCCGCCGCCGAGGAGCGGGAGGTGAAAATCGAGCGGCCGGAGTCCATTCAGGAGCTGTCCGGCCTGGGTATTGACGCCGACGGCATCCTCTGCGGCAACCGCAAGCTGTTGGAGCAGTATGGGATCGCCGTTCCCGCGGACGACGGAGCCTTCGGCACCGAGGTGCTGCTGGCCAACCACAGCCGCTATCTGGGCCGCATTGTGATCTCCGACGAACTGAAGCCGGAGACCCGCACCGCCATTGCCGCATTGAAGGCCGAAGGGCTCAAGACCGTCATGCTGACCGGCGACGCCGCCGACAGCGCCGAGGCTGTGGCCCGGGAGATCGGGCTGGACGAAGTGCACGCCAAGCTGCTGCCGCAGGATAAACTGCGCATCCTGAAGGAGACCCGGGAGAAGTACGGCCCGGTCATGTTCGTGGGCGACGGCATCAACGACGCCCCGGTGCTGGCCGGTGCGGACGTGGGTGCGGCTATGGGCAGCGGCGCGGACGCCGCCATTGAGGCTGCCGATGTGGTGTTCATGACTTCCCGCATGGACGCAGTACCTGAGGCCATTGGCATCGGCCGGGTGTCCACCCGCATCAGCCGCCAGAATGTGGTTATCGCCATTGCGATCAAGCTGATCGTCATCCTGTTGGGCTTCCTCGGCTGGGCCAATATGTGGGCCGCCGTGTTCGCGGATACCGGCGTGGCAATGATCTGCATTCTGAACTCTATCCGCATTTTGTACCGTAAGTAAGATGAACAGGCTCGCCGCACATAATCAAGTGCGGCGAGCCATTTGCTTGCGTTCGTCGAAAATGGATCGACAAATTGGGGTTTGGCGATGAGCAGGAACTTCTGAAAGCCTTCCCCTTGAGGGGAAGGTGCCGAACGGAGTGAGGCGGATGAGGTGGCGGCGAGAGGAAAGTTGTCCTAAACCTGCCCCCCTCATCAGTCACCTTCGGTGACAGCTTCCCCCCGAGGGGAAGCCTTCGATGGTCTGCACCGCGCCAAAGCCTTCCCCTTGAGGGGAAGGTGGCGATGAAGGAAAGCTGTCCCAGACCTGCCCCTCATCAGTCACGGCTCCGCTGTGCCAGCCTTTTCTGTGGAGCGCCTTCGGCGTTTACTGCACTCGCCCGGGAATGCGCCGCTGGCGCATTCCCGTTTCGGGCTCACTCCCCAGGGGGAAACCTTTGACAATCCCTACAAGCCCCAATTTGCCCGCAGGCCATATAAACAGCACAGCGCCGAACCTGCGGAGATGGGTTCGGCGCTGTATTTTCACATTCCGGCCAGCAGCTTTTGATAGGTTTCCATATCGGCGACGCGGCCGACGGCGGAGAAGGAGACGTGATCGAAGTCAAAGGTCTCCCGGGCCAGCTGAAGTACCTGCTCCCGGGTGACGGCGTCATAGGCGTCGATGATGTTGTCGGGGGTGAGGAAGGTGCCTTCCCGGAGCAGGCAGCGGGCCAGGTGGCTCATGCGGGCAGTGGTGGATTCCAGTCCCATAAGCACATTGGCCTTGCTCTGCTCCCGCACCAGATCCAGCTCCTCCGCAGTGGGGCCGTTCTGGAGAAATTCGGTGAGCACATTCCGGATGCAGGCGATGGCTTTAGGTTCCTGTGCGCGGCCCAGGGCGGTGTAGATGGAGAACAGGCCCACATCCTCATAGCTGGTGCCGTAGGAGTAGACGGTGTAGCACAGACCGTTTTTCTCCCGTACCTGCTGGAACAGCCTTGAGGACATGCCGCCGCCCAGGATCGAGGACAGCAGCTGCATCTGATATTTCCGGGGGTCCCGGTCAGTGATCGCCGGGAAGGCCGCCAGCAGATGGTTCTGCTCGGTGGCCTTTTTCTTCACCACGATGGAGTCCTGTGCGGTGACGCGCTTCAGCTTTTTTGCCTTGCCCGGAGTCATAACGGAAAAGCGCGCCCTGATCTCGTCGAGGATCTCGTCGGTGAAGCTGCCTGCGAGGGTGATGATAATGCGGTCGGCGGTGTAGTGGCTTTGCTTGTACTCCTTGAGCCACGCGCCGGTCATTTTGTCCAGCGTGGCCTTTCGGCCCAGAATGGGGCGGCCCAGCGGCGTACCATGGAACACCGCGGCAGAGAGCTTTTCGCTGACCAGATCGGAGGGATCGTCGGCATACATGCCGATCTCCTCCAGAATGACACCCCGCTCACTCTCCACGTCGGCCTCGGAAAAGGCGCTGTCAAAGAACATATCACAGAGGATGCTCAGCGCTTCGCGGAGATGGGTGTCCAGACAGCGGCCGTGGAAACAGGTGAGTTCCTTGGTGGTGAAGGCGTTGATTTGGCCGCCAATGGCGTCCATGCGCTTTGCCAGCTCTTCGGCGGAGCAGGTCGGGGTGCCCTTGAAGAGCATATGCTCGATGAAATGGGCTGCGCCGCTCTCGGAGGCCTTCTCCTCCCGGGAACCGGTGGTGACCCAGATGCCCAGTGCGGCGGAGCGCACCCCGGGCATCCGCTCCGAGGCAATGCGCACCCCGTTGGGCAGGGTGGTGAGCTGATAATCGTACATAATTTGAACCTTTCTGGGGAAGTTTGTGTTTGAACGGTTGAGGCGGCTGCTTTGAAAAAACGCCGGACGGACGTATCTTTCGTCCGTCCGGCGTTAGTATCACCGAATTACGGGAAATTACTTCTGAGCCTGCTGCTCGCGGATCTCGCGCAGGGCGTCCTTGTGGCTCAGGTTGACGCGGCCCTTCTCGTCGATGTCAGTGACCTTGACCCAGATCATATCGCCGATGTTGACAACGTCCTCCACCTTGGCCACGCGGTGGTTGGCCAGCTTGGAGATGTGCACCAGACCGTCCTTGCCGGGGGCCAGTTCGACGAAGGCGCCGAACTGCATGATGCGCACGACCTTGCCGAAGTACAGGGAGCCGACCTCTGGGACGAACACGATGGTCTCAATGGACTTCTTGGCGGCTTCCACGCTCTCGGCGTCGGGGCCGGAGATGAAGATGTCGCCGGTTTCCTCGATGTCGATCTTCGCGCCGGAATCGGCCTGGATCTTCTGGATGACCTTGCCGCCGGAACCGATGACCTCGCGGATCTTGTTGGTGTCGATCTTCATCTTGATCATCTTGGGGGCGTTGGGGCTGACCTCGGCGCGGGGCGCGGGGATGCAGGGCAGGATGACCTGGTCGATGATCTCGCAGCGGGCGTCGCGGGTGATGTCCAGCGCGTTCTGGATGATCTCCATGGTCAGTCCGTCGTTCTTCAGGTCCATCTGGATGGCGGTGATGCCGTCCTTGGTACCGGCGACCTTGAAGTCCATC
>OGCO01005643.1_pt1 | contig 11911 bp, 9 predicted proteins | sample 1570171 | NCBI WGS metagenome assembly OGCO01 (sample SAMEA4370583, study PRJEB24528) | human gut metagenome | reverse complement strand
CCAAGAAGAAGTTAAACGAGATCCTGGCTGCCAATACAGGCAGAAGTTATGAAGAGATCGCCCGTGATACAGAACGTGATAATTACATGACTGCGCAGGAAGCAAAAGAATATGGTCTGATCGATGAGATCCTTGCCCGTCATTAATTACAGGGATATATATGGATTCGGATATGAAAGGTTAGGTACAGTATAGTATGCCAATTAGACCAGATGACACGATCCGCTGTTCCTTTTGCGGAAGGACACAGGATCAGGTTAGAAAAATGATCGCCGGTTCCGGTAATCATAATGTATTTATCTGCGATGAATGCATTGAATTATGCTCTGAGATCTTAGAGGAAGAGTTAGGAAAACAGGAAGAGGAAGAAGTAGAAGAGGAAGCACCTCTTTTTAACGATATCCACCTGTTAAAACCAAAGGAGATCAAGGCATTTCTGGACGAGTATGTAATTGGACAGGATGATGCAAAAAAAGTACTTTCTGTAGCTGTATACAACCACTATAAGAGAGTTACTTCCTGCCAGCATATGGATGTAGATGTACAGAAAAGCAATATCTTAATGATCGGACCTACCGGTTCCGGTAAGACCTACCTGGCACAGACGATGGCAAAGATCTTAAACGTTCCTTTTGCCATTGCAGATGCAACCTCTCTTACAGAGGCAGGCTATGTAGGCGAAGATGTGGAAAATATCCTGTTAAAGCTGATCCAGGCTGCAGATTATGATATTGAACGTGCTGAGTACGGCATTATCTACATTGATGAGATCGATAAGATCACCAAGAAATCAGAAAATGTTTCTATCACAAGAGATGTATCTGGTGAAGGCGTGCAGCAGGCTCTTCTTAAGATCTTAGAGGGAACCGTTGCCAGCGTTCCGCCTCAGGGGGGAAGGAAGCATCCTCATCAGGAACTGATCCAGATCGATACCACCAACATTCTGTTTATCTGCGGCGGTGCTTTCGATGGACTGGAGAAGATCGTAGAGTCCAGACTGGATCGTAAGGCCATCGGTTTCAATACGGAGCTGGGCAGAAGAGAGGATAAGGATATCAGCGAACTGCTGCAGGAAGTAACTCCTCATGATCTGGTGAAGTTCGGTCTGATCCCCGAGTTCGTAGGACGTGTGCCTATCTGTGTCTCCTTAAGAGGACTGGACAGAGAAGCACTGATCCGTATTCTTCAAGAGCCGAAGAACGCTCTGGTAAAACAGTACCAGAAGCTGTTCCAGATGGATAACGTAGAATTGAGTTTTGAGCAGGATGCCATCGAGGCTATTGCTGACAAGGCACTGGAACGCAAGACCGGAGCCAGAGGCTTACGCTCCATTATGGAATCCGTAATGATGGATACCATGTATGAAATTCCTTCGGATGACACCATCGAAGAATGTGTTGTCACCAAGGCGGCAGTGGATGGAGAGAGCGAGCCCCTCACCATACATGATGAATCTCTGAAAAAGGCAAAATAATCCGGGCGCTGCCTTGTGGTCACACAGGGCAGCGTTTTGTGCAAAAAAGTACAAACCTAAGATGCGCAAAAGCAGCGCAGGAATGGAGTTTTTATGATCATAAAGAATGTAAGTCTGGAAACGGTCTGTGGTATTACCAGCAAGCTTCCGGAAAATATACATCCCGAAGTGGCATTCGCCGGGAAAAGTAATGTCGGCAAATCCTCTCTGATCAACGGATTGATGAACCGTAAGTCTCTGGCCAGGACCAGTTCCCAGCCGGGCAAGACACAGACCATCAATTATTACAACATTAACGATGAAATCTACTTTGTAGATCTGCCTGGCTACGGCTATGCACAGGCCAATGAGCATGTGAAAGCCCAGTGGGGTAAGATGATCGAAGATTATCTGCATAAATCCAAACAGCTGAAGCTGGTATTTCTGCTGATCGATATCCGGCATGCTCCCTCAGAGAACGACCGGATCATGTATGACTGGATCCGTCGCAATGGCTACGATCCCATCATCATTGCCACCAAGCTGGACAAGATCAACCGCAGTCAGATACAGAAGCAGGTGAAGCTGATCCGCACCACCTTGCAGGCCGGAGCGGATACACAGATCGTACCTTATTCCGCACAGACGAAACAGGGAAGGGAAGAAATCTACGAGATCCTGGACGGTATCTTGGCTGCAGAGGATCCTGCACAGGAATAGACCGTAGGAATGGTGAATGAGTGTAGAGACATAATGCGTGAGAGAGTGAGAGTATATGAAGAAATATTGTAAAGCCTTAGTGAATCTGGGTGTGGCATTTATTATATTGCTGTTGATCGTTTTCCTGGTGCCGAAGCTGTTAGTATTCTTTGCACCGTTTGTAGCAGGCTGGATCATAGCGTTGATCGCCAGTCCCCTGGTGCGTTTTTTTGAGGAAAAGGTAAAGATCAAGCGAAAAGCGGGAAGTGCATTTGTCATTGTGGCGGTCATCGCACTGGTGATATTGATCCTCTATCTGGTAGGGGCGAAGTTAACCGATGAGATCATGGGATTGATCGGTGCACTGCCGGATATCTGGGACAGTGCGGAGAATGATTTTGCCGATATCGGGCAGAACCTGAGCGTTATCTATAACCGTTTTCCCGTGGATGTACAGCAGAGCATCATGGATGTCATCAATCAGATCGGAAGCTATGTGGGAGATCTGCTGGGGAAGATCGGCACCCCTACGATCAATGCCGTGGGCAATTTTGCCAAGCAGGTTCCTTCGATCCTGATCGGACTGATCATGGCACTGCTTTCTTCCTATTTCTTCGTAGCGGAGAGAGACCAGCTAGCAACATGGTTCCGTAATCATACACCGGCGGAAGTACTGTCCTGGTATTATATGCTGAAGCGCGGACTGGTCAAAGCAGTAGGCGGATATCTTAAGGCACAGCTTAAGATCGAAGTGTGGATGTATCTGTTATTAGTCATCGGATTTGCTATTCTGCAGGTAGATTATGCGTTGTTGATCGCACTGGGAATCGCATTTCTGGATTTCCTGCCTTTTTTTGGAACCGGAACTGTTATGGTCCCCTGGGCAATTATCAAGATCTTAAGCTCTGATTATAAAATGGCCATAGGACTGCTGATCATCTGGGGCATCGGACAGCTGGCGCGTCAGCTGATCCAGCCGAAGATCGTGGGAGATTCCGTGGGAATGCCGCCTCTGCCGACCCTGTTCCTCCTGTACATAGGATATAAGCTGGGCGGTGTCGTAGGAATGATCGTGGCAGTGCCCATTGGTCTGATCGCTCTGACCATGTATCAGGAGGGCGCTTTACAGACGACTAAGGACAGCGTGAAGATTCTGACAGCCGGGATCAATCATTTCCGTAGACTGAAGTCGGAGGATATGGATGAAGTGCGGCAGATGCAGGAGAGAGACCGGAGGCTGAGCGAGGAACTGGCCAGACAGGCAGCAGAGGAAGAGGCTCAAAAAGAAGCCCAAAAGGAAGCTCGAAAAGAAGCTCAAAAAGAAGCTTCTGCGAAAAAACAGAAAGAAAAGAAATCATGAGAAATATCAGACTACGACTGCAATATGAAGGAACCAGATATCAGGGATGGCAGAAACAGACATCCACAGACAATACGATTCAGGGAAAAATGGAAGTTCTTTTGACGAAAATGTGCGGGGAGCCTGTGGAGATCGCAGCCAGCGGCAGAACGGATGCAGGAGTGCATGCGTTGGGACAGGTGGCGAATTTCCATACGGAATCTGACATGAGTACAGAAGAGATCATGGCCTATTGTAACCGGTATCTGCCAGAGGACATTGCGGTGGTGGAGGTGTCGGAGGCGGCACCGAGATTTCACAGCAGGCTGAATGCCACAGGGAAAAGATACCGCTACCGCATCATCAACAGTCAGGTTCCCAATGTATTCTGGCGGCGCTATGCACTGGAAGAACCGGAAAACCTGAATCTGGATGCCATGCGGGAAGCAGCGGAACTTTTGCTGGGGGAACATGATTTCAAGGCATTTACTTCTGCCAAAAAGAGTAAGAAATCCACGATCCGCAGAATCGATGAAATCCGGATCGAACAGATTGAAGACCGGATAGAATTTGTATTTACGGGTAACGGATTTTTGCATCATATGATCCGTATTCTCATGGGAACCCTCCTCGAGGTCGGAAAGGGAATCCGGACACCGGAGAGTGTGACGGATGTACTGGAGTCTGGAGACAGAGCGAAAGCGGGAGCGCTGGTACCGGCCAAAGGACTGGTACTGGAAGAAGTTTTTTACACCTGAAAAATAAAAATACTGCAACTTTTTGCCCTACAATTGCGTCTATGTAGTTGTAGGGTTTCGTTTTACCATGAAATCGTAAATAAGCTGCGTGAGTGCTTGCACGCAAAGCAGTGTATTTACGATTCCATGAGCGAAGCGTCTTATTCATGAAATAAAAGATGAGCCGCGGTAGCGGCGTCGGCTGCGAAGCAGACGCTTTTATGAATGGATAAGAGCAAAACGAAATGTTTATAGAATTTTAATAATTATGTTGCAGAAAATATGCATTGACAGGATACGATAAACGTAGATAAGGCGGAGGGGTCTTTTCCGATACGAAAGGTGTAAGGTGTGGAGCATGGAAAAAAGGGTTGCAGTATACAATAATAATACGGGTGTGATAGAGACAATGAGTTCCCTTCTCGCAGGAGAAGGCTTAAAAATGGTGGCAGTGACGGGGAGAGCACAGTTACAAGAATTACTGCGTGCACAGGAGATCCAGCTTCTGCTGCTGGATGTGGAACTGGATGGCAGAGGCTGGGGAGAAGGCATTGAGATGATCCATGACATCCGTAATATGACTACGATCCCCATTATTATCATTTCCGCACAGGATGCGGAGACCGCCAAGATCATGGCACTGAATGCCGGTGCGGATGATTATGTGACAGTGGGATATAATCCGCTGGAGCTGTTAGCCAGAGTGAAATCCCAGCTTCGCAGATATACACAGCTGGTCAATCTGTGCGAAAGTATTGATAGTATTTACCGCGTGGATGGACTGGAGATCAACGACAGGAACCGCACAGTGACGGTAGAGGGACGGGAAGTGAAGATGACTCCCATCGAGTATAAGATTTTAAGGCTCCTAGTGCAGGAGCGCGGCAAGGTACTGTCCATCAGCCAGATCTACGAATCCATCTGGCATATGCAGGCTATCGGAGCGGATAATACTATTGCGGTGCATATCCGCCACATCCGTGAGAAGATCGAGAGCAATCCCAAGGAGCCCAGATACCTGAAGGTGGTATGGGGAACCGGATATAAGGTAGGATGAAAAAAGATTGTCCATAAGTGTGTCCTCTGCGTCAGCAGGGGACATTTTTGTAGGAGTCTGACAAATGGGTTGCTTGACAAAGCAGAACAAATACATTATTGTACTAATTAAATAATACAAAAACCGAGGATGGAATATAAGGATGCAGACAGAAGTAATATCGGAAGGGAAAATACAGGAAAAACGTGGAATCAGCAGTGCAGTGCTGAAAAATATCGCGGTAGTGACTATGTTGATCGATCACATCGGGGCTGTGATCGTGACAAGGCTGTTGATCCGGAACGGGCTGTATGAAGCTATGGCGAATCAGGAGGCCTATACTGCCTGGATGGGGCAGAACGGCCGAATGTACGGCATCTACATGGCAATGCGTATCATCGGCAGATTTGCGTTCCCCATTTACTGTTTTTTACTGGTAGAGGGATTTCAAAAGACCCACAATGTGAAAAAGTATCTGGGCAGGATGTTTTTATTTGCACTGATTTCGGAGGTACCCTTTGATCTGGCATTCAGCGGCAAGGCATGGTATCCGGCATATCAAAATGTATTTTTTACATTGTTATTGGGGCTGCTGGTGATCGCGGGACTTCATCTGGTGGAACAGCATTTTGTGGGTACAACGGTTGGAAAAACGATTCTGCGCGTGGGACTGAATGCCGTTATTATTCTGACAGGATGTGTACTGGGCTTGGTTCTTAAGACGGATTATGATTTTAAGGGGATTTTGGCAATCACTGTACTTTATCTGTTCCGTAACCGAAAGAAAGCACAGATGTGGGCCGGTGTCATCATTTTTTTATTGATGGACAGCCTGGAGATGTTTGCAGCACTTTCCTTTATTCTGATCTGGTTCTACAACGGAACGAGAGGGCGGCAGAATAAATATTTCTTTTACTTATTCTATCCTGCGCATCTGCTGCTCTTGTGGCTGGTATGTGTGGCAATGGGAATTGCGGGAATTCCTGCAATCTGACGAACCGCAGGATGCTCTGTAAATAGTAAAGTGGAAGACGGGGAAGACAGTGACATGGAGGATATGGCGTATATGGAAGAGAAAAAATGGGAGACAGGGGACAGCGAAGAGTTGATCCGTGTACAGGAGATCAGCAAGACATTTCATCTGTCTGCAAAACAACGAAAAATGGAGCACAGTGCATCGAAGACCAAAACAGCGGTGGATCAAGTGAGCTTTTGCGTAAAAAGGGGGGAAGTGTTCGGACTTTTGGGACCTAACGGTGCCGGTAAGACCACAACGCTTCGGATGCTGGCAACGCTGATCCGGCCGGACAGCGGGGATGCGGTGTTATCCGGCAGCAGCGTAGTGACACAGCCGGAGGAGGTACGGCGCAAGATCGGCTTCCTTACCAGTGAACTGAAGCTGGAGGATTTTTTTACCCCGGATTATCTGTATGACTTTTTCTCTGAATTGTACGGTATTCCGACAGACAGACGGGACGCCAGAAAACGCATGCTGTTTGCACGGTTCGGCATTCAGGAGTTTGCACAGGTGCGCGTCAGGGATTTGTCCACGGGAATGAAGCAGAAGGTATCCCTGGTGATCTCACTGGTGCAGGATCCGGAGATCATAATTTTCGATGAGCCCACCAATGGGCTGGATATTCTCACAGCGAAGGTGGTGACGGATTTCCTGCTGGATCTGAGGGAGCAGGGGAAGACCATCATTGTATCCACCCATATCTTTAGTCTGGTGGAGAAGATCTGTGACCGTGTGGGGATTATTATTAATGGGCAGATGACGGTTTGTGAAAATCTGCAGACACTCTGTGGAGAGAAGAGTCTGGAGGATCGTTTTTTTGAGATCTATGAAGCGGTAAGTGGGGAGGAAACGGACCATGACAAATAATACGATCACAGTAATGAAAAAAGAGCTGGCCAGATTTTTCGGAGACAGAAGACTGGTGATCACCACACTGCTGCTTCCCGGAATTATGATTTATGTGGTGTACAGCTTTTTGGGCAGTGTCATGATGAAGACCATGCTTCCGGAAGATACTTATGTGGCGAAGGCTTATGTGGTGGACATGCCGGATTCCGTAAGAGAAGAGATGCGGGAACTGCGGGTGGACTGGCAGCAGGCGGACAGAGAGCAGCTGACGGAGATACGGCAGGAGATCCAGGAGAAACAGGTGGATGGTCTGGTGGTATTTCCGGCGGATTTTGATACAGTGGTGGAAAACTACCAGGTCAGTAGTGGGGAATCTGCGCCCAATGTAGAAATTTATTACAATTCCGCGGAACCGGAATCCGCTCATTTTTACAATGAGGTATCGGAGGTGCTGGAGCAGTATGAGACTTCCTTAGCTAATAAACTGGATATCAATGCCGGAGATTCGGTATACTATGACTGTGCCACCAGCAAAGATACTACGGGGCAGATGTTTTCCATGATGATGCCGTTGTTGCTTATGATGTTTTTGTACAGTGGATGTATGTCTGTGGCACCGGAGTCCATTGCTGGGGAAAAGGAGCGGGGTACCATAGCGACATTACTGGTGACACCCATGAAGAGAAGTTCCCTGGCTCTGGGAAAAGTGTTTTCCTTAAGTATCATAGCGCTTCTGGCAGGCTGTTCCAGTTTTATCGGAACTTTTGCGGCATTGCCGAAAATGATGGGCGGAGAACTGACCGGCGTGGATTCCTCGGTGTACGTACCTATGGATTATGCGATGCTGCTTCTGATCATTCTGTCAACGGTAATGGTGCTGGTATCCATGATCGCACTGGTCTCCGCTTTTGCCAAAAGTGTGAAAGAGGCAGCTACAACAGTGTCTCCGTTTACCATTGTGGTGACATTTATCGGATTGAGCCCCATGCTCAGTCAGGGAAAGGAGATCCCGCTATACCGGTATCTGATCCCGGTATACAACAGTGTGCAGTGTATGAACGGCATTTTTTCCTTTAGTTATCAGCCGGCAGAAATTATCGTGACGGTGATCGTAAATCTGTGCGCGGCGGGAGTGCTGGTATTCGGACTGACGAGGGCATTCCAGAGCGAGAAAATTATATATTCATGATGACAATGCAGCAAATGCGTAATATAATGTACGTGTTTGCTGTTTTTTTGCAGATAAGTACATTTTATGTTCGAAAGTCCGGATATTTTTTGGACCATGAGAAAAATGAGGAGCATAACCATACGAATGACACGACAGAAATTAAAACGTTTTCATGTGAAGAGAATATACTCTACATTGCTGCTTTCTTATGGTGCGCTGTTGGCTGCACCGTTTATAGCAGTATTTTTGCTACTTTCATTTTGGAAAAATAGTACAGAGAACTATTACAGTGAAATTATGAAAAATGACTTAACGGAAGGCCGCATGGCATTTGAAAAGCAACTGGATATTATGTGTGCAGGAGCTTTTTCTGTATCAAACGACAGTGATTTAAAGTGGGTCTATTTTCTGGACGGATTGAAGGATGGGGACAATAATATCGCAGCATTAATCAGATGCAATGACATGCTTCGCCAGACCTTTGCGGATTCAGAGCACTATCAGAATTACAGTGTGATTATGAAAAATGAATTGATATTTCGAAAAAGCGGGATGGTAGTTGGGGATAAGTTTTTTTATGACAATTATTGCACTTATCAAAATACGGATTTTGAGACCTGGAGAAAACAGAGTTTCGAGTCGAATACGTGGCAGCTGTTTCCGTTGGAAGAAATAGATACAGGGGAGAGAACATTTCAGGCAATGACATTTTCCTACCCTGTGCGGAATTATATTCAACAGGAGCCGGAAGCAAATGCTGTAGTACAATTTTTGCTTTCAAAAGAAAATCTAGAGCAAATGTTTGGACAACTGTTGAGCCGACAAGGAGGAATTCTGATTTATGATGCAGAGGACAGACTGCTTGCAAGTCTGGGGAAAATCAATGCGGATGGTGATGATCCGGAGAACACGGATCTGTTTCTAAGTGAAGCAACAGGGGAAGATATCCGGCAAATAAAATGGAATGGAACAGATTGTCTGGTGGTAAATCAGACATCGGAAGAAAATGGAATGCATTTTGCGGCCGTTCTTCCGATGGCGGTAGTAATGCAGGATTTTCAAAGAATTCGTAGAGCAGCATGGTTGATTCTTTTCACAGGGGCAGTACTGGAAATTGGCCTTGGGTGTTGTTTTGCATTAAGGTACAGCAAACCGATTCATAACCTGATTGACAATATGCAGGGATTTTTTATGCTGGAAGACAGAGAAATTCATAAAACGGAAAATATTTCAGAGTATGAATATCTGGAGAAGGGAGTTCATGCCCTGTTGGATGATTATCAGTCTTTGAATGCGATGCTACAGGAAAAGACCGTGAAAGAGAGAAGAAATTTTCTGACATTACTAATGAACGGAGAATTTGACACAGAACTTAATATTATAGAGGAAGCTGCCCATGCCGGAATCCGGTTAGTGCAGAAGGATTACTATGTACTGGTGTTTGGCAGTGAGGAGGGAGAAAAACTGTTGGCAAAAAAATGTGCGGAGACGGAAACAGAACAGATATGGTATCCGGTAGATCCGACCCATGTAGCATTGCTGCAATATTGTACAGAGGAAAATCCTATGGAACCTCTGCTTGTAGGAGAGCAGACAGCAGAGAAACTGAAACAGCTTGGAGCGGAGGAGGTTTATGTCGGAATCGGCAGCTGTTATACAGAAAAGCGAGAAATTGTATTTTCTTATCAACAGGCGTTATATTGCTCTGATAAGGGAAAAATAGAAAAACAGAATGTAGTGGAATACAGCAGAGAGCTGTGGAAAAGGAATATGCCTTGGTATCCGCTGGAAATGGAAGAAAAATTACAGGCTGCTACAAAAAATGGTAATTCAGAGCAGGTAAAAGAAATTTTTATAAAAATAAGAGAAGAAAATCTGGGAAAAATACATCTGTCGGCCAATGGAGGGAAAGTCGTTATATCGGGAATCACCTCTACTTTGATAAGAATGTGTAATAATATGGCAGAAAGTATGGAAACGGAGCAGCTGCTGGAAAAAGTACAGACGGAACAGTCGTTTCCCAAAGCATTGGAAGTATTGGAAACACAGTTCCTGCGTCTATGCGAAGAAAATTATCACAGCAGGAGCAGAAAGAGCGAGATATACTATCAGAAACTGGAAGAATATCTGGAGAAAAATTATGGCAATCCATCTCTGGGCGTCCCCATGGTGGCAGAAGAGTTTGGACTATCAGAAAACTATTTTTCTATCTTTTTCAAGGAGACGATGGGAAAATCTTTTAGTAGCTATTTGGAAAAATTAAGACTGGAAAAGGCAAAAAAATTAATTGCCGAAGGAAAATGGGATATGGAGACCATTGCTCAGATGGTGGGTTACGGAAGCAGCGCAACCTTCCGACGGGCCTTTAAACGTGCCTACGGGATAGCACCTTCGGCATGGAAAGAATAAAAATCTAAGAAAATGCGCAGTACCTAAGAAAGTGTACGGCGCATTTTCTTAGATTTTGTACGTTGCATCAGGAATTTCAAGTTGTTGTTTCAGTGCCCGGCCTGTATTGTGAAATGCGTAAGGCAGCCACAGTACAAATACAAAAAATCAAATCGGTAAGCTGTGGGCTGAGCAAAAAAAGAAGGCGAGGGCACAAAATGAAGAAGAAAAAAATTGTAGCACTTTTAACAGCATGCATGCTTATGACAGGAATGTTTACCGGGTGCGGATCATCCCAACAGGCAGCAGGATCATCAGGAGCAGAAGCAGGTCAGACACAAACAGGGGACAATTCATTGTTTAATGAACCGGGACAACTTCCCATTGTAAATGAGCCCGTGACTCTGACGGTGTTTGCACCTGCAAATCCGGACGGCAGCTGGGAAGATAATGAAATGGTAAAAGAACTTGAAGAGACAACGGGAATCCATTTGGAGTGGCAGACCTGTGCGGCTTCAGATAATGTACAGGAAAAGCTGAGCACCATGTTCGCTTCGGGAGATCTTCCGGATATTATTTTAACTGGTGTAGGCAGTAGTAACCGCTATGACAAAGCAACAGAACAGGCGCTGGGAGAGCAGGGACTGATCTTACCTTTAAACGATTATCTGGACACTGTTTCAGTAGGTTATAAGCAGGCACTGGATGAAATAGAAGGGATGAGAGACTATATAACAACTCCCAACGGTAATATTTATTCTTTACCGAATGTAGATGGATCCCTGCATGTACAATACAATATGAAATTGTGGATCAATACGCAGTGGCTGGATAATCTGGGATTAGAGATGCCGACAACTACGGAAGAGTTTTATCAGGTCATGAAAGCTTTTAAGGAGCAGGATGCCAATGGCAATGGAGATCTCAATGACGAAATTCCTTTGTCAACAGTGACTTCCGGAGCGGGTACACAGATTGATGGATTTCTAATGAATCCGTTTCAACTGACTTCTGAGACAAATAAATTGTATTTAGATAACGGAAAAGTGACGTTTGCGCCGGTTCAGGAAGGCTACAAAGAAGGCCTGAAATATTTAAAACAGCTGTATAGTGAAGGATTATTAAACCCAGAATCTTTTACGCAGGATAAGAATAATCAGGTAAACATAAATGAAGCAGGGGATGAATGTGTCATCGGAGCATTTCTGGCCCAGAGACCGG
>OGCO01005633.1_pt1 | contig 11920 bp, 9 predicted proteins | sample 1570171 | NCBI WGS metagenome assembly OGCO01 (sample SAMEA4370583, study PRJEB24528) | human gut metagenome | reverse complement strand
GCTGGAGAACGGTGGAGAATGGGGAATTACCGTGGAGCAGATGTTTCTGCCTGCGATTACGGAAGCGGAGCGCAGGGAGGCTTTTGAAAAATTGCTTGTTGCCGCGGAATATGCCGGAGTACCGGTAAGTTACATAAAATGTGGCGATGAGATCAGGGATAGTCGACTCCGGCTGCGGTGTCTGCACCCGGAGGAGAATACGACCCTTGCGGATGCCAATGCCTATTCGGAATGCTTCTACGTGGAGGTATTTGCGAAAGCAGTGAAGTGGGGCGCGGCAGAGGGGATGGAAGCAAGTGGAGAGGGCGGAAGAGCTGCTAGCGAAGTTTACGGTGAGAACGGCAGCTTTGCTGTCGGAGTTATTGGTGAGAGAACCGGTCATGGCGATACCGGTGAAAGGAAAAACTTCGGCGTGGGTGCCGGGAAGCTAAGCATTCTCCTGACAGGGGATGTGGAAGGCGAAGGGGAGCAGCAGCTGACACAGGAATTGCAGACGTTGAAGACGTTACAGGAAGCGAAGACGTTACGGGCAGCGCAGGAATCACAGGCTTTGCAGAATGCGCAGAAATTGCAGGAATCGCAGGAACCGCGAGAACGGCAGGAGTTGTGGGAATCACGGAGACAAGGGGGCTTCAAGGTAGACATCCTGAAGGTAGCGCATCACGGCTCAGGCTATTCCACCAGTTCTGAGTTCCTTGCCGTCGCCGGCCCCGCTGCCGCCATTATCTCCTGTGGTCGTAACAATTCCTATGGCCATCCCCATGCCGCGACGCTACAGCGCCTGGAAGATGCTAAGGTCCCCTGGTACCTCACCACTGACTATGGAGCCCTGACAGTAACCGTCGACAGTCACGGAAACCGGCTGAAAGGGTATCTGAGAAGAAAATAAGCCGTTGGGGTTCTAGGTAGTTGGGGCATGAGAGGAAGAAAAGTAAGAATAAGCCCCGAGGAAGCCAAGAAGCCGGGGGGTGAGAGAAAGAAAAGTAAGAATAAGTCCCGGGGAAATCGAGAAGCCGGGGCATAGGAGGAAGAAAAGTAAGAATAAGCCCCGGAGAAGTCAAGAAGCCGGGGCGTAGGAGAAAGAAAAGTAAGAATAAGCCCCGGGGAAATCAAGAAGCCAGTGTGCAGAAGGAGGAAAAGTGAAAACTACACGCGAAAATATACAAAACAGAATAGAAGAAATTAATAAGGAATTAGAAAAGATAACAAAATTGGACAAAAAATTTCCGCAAGGAGAATTGCAATGCTTCAAAAATGAAAACCGCTACAAATGGAAAGTAAAAGAGGAAAATGGAATACGCTATCTTCCGAAAACCGAAAGAAATCAGGCAGAAATACTGGCATTGAAGAAATACTATGAGTATAGAAAAAAGGAATTGGAGAGTGAAGCAGCGGGATGGGAAGCCTACTTGAAGAAGACAGACAAGATGAAAATAAACTCCGAACATCTATTAAATCATCCGGAATATGGAAAATTGCTGGCTAAGAATTTCAGACCATTGGATAAGGAACTGGAGCGGTGGCAGGAAGAACCCTACGAAAAATGTACAAAACACCCGGAAAATTTATTGGTACAAGGAACGCATGGGAAGATGTTGCGGTCTAAATCAGAAGCAATTATTGACAGAATGCTATATCAAAATAAAATACCGTTTCACTATGAAGAAAAACTGGTTTTGGATGGAATAATTTTATATCCAGATTTCGTGATACGACATCCCTTTACGGGACAATATTTCTATTGGGAGCACTTTGGGATGATGGATAATCCGGATTATTGCAATCATGCTTGTGACAAAATAAAGCTATATTGCCGACATGGTATCATTCCTTCGGTAAATCTGATTCTCACCTATGAAACAAAACAGTGTCCTCTGAATGCAGACAAAGTAGAAATGATCTTGCAGGAATATTTTGGTTGTAGCAAATGGGATGCCGTGGTAGGATAAAACATATCAGTAATAGTAAAATAAGGGGGATATGCAAAATGAAGCACCTGATCATTGTAAAATTTAAAGAGAATATATGGAACCGGGAGGATGCGGCGAGCAGGGAGATGCTTGCGGATATCAAGAAGATCTTCAATCGGACGAAGCAGATAGAAGGCGTTCATACGGTGAACATTTATGAAAATGTGACACCGAGACCGAACCGGCATGATCTGATGATCGAGATGGAAATGGATCCGGAGGTACTGTCTGTGTATGATGCTTCCACAGATCATCAGGAATGGAAGGCAAAGTACGGGAAGTATATTCAGACTAAGACCATTTTTGATTACGAATAAAAGAAAATCAGCATGAAAGAATACCAACATCTGATCGGCAGGATAATCATTGTGGCAGCTATTGTGATTGCGGAAGATTGACCGCACATGCGCTGGAGCAGCTGAATGGAAGTATTGGTGCAGGTTTTAATACGATTGCAAGTCAGATCCATTAACAGATGACAGAAGGGCTGGAGGCAGTTATGGAAGAATTTGATATCAGAGAAGCTACACCGGAAGATGCGGAGAAGATCATCGCATATTTAGCGCAGGTAGGTGGAGAGACAGATTATCTGTCCTTTGGAAAAGAAGGGCTTCCTATTTCGACAGAAGAGGAAGAGAAATTTATACAGAATATAAATAAGGAGGAACATTCCGTTCTCTATGTAGTATGGAAAAATGGAGAGATTATCGGAGATGCCAGTCTAAGCGGATTTTCCAGAAGGATGAGCCATCGCGCCGAATTCGGAATCTCTGTGGTCAAGTCGGAATGGGGGCAGGGAATTGGCAGGGCGCTGTTACAAAAATGCATTATGTATGCAAAAGAACATATGATAGAACTGATCAATCTGGAAGTTCGAAGCGATAATATACGAGCTATTCATGTCTATGAGAAATATGGCTTCCGGAAAATCGGGACCGCGCCGGCGTATTTTAAGATCGACGGGGAATACTACGATTTTGATCTGATGGTATTAGATCTTAGATAGGAAAACTACAAAGAAACACAAAGGAGCCATAACACCATGGAATTTTTTGACATCGTAGATGAAAAAGGCATTCCCACAGGGGAGACCATAGAACGCATACAGGCACATAAAAAGGGTGTCCGCCACAGAACCGCCCATATCTGGATCGTGAGGGAACAGGACGGAAAAGCCCAGCTGTTATTGCAGAAGCGTTCCGCGGAGAAAGACAGTTTTCCGGGGAGGTTCGATACCTCTTCTGCCGGGCACATTCAGGCGGGGGACGAGCCGGAAGAGTCCGCAATCCGGGAACTTCACGAAGAACTGGGAATCCGGGCATCAAAGGAGGATCTTACATTCGCCGGATGTTTTGATATTCAATACGAAAAAGAATTCTATGGAAAAATGTTCCGGGATAATGAAGTGGCATTCGTCTACATGTACACCAAGCCTGTAGATGCTAAAAAGCTTACTCTGCAAAAAGAGGAAGTGGAGAGCGTGGAGTGGTTCGATATGGAGGAACTGGATGCAGCGTTGCAACCTCCCAGAAACCAGCGGTTCTGCGTCCCTATGGAGGGCTTCCGGATTGCTAAACAATGGTGGGAGAGCAGAAGATAATTAAACTGTCTCGACAGGTCTGACTGGCAGACAGAATTGCAGCGCATGAGAGAGATGATTTCGACGCCGGAGGTTTTGGTGTATTACGATGCCATACAGCTGGAAGCGGAAGTATTGGAATCTGCTTTTGCAGCAGGTGGAAGTCCCCGGAACCGGAAGTGAAGCATGGACAATGTATGAAAACGCCAAAGTATAAAAGAATGCAGTAGACAGACAGAGTAAAAAAAGAGCTGCCCTCATAATGAGGACAACTCTTTTATGTTAATAAGATTTTCACCAGATGAAATTACTTCACAGTCACGGAAGTGATGTGAGGGTTCACACCTTCGTACCAGTACAGGAAACCTTCCATATCGATGGTGTCACCAATCTTTAAGTTCTTTACTGCGTTGTAAACATCGGTGGTGTTGTCGCACAGATAAGACTCAACGGTGAAGGTATAGGTCTGACCATTCAGAGAAACGTTGAAGTACAGGTCGTTACCGTCTTCACCGGAACCATCGTAGTTGTACAGGAAAGCAACATCATTGCCGGTGGCATCCTGGCTGGCTTCTACAGTCATACCCTTGAAAACTACGAACTGGTTCTGGTAGTTGATCAGATCATCGGTGCCTAACAGATCGGTCACATCGGTAACGGGAGCGATGTAGCTGCCCTCTTCGATCTCGAAGGTAGCACCTTCAGCAATCTCTACTTCACCGGACCACTCGGTCTTATAACCGGTTACTTTGATCTTGGTACCGGGTACCAGCTTAGCATAATCCTCTTCGGAACATACGGAATTGTAGATGAAGTAAGCACCGTCCTGATCCTGGGTGTACAGGGTAGCCTTATCTTCCCACCAGGACTGTTTCGCCTGAACATAAGCCTCGATCACAACTTCGGAATCGAGATCAGCAGCCATGTACTCTTCGTAGGTCATAACACCCTCGGACTTCTCATCAGCAACAGCTTCAGCAGCCTCGGTAGAAGCTTCCGTAGCAGCGGCTTCGGTAGTAGCGGCTTCGGTAGTAGCAGCCTCCGTGGTGGCAGCAGCGGTAGATTCAGCAGCAACGTCTGAATTGCTGTTTCCACATGCAGCGAGAGACAGAACCAGAGCCATAGCCATGGTTAATGCAAGTGTCTTCTTTTTCATAATAATCCTCCATTCCTGCGCTTGTGGCGCATATGGGTCTGTGCAGATACACAGACATCTCCTCAATTTATCCGGCGCGCTCAGACACCGAACAGTTCCATTATACCTGAAATGCAAGATAAATCAAGATTTTTTGCAAAAAGAGCCCCATGCGCAGGATAATACCACCAGATATTATCTTACGAATGGGGCTGAAAAATTACTTCTTTCTGTTCTTTAAAGATTCCCGCCCTACATACAGCAGGATCAGAACCCAGATGACTGCAAGTGTGCTTAACAGGATCACGGAAGTCCGGGGCATGGCACCCAGTTCCTTTTTACCGAAGGAGGCATCACTTCCCTGACCGAGACGGTACAGGCTCTCCACATCGCTGTAAAGCTTTTGCATATAGGCATCGTCCACAGTTTCTTTTCTGCGGGTGGACTTCACTACGTTTTCAATCAACTGTCCGGAAGCATCACGTAAGGATGCGGAACCGTTGAAGACCGGTGTAACGAAGGTGCTGTCCACGTTGTCAAGCAACAGCTTGGAAGCCTCGATTTTCACCGCATAATGCGTACCGTTATCCGCACCGCATTCGGACAGATACTCCTGATACTCTGCGGAGTTCTGTGCCTTAGAGGTTACAGGTACATAGCCTTCTGTCTCGGAATAAGCAATCTGCACATCGTTGGTGAGCAGATACTGGGCAAACAGCCAGGATGCCAGTACTTCCTGGGAGTCTGATTTATTGAAGACGCAGACGGAAGGACCCTGGGAGATCATTTCGGGATGTTCCGGGTCAAATTGGGGAATCATCCGCACGGCGGTCTCAAACTGCACCAGAGAATCCTCGCTGATATCCGACAGCGGAGCGTCCGTACCCATCCAGGTGGCTCCGGCGGTGGAATCAATGGCGAAAATACATTGCCCGGCATTCAGGAAGTTCGCAGGATAACCGGAGATCTTGAAGGTGGAAAAGGCACCGCTTTTTACATGTCCGGCAATATCGTACAGGAGATCCGTGGTGGTATCGTTGAAAAGTTCAATGCTGCCGTCAGCCGTGGAATATCCTGCGTTCTTTTGCTTTAACATCTGGATCATCATGTTGTCGGTGGACTTGTAGATAAACGGGATCAGTACATTCTGCCCATTGACTACATAGGTACCGTCCGCATTTTGTGCGGTGGCAGCCTCGGAGACCTCCCAGATGAAATCCCAGGTCAGTACATCCGGCAGAGTATATCCAAGATTTTCCACGTAGGTCTTATTCACGTAGCAGGCCTCGGTGGAACGCATGTAAGGAACGGCATAGTAATGACCGTCGATGGAGCATTCATTCAAAAACTGAGGAATGACTTCTTCTCTGGCAGGACCGTCATAGGCAAGCTCCGTGCCGCCCAGACCGTATTTTTCATCGGCAAACAGGTCATCCAGAGGAACTACGGTATTCTGCCCGGTGAGGTAGGTGGCAATGTGATCCGGGTAGGTGATGCAGACATTGGGTGTCGTATTGGTGGAAATATTGGTAATGACATCGTTGTAAATTTTGCCGTAATCCGTGTATAGATTCAGGTTCACCGTGATATTGGGATACAGGGCTTCAAAATCCGCAATGGCTTTCTTGTAGATTTCCGTCTGGGTTTTGTTGGTATCATTTTTCGCCCAGAAGGTGATCTCATAGTTCCTGGAAGTATCGAATTCCTCCGGAATAGTGAATTCCGGCAGGCCTTTCGAACCATGGCAGCCGGTCAGAGACAGGGACAGCCCGCCCAGGGCACATACGAGTGCCAGCTTTTTGCTAAATTGACTCATCCTTTGGTACCTCCTCTGGCAACACCTGCCATGACTTTTTTACGGAATACGAGGAACAACACCACCAGAGGAACGGAGATCACGACCACCGCAGCCATCATGGCAGGGATGTTCTCTCTGCCGAAACCATTCTCACGGATCTCCTGGATACCGTTGGACACCAGATAGTAATCCGGATCATCGGTGATCAGTCTGGGCCACACATAGGAGTTCCAGCATTCAATAACCTTCAGGATCACGATGGTGATCAGCGTGGGCTTGCAGATGGGCACCATGACCTTGCGCAGATATCGCAGATCGGAAGTACCGTCTACCTTGGCGGCATAATACAGCTCGTCCGGAATCTGTGCGAAATTCTCCCGCAGCAGATAGATATAAAATACGCTAGTCACGGAAGGCAGGATCAGACCGGTGAAGGTATTGCGCAGATCCAGATTCGTGATGGTGGTGAAATTCGTAATGACCACCAGTTCATTGGGAATCATCATCAGAGATAAAAATAACGTAAAGATCAGATCTTTTCCGGCAAAGTTCAACCTTGCAAAAGCGAAGGCTGCCAGGGTGATGACCACCAGCATGATGGCAGTGGTGACCACGGTGAAAAACAAGGTGTTCCACAGGTATCTTCCCAGAGAAACAGTGGTAAAAGCGTCCACGTAGTTCTGCAAAGTGGGAGACAGGGTGAAAAACCTCGGAATATATTCTGCATTATAGGAGCCGTAGCTTTTTACGGAGGTCAGTACCATCCAGTAAAAAGGGAACAGTACGATCAGTGCCCACAGACACAGAAAAAGGTAGACGATCCCATTGCGGATATTGCCGCGGATCCGGGTGCGTTTCTCGATTCTTTCATAATCAGATGTAACATCAGACATCACAAAGACCTCCTTTCCTATACATAGTGGACATGCTTTTTGCTGACCAGCAGATTGATGCAGGTGATGGTCAGGACGATGGCAAACAGCAGGATCGCCGCAGCGGAAGCATAGGAAGGATATCCGCCGCTGTCACCGTAGAGCATGTCGTAGACGTAGCCGACGATGGTATTCATCTCTGCGGCATTTAAGTTTGTGCCGAAGAGCGCTACGGCATCACTGTAGGCTTTGAATGCGCCGATAAAGCCGGTGATGATCAGGTAGAATACCATGGGGGAGATCATGGGCAGTGTGATCTTGGTGAACATCCGGAAACGGGAAGTGCCGTCCACTCTTGCCGCATTGTAGTACATGGGGTTCACACTGGCGAGAGCACTGGTCAGGATCAGGATCTTAAAAGGCATAACGATCCAGATGGTGTAAAAACACAGCACGAACATTTTCGCCCAGTAGGGTCCGTCGATGAAATCCACGGAGCTGCCGCCGAAAAACTGGATCAGCAGATTGATCAGACCGTCGGAGTAAGGAGTCTTTTTGAAAAGAATCATGAAGACCAGACCGACCGCCAGAGTATTGGTCACGTAGGGCAGGAAAAATATGGTCTGGAACAGATCCCGCAGCGGTTTGATGGAGCTTAAGGCAGCGGAGATCAAAAGCGCCAGCCCGGTGGAGACCGGAACGGTGATGATGACCAGAATGAAGGTATTTTTCAATGCCTGTAAAAAGTACGGATCGTGGAGCACATAGGAGTAATTGTACATGCCTACGCCGTAAAAGGTCTGGGATGCAGAATTGTAACCCTCTTCAAAGGAGTACACGAATACGTCGATAAGAGGATAGATCATAAAAGCACCCAGAAACAGGAATGCCGGCAATAGATAGAGCCAGGCTTTCATATTTTGTTTTTCCATAAGAAACCTCAATTCTTTCTGCAGCCCATGAATACCGCCGGACTGCAAAATCGGATAAAATATTAAAAACGGATGCGTTCTTCGGTGTCGGTGCAAAAGAGGAATACTTTTGCGGGTTTTAAGGCGAAATGCACTTTTCCGGTGGGAAGAGATTTCCCTTCGTCCGCATCAATGATGGAACGGATGGTAACGTTCTGGGACTTCTCATGGGTGGAAACAATGCTCACATCCCGGCCCATGACCTCCAGACGCACCAGATCGCAGGAGAGAGGTCCGTCCTCTTTTAAGATGAAGCCTTCCGGGCGGATGCCGACATGCACGGGCTGGTCCGCTACTCCGGGAGTGGACAGGACAGCCTCGGAGCCAATGTATAACTGCTCATTTTTTACCTCACCGGAAAATACATTGATGGGAGGCGTGCCGAGGAACTTTGCAACGAACAGATTCACGGGATCATCGTATACGTTCTGGGGCTTGCCGATCTGCTGTACGATACCGTCCTTCATCACGACGATCATATCGGAGATGCTCATGGCTTCGTCCTGATCGTGGGTAACGAAGATGGTGGTGATCTGTGTCTCCTGCTGGATCCGGCGGATCTCTTCTCTGGTCTGGAGACGGAGTCTGGCATCCAGATTTGAGAGGGGCTCATCCAAAAGAAGAACGCGAGGCAGCTTGACTAAGGCTCTGGCGATGGCAACACGCTGCTGCTGACCGCCGGAGAGCTCATTGGGTTTGCGCTCTAACAGGTGGTCGATCTGTACCAGCTTTGCTGCTTCCAGCACGCGCTTGCTCATCTCTTCTTTGGAAAGCTTGTCAGCACCCTTCAGGTTCTCTAAGGGGAACTGAATATTTTTCTCCACAGTGAGGTGGGGGTAGAGGGCATAGTTCTGGAACACCATGCCGACACCGCGGTTCTCGGGAGGAAGTCCGGTGACATCATCTTCGCCGAAAAAGATTTTGCCCTCGGTGGGTTTCAGCAGACCGCAGATCAGATTCAGGGCAGTACTTTTGCCACAGCCGGAGGGACCTAAGAGTCCGATCAGCTTGCCGTCGGGGATCTCGAAGTCGAAGTCATTCACGGCAATGACATCCTCGCGATTCTTCCTGCCGCGGACAGGACCGCGGGCGGGGAATTTCTTGGTCAGATGCTGTAATACGATTTTCATGTGTATATTTCCTTTCTTAATTAATGAATCTAAATCCCATAGGAGTCCTTCAAATCACTGGATATATGATCCAGGTCGGGGTATACGAAGCTTTCGGAGATGCCGAATACCCGCAGGCTTTCTATAAAGTATTGTTTCCGCCCGGAGGGAATAATGATCTTATACAGCATATTTTCATCGCAGATGTCTTCCAGACGTTCCAGAGAGTTATGTACGGTGAAGTTGGAGTACTGGGAGTACATGCGGAGGTTATTCTCTGTGGAGCTGCAAGCCAGGATCTTGTTTTTCAATTCCGGATTGTGGTGGTTGTGTTTGAAGGCGGGCAGCAGCATTTCCTGGGTGGTGTCCGCATCAATGGGATAGATGCAGTTGCCGAAGCCTTCCTTCTCGTTCAACAGACCCGGTGTCAGTACCCAGACGCAGGCATCGGTGTCTGGAGTCTCCCGGTAAGTCTCCGTGGCGAAAAATACGGCGATCAGGGGAGACTGAGTCCAGTCTAACATTCTCGTGGGCAGACCGTAGTGCTGCATCAGGGAGACCCAGCCGGCGTAATTGTGTTTGTCGGGAGGATTGTCCAGGATCTGTCTCGCCCGGATATAGAAATCATTGGCAATATAGCGTTCGGAGTCCAGTCTTTTCTGGCTTCGTTGGATGGAAGGGATCAGAGTCAGATCCGCGTTCTCTTCCCCGCGGAACCAGAGGCGGACGCCGTGCTTTTGGCGTAACGTACTGACGAACTGCAGGAGTTCATCGATGGTGCTTACTTTTTGTGTTAACATGATAGACCTCGTTCTTATTTTATCCTAGTTGGATGCCTGCGGATTGTTTTGTGCTACGCACTCTCACTTCTACGCTCCGCTTCGATCCGTGCTAAACATGTGCCACTGGCACATAATATATGCTTTAGTGCTTTGTATTATAGTACAATGTGAGGTACAAAATTGTGCGTAAAAAATAATTTTCAAATGATAACTTACAACAGCTTTTCAATTTTCAGATCCGGCTGGTCTGCCAGATTGATATATTCCTCGCCGTACTGTACTACAGGGCGGGACAATTTTTCCTTATTGATGTAAATGATTGTGACTTTTCGTCCATCGTTCAACAGACAACGGTTTTGCAGGCAGGAATTTACCACGTTTTCCAGGAAAGGAAGCAGAATGGAAACATCGTATTTCTGGAAGCCTTCCGTTTCGAACATTTCAATCACACAGAACGGACACAAAGGTCCTCTGTAACAGCGGGCTGCCGTCATGGCATCGTAGACATCCGCAATGGCTACCATCCGTGCATAAGGATCGATCTGGTTCCCTTTTAATTTCGCGGGGTAACCGCTGCCGTCACTACGTTCGTGGTGCATCAGAGCTGCATTTTTCACATGCACGTCCACATCCTGAGACTGCAGTAATTCATATCCCAGAGCAGGATGTTTTTTTACCGTGGCAAACTCTTCCTCGGACAGTCTGCCGGGCTTGGCGATGATGGAATAGGGAATCAGCATTTTGCCGATGTCATGGAACAGACCGCAGGCAGTAGCCAGTTCCACGTCTTCTTTCGGAAGCTTCAGCCATCCCGCCAGAATATTACAGATCAGTGCCACATTCAGACTGTGGGTATAGGTGGAATCATCGTATTCCCGCATATTTTGAAGCATATCCAGAATACTGATGCTGCCGGAATGATTCGAAACAATGGAAAGTGTGTTTTTCAGCAGAGTTTTCACATCCAGGGCTGTATTCTTCTGAACGACCAGATTCATATTTTCCCGGAAAAGTTCGACTTCATTCTCAAAATCTTCTTTAAACAGATGAAATTCCGGAGAACTTTTGATCCGTTCATAGTGGGAGGATTCCGTTTCAGAAAGATCCGATGCCGGGAGTACATCTTCGGCGAAGATTGTGAGAATACCGTACAGATCCAGCTTCGTGATGAGCTTGTCCGTGAGAACCGTGCCCTTCGGAATCAGAAGTTCATGATCCAGATTGTAGACATCTTCTGCAACAATCATTCCGGGAATCAATTGTGTGATGGATAATCTCTTCATAGACCGTAATCCTTGTGCCTTTCGGTAACCTGAAAATCATCAGGTGCTTTCGTAAATCTTACTTATTTCAATTATAATAATTTTTCCCCGGACTGTCAATTTTCCGGGACAGAATAGATGAAGAGAGCTGTTCATAAAATTTTTACAGTCTTTTCACGGCTCTGCAGGCACAGAAAGGTTGAAACATAGAGGAAAATCTGCTACAATAACCTTTGAATTATGCGAAGACCCATGGACATTTTATTGTCAAAAGGGTGCGGAAACGAGGAAAAAATGAGCGTTATTGAGAAGATATTTGGCACGCACAGTTCCAGAGAACTGAAGCGTATTGAACCTCTGGTAGACAAGATCGAGGCACTCCGTCCTACAATGCAGGCACTTTCCGATGAGGAACTACGCGGCAAGACCGAGGAGTATAAGA
>OGCO01005624.1_pt1 | contig 11943 bp, 12 predicted proteins | sample 1570171 | NCBI WGS metagenome assembly OGCO01 (sample SAMEA4370583, study PRJEB24528) | human gut metagenome | reverse complement strand
GATTTTAGAGATTTCTGCAAATAATGCCGTGGCATATAAACAATATTTTTATCATAGTGTTCCCCTTCCAGCATTTCATTTTCTTCTATTATAGCATACTTTCCCGCGGATGGTGTTATGACGACACACCATCCGCGGCCCTCGGCATAGAATGCACTGGGAGCAAAGAGCGGCGGTACCGTCGTTTTTTCTTCCAAATCAATCGAAACGAGGAGAAATCATGGACCAGAACCAACCGCAGGCGGTACTCGAAATACCGATCCGTCTGCTTGCCCCGGCGATGGCGTTCGTTCCTGAGCAGCCGTTCGGAACGCCTTATGAACCGGCGCTTGCCTTCAGCCGGGGAACGATTTTCCCCGCTCTCGACCTCCCCTTCGTCGGAGAGGAGGCCGTACAGTGAGTGAACGAGAAAAACTGCTCGGCCGTGTACGGATGTACGACTTTGCTCTTGTCGAAGTCATCGAATATCTCGACTGTCATCCGCACAATGAAGCCGCTCTGAAATACTACCGTGAAATGCGCGCTGCCTTCGACAAGGCATCCAGTGAATACGAGGATGCCTTCGGTCCGCTGACCGCGCGCGAGGTCGATGTGCGCGGCGGTCAGTGGAACTGGATCGATGATCCGTGGCCGTGGGAAGGAGCGGATAACTGATGTGGTCATATGATAAACGCCTGCAATTCCCGGTAAAAATCAAAAACCCTGATCCTCAGCTCGCAAAAATCGTCATTTCGCAGCTTGGCGGGCCGGACGGTGAGCTCGGCGCCTCGATGCGCTACCTCAACCAGCGCTACGCCATGCCATATAAGGAATGCAAGGGAATCCTTACCGATATTGGTACCGAAGAACTTGCGCACATGGAGATGATCTCCAGCATTCTTTATCAGCTCACCCGTAATCTTACGCCGGAACAAATCCGCGAGGGCGGCTTCGATGCCTACTTTGTCGATCATACAACCGGTATTTATCCTCAGTCTGCCGCCGGTATCCCGTGGTCGGCCGCAACCTTCCAGTCCAAGGGCGACCCCATCACCGATTTGTTCGAAGATATGGCCGCGGAACAGAAGGCGCGCTCGACTTACGACAACCTGCTTCGTCTGATCGACGACCCGGATGTGCGCGAACCGCTCAAGTTCCTGCGCGAACGCGAAGTCGTGCATTTTCAGCGCTTCGGCGACGCACTTTCCGTCGTCCAGTCCAACCTTGACGCAAAAAATTACTACGCCTGGAATCCGGCGTTCGATGTGCGGCCGCGCGAACGAAGCGCTCCCGCTCCCTCCCGTCCGTACCCCATGCAGAACGGCAACGGCATAACTGCGCCGCGCGAATAAGCCGCTTCTCCCCGAACCGGTGCAGCTTTGCCTGCTGCCGGCCCGGGGAGTTTTTCTTCTGCCGGTTTCCGGGAAATTTTCCGTCTGATGCCGTTTATACTCCGTAAATTTTATATACTCTTCTGTCTCTCCTGTTTGTTTTTGCACATTTTTTGCACAATTTGACGAGCAATGTCTCTTTTCTTTTCAAGCGTTTTCTGGTATAATTATTTTAAATGAGCATGGGCATATTTCTCGTGTGCACATATTCCGCCGCCGAAGAATACGGTGCGCGGCCACAGTATATATTCCGCCGTGCGTGGAGAAACTTAGAGAATACGGCGGCGCATTACGATAATAAATGGGGAACAGTCATGAAAGAGAACAATTTGGTCATCACCGGCATGGGCGCCGTGACGCCGGTCGGCATCGGCGTCAGCGAATACTGGAACGCGCTCAAGGAAGGAACGTGCGGTGTGGGCAAAATCACGCGCTTTGATGCAGGTGAAATGCCCGTGCAGATCGCGGCGGAGCTCAAGGATTTCGATCCGACCGCCTATATGCCTAAGACGCTCGCGCGCACGATGGACCCGTTCATGCAGTTCGCCTTCATCGCCGCCGAGCAGGCAATCGCGGACAGCGGTCTGTGCATCGAGAGCGAGTCCGACCGCGTCGGCATCGTCATGGGTACCGCGATGGACGGCGTTACCACCGTTGCACAGACGCAGGCTGCCTTCGATGAGGGCAAGCGCGTCGGTCCGCGCTTCGTTCCGATGACCATCGGCAACATTGCTGCCGCGCAGATCGCTATCGCGCACGGCATTCACGGTCCCAGCCTGACGCTCAACACGGCCTGCTCCGCAGGCGGTGACGCGATCATGACCGCAACCATGCTGCTGAACTCCGGCGAGGCGGATGCTGTGCTCGCCGTTGGCGGCGAGAGCATCCTCTGCCCTATCGTTGTGTCCGGTCTCGCGCAGGCCAAGGCGCTTTCACGCCGCAACGATGATCCCGAGCACGCCTGCCGTCCGTTTGATGCGGACCGCGACGGCTTTGTCATCGGTGAGGGCGGCGGCGCGCTCCTGATTGAAACCGAGGAGCACGCGGTAAAGCGCGGCGCGACCATCTACGCCCGCCTTGCAGGCTGGGCGAATACCTCGGACGCACACCATGTCACTGCTCCCTGCCCGGACGGTGAGGGCGCAGCGCGCTGCATGAAGCTCGCGCTTGCGCGCGCCGGAATGCAGCCGTCCGACATCGGCTACATCAATGCGCACGGCACCTCGACGCCGCTCGGCGACAAGGCGGAAACGCTTGCTGTCAAGTCTGTGTTCGGCGGCCGCGAATGTGCGCCTCCGATGTCCTCGACCAAGTCCGCAACCGGTCATCTTATGGGTGCGGGCGGTCTGACCGAGGTCATCGCGTGCATCATGGCACTCCGCGAGGGCGTTCTTCCGCCGACGCTTCATCTCGACACCCCCGACCCGGACTGTGATCTTGACTATGTGCCGAATACTGCTCGAAAGGCCGATATTTCCGCGGCAATGAGCAATTCTCTCGGCTTTGGCGGCCAGAATTCCAGTATCATCGTAGCAAAATACGAATTATAACCGAACGGGCGGCCGAATTTTTTTCGCGCCGCCTGTTGCATTTCGCCGAAAATGTGTTATTATATTTACACGATGTAGTTTTACTCTCTACATCATGTATTCAAATTTACGATTTATCTTTATGAAATGAGGCGACCCCATTTGAGCTATACCTATGACGTTACCATGTTCCGCGATACATTCGAAAGCCGTTTTACCTATCTGAACGGTTTTCTGCGCAATGTTTCGCGTTTCGGAGACCGTCCCGCCGTATTTGATCCGCATTCTGACCGCCGCTGGACCTACCGCGAGCTGAACTGCGAGGTCAACCGTCTTGCTCACGCGCTCCGCGCGGACGGCGTCGGCAAAAACGACGTGGTCATGTTTGCTCTGCTCAACTCTCCCGAGTTTGTCTTTTTCTACCTTGCCGCGCACAAAATCGGCGCGATCGCCTGCCCGGTGAATTACCGTCAGGGCTCCGGCGAAATTGCGCTCGTCATCGATGACAGCACGCCGAAGGTGTTCGTATACGACGCAGAATTCGGCGAACTTTCGAGCCGGGCGCTCGAGATGTGTGAGAACAGGCCGGCCGTTGAGCTGGTTGTCGGCGCAGATGAAGATGCTGTCCTCCCCGCCGGACGCAGGCGCTACGAGGATTATGTTTTCGAGCGTCCGGAGACCGATCCCCCGATCGATTTCGCGCCGCACATCTACGATGAAACGACCCGTCTGTATACCTCCGGCACGACCAACCGCCCCAAGGGCGTGCCGATCAACAACATCAACGAGGTGCTGTCCGCACACGATGTCATGATGCACTTCCCTCTCAGCCCGGTCGACCGCACGATGAACATGACCCCGTGGTTCCACCGCGGCGGTATTCACTCCGGCGGCCCCTGCCCGACGCTGTACGCCGGCGGCGAGGTCGTTATCCTGCGTGATTTTGCGCCGCGCACCTGTCTGGAATATGCAGAAAAATACGCGATTTCTTTCCTGATCGGTGTGCCGACCATTATTGCGATGCTCGCGCGCACGCAGGAGCGCTCCCCGGCCGATCTGTCTGCTCTGCGCGGCATCGTCACCATGGGTGCGCCGTTCGAGAAAAGCGCGTGCGAGAAATACATGAAGCTGCTGACGCCCAACATTTTCAACGGCTACGGCACGACCGAGACGTTCTGGAATACATTCCTGCGTCCCTTTGACCTGCCCGACAACGCAGGCTCTGCCGGACGCTCGTGCACGGACGATGAGGTTCGTCTTGTTGCCCTGCGGCCGAACGGCGAGCGCTCCGAGCCGGATGAGACCGTGCCGCGCGACAGCGAGACCCCGGGCGAGATCATCATCTCCTCCCCTGCCAAGAGCGCTTTCTGCTACTTCAACAACGAGGAAATGACCGAAAAGAAGTTCTACAAGGGCTGGCTCTATACCGGCGACGTCGGCACATGGGACGAGAACGAGTTTGTGACCGTTTCCGGCCGCCGCGACGACATGATCGTTTCGGCAGGCGAAAATATTTATCCGGCGCAGATCGAGGCCGTGCTCAACGAGCATCCCAAGGTTGCGGAAAGCGCCGTCATCGGCATACCGGACAAGCTGCGCGGCGAGGTCGTCGCGGCGTATGTCGTGGCAAAGGAGCCGTCGCTCACGGTCGAGGAACTCAAAGACTACTGCACGCACAGCCCGATGCTCTCCTCGTACAAGTGGCCGCGCGCCTATCATATCGTGGACGAGCTGCCGCATACGGCAACCGGCAAGCTGATGCACTACAAGCTGAGAAGCTACGCGAAAAATTAAAAATGCAACCAATACACATTGAGTGTCAAAAAGGAGAGCACAGATTTTTACTCTGTGCTCTCCTTTTCTTAAGGCGTTCAAAACCAATCAGGCAATATATACTAAATCAATTATTAGTAGTGGGCAATTCACGCCACAAACAATAATTATTAAAAAGATCATCAATTGCAGACTGTGCATCATAGTAATCATCAACCGCTAAATGAAAGCAATCAATAAATTTATAAGCATTATAGTCGCTTTTATTCTTAACAAATGTTTCATAAGCTTGCGTTGCATTTAGGCATGACATGATTGCCTTCTGATATTTATCCACAATACCATCTGTCAAAATACTTAAGTTTGAGTTATAACCTTCATCAGATGCGAGGTAAGTCAATGTATCATACATATTATCAACAGATGTCTTCAATTCTTCATTAGCGCTGCTATTACTAGTCGCAGTATCTCTATCGGCTACACTAGCAAGATCCAATAAAACAATATCGTAATATCGCGAAAGAATACCACTCATCTCATGCGCAACACCACACACTTCGCCCAAATCATCATAAACAGAGACCATATTCGTATTCTGATCGTAATATATATCAGCACCAAATGCATTGGATACCGCACGGACTGGTACATAAGTAGTCCCCTGATAGATAAATGCATCTACAGGCTTACCGTTAACATCCCTCATATCCAATGTCTGATTATCGAATTCAACTCTCGTGCCGCCCTCTACTGTAATGCTCTTCTTATAAGCCGTTGCAGCATAGGAAGATGTCAAAAATGTTGCTACCATAAGAATTATTGCCGGAATTCTTTTATTCATGTTGATTTTTCCTTTCTCTTAGCTTCATAATTAAACGTTCCTGCTATATCTCTTTTTCAATAGTAGTAGGAACGTTTAATTTGCCTCTTAAATACCGTTTTACGCGCCGAACACCTTGAGCATAAAGCCTGCGGCTACCGCAGAGCCGATAACGCCTGCGACATTCGGGCCCATAGCGTGCATGAGCAGGAAGTTTACCGGATTGGCCTTCTGACCCTCGACCTGCGAAACGCGCGCCGCCATCGGGACAGCGGAGACGCCTGCCGAGCCGATCAGCGGATTGACCTTGCCGCCGGTGAGCTTGCACATGATCTTTCCGAAAACCAGACCGCCCACCGTCGAGAAAATAAAAGCGAGAAGGCCGAGAATGATGATCTTAATGGTATCCCAGGTCAGGAAGGTCGAGGCGATCGCCTTGCAGCCGACCGACAGACCGAGGAAAATGGTAACGATGTTGCACAGCGCGTTCTGCGCGGTGTCGGACAGGCGGTCGGTCAGACCGCATTCGCGCAGCAGATTGCCGAGCATGAGCATGCCGATCAGCGGCGCAGTGTCCGGGATGAGCAGGATGACGACAGTCGCGACTGCGATCGGGAAGATGATCTTCTCGGTCTTGGAGACCGGACGAAGCTGCTCCATCTTGATCTCGCGCTCCTTCCGGGTCGTCAGAAGACGCATGATCGGCGGCTGGATGAGCGGAATGAGCGCCATGTAGGAATATGCCGCAATGGCAATCGCCGGAAGATAATCCGCTGCAAGACGGGATGCGACCAGGATGGAGGTCGGGCCGTCTGCGCCGCCGATGATGGCGATGGCTGCGGCTACTGCGGACGGGAAGCCGAGTGCCAGCGCGAGCAGGAACGCCGAGAAAATGCCGAGCTGTGCCGCTGCACCGAGCAGCAGCGAGGACGGACGGGCGATCAGCGGACCGAAATCAGTCATCGCGCCGATGCCGAGAAAGATGATGGACGGATAGATCGCGTGCTGTACGCCCTGATAGAAGACCCAGAGCATGCCAGGGCTCGAGCCGTCGACCGGCGCGTTCAGCAGACCGGTGAGCGGAAAGTTGGCGAGCAGCATGCCGAATGCGATCGGAATGAGCAGCAGCGGCTCAAATCTTTTGCCGATGCCGAGATACAGCAGCACGAACGAAATCAGGATCATGATCAGGCTGCGCGGATCTTCGAGAAACGCCGCGAAGCCGGAATCTGCCAGAATGCTGCCGAGCGCACTGAAAAACGAAAATTGCATATCGAGCGCCTCCCGTTACATCGTGCAGAGCGGTGCGCCGGTAGCGACGCTTGCGCCCTTCTGCACGCAGATCGAACCGATCGTGCCGGCGCGGGGCGCACAGATCTCATTCTCCATTTTCATCGCCTCGAGGATGAACAGGATGTCGCCTGCATTTACCTGCTGGCCGGCGGTGCAGCGGATGTCGAGGATAGTACCCGGCATCGGAGCCGCAACCGTCTCACCGCCTGCCGGAGCTGCGGCCGGAGCTGGAGCCGGTGCGGCAGCCGGAGTCGGCGCCGGTGCGGCCTTGGGTGCGGAAGCGGGCGCTGCGCCGACCGGCGTGCCCGTGACCGTGCCGCGTTCTACGATGACTTCATATTGCTTGCCGTTGAGCGATACCATATATTTCATTGTCGTTTTCCCCCTTAAACTGCCTTGATGGACTTAAATACAAGCTCGTCGAGCGGAATGCCGGTCTCGTGACTGACGATAGCCATGACGCAGGCGGCCTGCGTCTCGTCGATGCCCTCGAGGACAACGGCTACCGGTGCAGCCGGAACAGGCGCCGGTGCCGGTGCTGCCGCCGGAGCCGAGGCCGGTGCTGCCGCCGGAGCCGAGGCCGCTTCACTGCCCTTCCCCGCGATCGCGCCGACCGCACGGGAAACAATGACGATGATGCCCCAGAGCACCGCGAGCATGAGAAAAACGATAAAGAAGCCGGAAACCGCGATCATGAGCGCGTCTAAAATTCCGAGAGGATCGTGTACCATGGATCAGTTTACCTCCTTAAAGGAATAGCTTGCCGTAAAGGTCTGCTCGCGGCGCGCAAGGAACTGCTCGCTCTGCTGCGGGAAAGCGATGTACGAAAGCACATCCTCCTCGCTGCGGGCATGCTGACCGAGATGTTCGCGCGCCGCCGGAAATTCGGGCTCGAGCGTATCTGCATAGCGGCCGGTCATCGGCTTGTCGTCACCAAGCACCTTTTTCGCAAGCTCCTCATCGATCTTTCCGGGTGCGCGGCCGTACTCGCCATGGATATAGCTCTTGATCTCCTTGCCGATCGACTTGTATCGTCCGCCCAGCAGAACATTCACGGTCGCCTGTACGCCGACCATCTGCGACAGCGGCGTAACGAGCGGCGGGTAGCCGAGGTCTGCACGCACGCGCGGCGTTTCCTCGAGCACCTGATCGAGCTTGTCGATGGCGTTCTGTGCCTTGAGCTGCGCAACAAGGTTAGAGAGCATGCCGCCCGGGATCTGATAAACGAGCGCATCGGTCTTGGTCGAGAGCACGTAGGGATCGAACAGGCCGTTCTCGGTGAATTTATTTTTGATCGGAACGAAATAATCGTTGATCTCCTTGAGCTCCTTCGTATCCACGCCGCAGTCGTAACCCATCTGCGTGAGCGCGTACACGAGCGACTCGGTCGCAGGCTGACTCGTACCGCCCGAAAAGGCCGAGGTCGCGCAGTCAATGCCTGCGGCGCCGGCCTCCGCCGCCTTGAGATAGGTCATATAGCCGAGTCCGGTCGTCGCGTGTGTATGAACGTAGATCGGAATGCTGATATTCTCCTTGAGAGCGGAGACAAGGTCGAAGCACTCCTTCGGACTCATAATACCGGCCATATCCTTGATGCAGAGCGAGTGACAGCCCATCTGCTCGATCTGTTTGCCAAGGGAGACAAACAGATCAAGGTTATGGATCGGACTGAGCGTATAGCAGATACAGCCCTGTGCATGACCGCCGGCCTTGATGCACTCGTCCACCGCAGTCTCGATGTTGCGCAGGTCGTTGAGCGCGTCGAAGATACGGATGATATCCATGCCGTTCTCGATACTCTTGCGCACGAAGCGGCGCACAGTATCATCCGAATAATGATGGTAGCCGAGCAGATTCTGACCGCGCAGCAGCATTTGCAGCTTGGTATTTTTCATGTGTGATTTGATGTTGCGGAGCCGCTCCCACGGATCCTCGTTCAGATATCGCAGACAACTGTCAAATGTCGCGCCGCCCCAGCATTCAATGGAGTGGTAGCCTGCCTTATCCATGTCATCAAGAATACCCTGAAAGTCGGAAAACGGCATACGGGTCGCGATCAGCGACTGCTGCGCATCGCGCAGCACGGTCTCGGTGATGTGTATTTGTTTCACATTTTGCCCCTCCTTCGGCAGCAGAGCAGGCCGGGCGCAATAAATGCGCTCCCTGTTCCCACTTTTCTGCATAAATGTATCATATCACGTTCGGAGAGTGCGTGCAATGCTTTTTCACACTGAAGTGCGTTCTGTTTTTCAAAATCATGCGAAATCTTCAAAATTACATTTCTTTGTGTAAAACTGTGGTTTTTTTGATTGACTTTCTGTTTTATATATTGTATATTATATATGTTGTCTGAATTTTCAAGATTCCAGATTCGTATATGGCTTTGCCGCCGCACCCCCGGGCTGAGGGAACATCGTGTCTCCTAAGCATGTGTTTTATCACAGAGAATTTTCTCTTGTCGCGGGCCGTTGTTAGATCAAGATACGGATGGATTTTGAAGTTTACTCATTCAGAGCCGCGCAAAAACGTGAAATATGACATGAAACAAAATCGTCCTTTAAGCACTGCATTTCACGCAAATCACACTATTTTTAATACCTGTCTCAGTAGCTCAGTTGGATAGAGCACATGCCTCCTAATTATCGGATGCTTCTTGTTCTTTTTCCTGTGAAAACTTCATATTTTTTCATTTGTCTCAGTACCTCAGTTGGATAGAGGGTTCGCCTCCTAAGCGAAACGCCGAGGGTTCAACTCCCTCCTGGGACGCCATTTATACCGTTGCAAGCCGTTTTTGATGGTTTGCAGCGGTTTTTTGTTGCATTTTTTATTTGTACCATAATGACTGCCATCGACAGTTTTATACACTGTATGCTGCATATTTGCTAATTGTACTCGAACGCTTTCTCGGAAATTTGCTAATGAAATTTTCGATTTGCTAATCCGCTTTTCGGATCATCTTGCCGCCGCGTTACCTGCAATCAGGGCTGCAAGTGCACTTGCCAGCTCCGGTGATTTCTGCAGCTGCTCCACAAGACTTGCAATATCCGGTGCTGCAGGCTCAGATTTTGCTGATTCTTCCGGCGGACGAACATTATGAAGATCACGCGCGAAATAAAACGCTTTTTCAAATTTCTGCGCATTGACCTTTCTATCCTCGTCCAGAATATGTGCATATACCTTGGTAATCATGTCGGTTTCGGCATGTCCCGTATCGCCTTGTGTCGCTTTCAGATCGCCGTGGTTCAGTTTCAGCTTATAGGTGGTACTCGAATGACGGAGCGAGTGAAAAACAACCTTCGGCAGACCTGTACTCTCGCGCAGCTTTTCAAACTCCTTGTTGATAATACGGTTTTCGCACGGACGGCCGTTATCCTGTGCCACGACCAGATCAAAGTCCTGATATTCGTCGCCCAGGAAGCCTTTCAGCTCATCCTGCGTTTTCTTCCATTCACGCAGAATATATGCCAGCGTTTTCGGCAGCCATACCTTGCGGATACTGGTGTCGCTCTTCGGCTTTTTCAAAACAATCCGCGTACTCGTATTACCCATAAGCGGGGTGAAAATATGGTAGATATTCCTCTCCCCTAACACTTCAATAGCCTGCTTAGAAGCACGCTCCAGCTCCTGTTCGATGTAGACATAGGCATCATCCGCTGCAATATCTTCATCTGAAATGTGAACATTCTTCCATGTCAGTCCGAGAATTTCACCGATACGCAATGAGCAGGCAAACGACAAATTCATCGCCAGATAAAGTTTGTGGTCCTCGCATTTGTCCAGTGCCAGCCGAATCATATCCGCAGTCCAGATGTTACGCCTTTTGTGCTCTGTCTTTGGCAGTATCACATTGTCGAACGGATTGCGGGAAACAATCTCCCAGCGAATCGCCTGCTTGAACGCACACCGCATCAGCTTGATGATCTTTTCAATGGTCTTGTCGCTGACATAGGTGGTAGAAGCCCTCCGAGTTCTTGTAGCCACAGCCTTGGTTTTCTGCAGCATCTGAATGTATTCGTCAACTACACGCGGCGTAATCTCCTGCACCTGCATATTCCCGATAATTGGATTGATATAATTTGCGATGAGCGACGTCTGTCCGTCATACATGGATACGCCCCACTTCTTTTCACCATACAGATGTACAAAATCACGCAGAAAATCTGTGATAATCTGATTGCTCGGCGGAAGAAAAGTTCCTGTGAACTGCTGATTTTCAATCTCCGCCTTGCGCTTCAAAGCTTCATTGTGGGTATGATATGTTTCCCACTTCTGTTTATTTTCTCCGTTCTCGTCTACATAGCTGTAAATGACGGAATAGTTTTTCTTGCGCTTGATAATAGATGCCATAGTATTACTTCCTTTCTCCGATCACAGGTCAAGAGAATCCAGCCACTCATCAAATGACCGTTTGGAAATTCGTATAGCGTTACCAATTCGCACGATTCTAAAATGCCCCTCTTTAACGAGGAGATATGCGGAACTCCGTCCAATGCCCAGAATCTGAGCAATATCGTCTACCGTATATGTTCTTCGTTCGGGAGGCCCTTTCTTCGTACTGCCCCATTCTTCCGGCATGAAAATCCTCCTTTCTCGGACTAAATGAACAGCACGAACAATATAGTAACTTCCACCATTATTGTATCGCGCTGCTTTAGGTTTGTCTGCCTTTAATTCAAGATTTTCAGATTTATCCTCCAACCTTTTGAAAGAACCCGCCTGCTGCAAAACAGGCGGGTTTTCTCATTCTACTCTCAAATCCAGTATTCGTTGCGGTCGCTGTCCATGATGAAATCGTGTTCGTGCGAAACCTCGGTCACGACGGACGAGGTAGCGTCCGCCCATGTGCGGAGATTGCCGCTGTAACCGGAAACATCCGGCGAGGTGTCGCGGCCGGTAATCTGGCAGATTGCCTTTGCAAACGTCAGACGAGATACATCACCGCTGAGGCCGATGTTCGTTTTCGTTGCATAGGCCACCAGTGAATTAAGCTGACCAGACGCAGCCCAGATACGCAGGTAGCCGTTCTTCGAGATCGTGTAGTTGATCTCGTAATCATCGCCCTCATCCATGCGAGCGGTATCAAATGCGGACGCAGGCAGAACACCGATGGAAACGAAATACTTTGCTTCTTCCGGAATATCGTACTGGTATTTCGGAA
>OGCO01005619.1_pt1 | contig 11955 bp, 11 predicted proteins | sample 1570171 | NCBI WGS metagenome assembly OGCO01 (sample SAMEA4370583, study PRJEB24528) | human gut metagenome | reverse complement strand
GGTCCACCATGGTCACAGTGACGTCCAGGCCCTCCGCCTGGAAGTGGTCCCCCACCAGGGGCAGGCGGCCCAGCTGGTCGATCACCCAGCCGGAGACGGTGCTGGCGTCGCAGTCCCCCTTGATGGAGAACAGATCGTACAAGTCGGAGAGGTCGGCGCCGGCGGCCACCAGGAAGCTGCCGTCGCTCTGCTTGCGGAAGGACTCCACCACTTCATCGTGCTCGTCCCAGATCTCGCCCACCAATTCCTCCAGGATGTCCTCCAAGGTCACCAGACCTTCGGTGCCGCCGTACTCATCCACGACCACGGACATGTGCATCTTCTTCCGCTGCATCTCATACAGCAGGTCGGCCACGGGGGAGGTGGTGGTGACGTAGATGACCGGGGAGATGAGGTGTTTCCAACTGTCGTTGTCCCCCAGCTCGGCCTCGTGGAAGTCCTTCTCGTGGATCATGCCGATGATGGTGTCGATGCTGTCGTGCCAGACGGGGATGCGGGAGAAGCGGTTGGACGAGATGAGCTCATCCAGCTCCTTGGCACTGGCCTGGTCGGAGATGGACACGATGTCCACCCGCGGCGTCAGGATTTCCTCCACCTCCATGTCGCCAAACTCGATGGCGGAACGGATGAGGCGGCTCTCGTTCTGGTCCAGGCCCCCCTCGTCCTCGGCGGTGGAGACCATGGTGATCAGCTCATCTTCGGTGATGCCCCGGTCGCCGGTGGCGTGGAACAATTTGCCGATGCCCTTTTGGAGCAGGCTGAAGAGGATGGTCAGGGGGCGCAGGACCACGGAGAGCACCCGCAGGAGAGGGGTGGACGTCATGGCCCAGGCTTCCGCGTGTTCCTTGGCGATGGTCTTGGGGCTGATCTCCCCGAAGGTGAGGATGACCAGGGTCAGGACTACGGTGGAGATGGTGGCGCCGTACTCTGGGCTGAGCTTGGTGAAGAACAGGGTGGCCAGGGTGGCGGCGGTGATGTTGACAATATTATTGCCCACCAAAAGGGTGGAGAGCAGTCGGTCAAAATCTTCAGCCAGGCGCAGGGTGGCCTCGGCCTTGCGGTTGCCGTCGTCCGCCATGTTCCGCAGTCTGATCTTGTTCAGAGAGGAAAAGGCGGTCTCGGTGGCGGAGAAGTACGCTGAGGCGATGACCAGCAATACCAGCGCAACGATTATGCCGATTGAGCTACTGTCCATTGAGTAAAAATCACGCTCCTAATTTGGGTATCCTGTCCGGACTCGGACAGGTCAGTTGTGGCGGGCACGGTCATGACTGGGGATGTACCTGCTGATACGCGGCGTCCAGCCACGCCAGCACCTCCTGGTAGCCCTCTTCGTCCAGAGGGAAGACCGCCTCCGCTGTCACTTCGCTCTCCGCCAGGCAATAAGGGCCCGGCCAGGTGCAGACGTGGAACTGCTTCCCCGCCTCCTCGTCCTCCTGATAGGCCACCCGGAAGCGCAGCTCATCCAGGCTGCCGTAGAAGGTGTTCTTGTTCTGGAAGGTGTAGAGGTTGGGGAGATAGAAATGGGGATGTGCGGTGATCATAACAGTGCCTCCTAGCATAGAAAACGCTGCATTCCATCGGACGTGGGAGTGCAGTATCCTCTAGCATAAAGCATATCATTTTTCCGGTGAAATAGCAAGATGAACAAGGCGGAAAAACGCCCGGATAGCGCTGCTTTCAGGCCATCCGGGCGTAGAAATTTACGGTTAGCGATTACTTACCAACGAAAGTTTTGGTTACCGCTGCGATGTTGTCTGCGCACAGGCCGAACTGCTTGAGCAGGTCAACAGCGGGGCCGGAGTGGCCGAAGGTGTCCTGAACGCCGATGCGCTTGACGGGGACGGGGCAATGCTCTGCCACGCAGGCGCAGACCGCTTCACCCAGGCCGCCGATGATGTTGTGCTCCTCGGCGGTGACGATCTTGCCGCATTCCTTGGCCGCCTGGAGCACCAGGGCTTCGTCCAGGGGCTTGATGGTGGCCATGTTGATGACCCGAGCGGAGATGCCCGCTGCTTCCAGTGCCTTGGCCGCTTCCAATGCCTCGTAGACCATCAGGCCGGTGGCGATGATGGCCACGTCCTTGCCTTCCCGAAGCACTTCGCCCTTGCCGATCTGGAAGGTGTAGTGGTCGGGGTCATGGAACACGGGGGTGGCCAGACGGGCAAAGCGCATATAGACGGGGCCGACGTGCGCATAGGCGGCTCGAACCATGGCGGCAGCTTCCACATCGTCGGCAGGGCACATTACGGTCATGCCGGGGATGGTGCGCATGAGGCCGAAGTCCTCACAGCACTGATGGGATGCGCCGTCCTCACCCACGGAGATGCCGCCATGGGTGGCGCCGATCTTCACGTTCAGGTGGGGGTAGCCGATGGTGTTGCGGATCTGCTCATAAGCACGACCGGCGGCGAACATGGCGAAGGTGGAGGCAAAGGGCACCAGACCCATGGTGGCCAGACCAGCCGCTGCGCCGACCATGTTGGCTTCGGCGATGCCGCAGTCGAAGAAGCGGTCGGGGTAGGCTTTTTGGAAAATATTCGTCTTGGTGGCCCCTGCCAGGTCGGCGTCCAGCACCACCAGGTCGGTCACTTCCCCGCCCAGGGCTTTCAAAGCGTTGCCGTAGCTCTCACGGGTTGCGATTTTCTTTACGTCAGCCATCTCACTTCGCCTCCAGTTCTGCTCTCAGGGCGTCCAGCTCCTGGATGCCCTGGGCGTATTCGTCATCGTTGGGTGCCTTGCCGTGCCAGCCAGCTTGATCTTCCATGTAGCTGACCCCTTTGCCCTTGGTGGTGTGCATGAGGATCATGGTGGGCTTGCCGGTGCCGGCGTTGGCGTGGAACTTGGCAAAGGCGGCTTCCAGCTGGGTGAAGTCGTGGCCGTCGATCTCGGTCACATCGTAGCCGAAGGCGGCGAACTTGTCAGACAGCGGCGCAGTATTCATGACATCGGCGGTGCGGCCGTCAATTTGCAGGCCGTTCACGTCCACGATGGCGCAGAAGTTGTCCAGCTTGTAGTGGGCGGCGAACAGAGATGCCTCCCACACCTGGCCTTCGGCGATCTCGCCATCGCCCAGCAGGCAGTACACGTTCACGTCCTTGCCCAGGTATTTTGCGCCCTTGGCCATGCCCACAGCGGTGGAGATGCCCTGTCCCAGAGAGCCGGTGGACATATCAATGCCGGGGACAGTGTTCATGTTGGGATGCCCCTGAAGGTAGCTGTCGATATGGCGGAGGGTAGTCAGATCCTCCACGGGGAAGTAGCCGCGGAGCGCCAGGGCGCCGTACAGGCCGGGGGCGGTGTGCCCCTTGGAGAGGACGAAGCGATCCCGATCCGCCCATTTGGGGTTCTTGGGGTCGATGCGCAGCTCGTGGAAGTACAGGTAGGTGAACAGATCGGCCGCGGAGAGACTGCCGCCGGGGTGGCCGGATTTAGCGCTGTGGGTGGCAGTCAGGACACATTTGCGTACATCGCAGGCGGTCAGCTGCAACTGTCGCAGTTCTTGATTGGTCATAATAAACTCCTCATCCTTCTTCTGTAAAATCTTTGGGAGACAGAAGTATGTTTCCCATCCATTGTAGCACACAAAATTGGCCAGCAAAAGAGGAAATCTTCAAAAAAAGCGCGGGTTTTTCCGGTGGGAATGACTGCCTGTGCTATAATAAAAGCAGTTCCAGACAAGGAGGGTCTAACATGAAGGAGAACACGTTGGTCTACGGGGTGGACGTAGGCGGCACCACCATCAAATTTGGCCTGTTGGACGGCCGTGGGAACCTGCTCCATCGGAGCAGCATCCCTACGGACACCAGCGAACAGGGGAAGAATATTTTGCCGCAGATCGCCCACTGGATCCGGCGGCAGGACGTTCCCTTTCGGGAAATAGCCGGCGTTGGCTTGGGGGTGCCGGGGCCGGTGCGCCCAGACGGCACGGTGAACCGGTGCGTGAACCTGGGTTGGGGCGTTGTTCCGGCGGCGGCGGAGCTTTCCCGACTGCTGGACGGAGTTCCGGTTCGGGTGGCCAACGATGCCAATGCCGCCGCCTTGGGGGAGCGCTGGCTGGGGGCTGGACGGAACATGGACAGCCTGCTGCTGGTGACCTTGGGCACCGGCGTGGGCGGCGGCCTGGTGCTCCACGGGGAGATGGTGACCGGCGCCCACGGCAGTGCCGGTGAGATCGGGCATATGACGGTGAACCCTGGCGAAACGCAGCCCTGTTCCTGCGGCAAGCGGGGGTGCTTGGAGCAGTACGCTTCCGCCGGCGGCATCGTCCGGCTGGCGCAGGCGGCTGGCCTGCGGGTGGAGAGCGCTAAGGACGTGAGCGACCTGGCAGCGTGGGGCAATGAGCGGGCGCAGGGGGCGCTGAAAAAAGCAGGCCGCCTGCTGGGACTTGCCCTGAGCAATGCGGCCTGCTTGGTGGATGTGGATGGGATTTTGCTGGGCGGCGGCGTGGCCGCTGCCGGAGAAGCCTTGCTCAGTCCGGTGCGGGACGCCTTCTATGCCAATGTCTTTCACGCTGCCGCTGGCACGCAGGTAGCCCTTGCCAGCTTGGGCAATGACGCAGGGATGTATGGGGCGGCACGGTTGGCACTGGGCAGTCAGTCTGCCACCACCGCTTTGTAATGGTCGGGGTCGGTGTCCCCTTCGGTGCTGAACAGGAGGATGACGGAGGTTTCATCGAAGCCCATGGTCTTGCGGTACTCCGGATTGTCCATGACCGCCAGGAAGGCGCCCAGGCCGGAAGCGCCGGACTCGCCGGAGATTACGGCGGTCTCGTGGGGGCCGGGATGCGCCAGACGGCGCATGGCGCGGAAGGTCACTTCGTCCTGGCAGCGGATATAGAACTGCGCCCACTCCTGCAAAATGGGCATGACCTGGGGGTTGGGGGTGCCGCAGTTGAGACCGGCCATGGAGGTCTGAGTGTGGCCCTCGATGGTGACCAGCTTGCCCTGCCGGATGGATTCCAGCACGCAGGCGGATTCCCATGCCTCCACCACGGCCATAGCGGGAGGATTTTTACAGGTCTCCGCCAGGTAAGCGGCCACGCCGCCGGCCATGGAGCCGACACCGGCCTGGAGGAAAGTGTGGGTGGGTTCGCCCACGCCCAGGGCGGCCAGCTCTTCCAGGGCTTCTGCGGCCATGGTGGAGTAGCCCAGGGTGATGTTCTGGGGGACTTCTTCATAGCCTTCAAAGGCGGTGTCCTGGACCAGGTGTCCGCCGTGCTCCTTGGCATAGGCGGCGGCGGTGGCCACGGTGCCGTCGTAGTTCAGGTCGGTGACGGTGACTTCGGTGTCGCCGATGGCGCGGATGGCTTCCACGCGGCTGTCAACGGTGCCAGCGGGCATGAAGACCACCGCGTGACCGCCCAGGCGGTGGGTGGACCAGGCCATGCCCTTGCCGTGGTTGCCGTCGGTGGCGGTGACGGTCAGGCCTACGCTGCCGTCGGGGAAGAGCTTGTGGATGGCGTAGGAAGCGCCCAGGGCTTTGAAGGCGTTGAGGCCAAAGCGCTTGGACTCATCCTTGATGTAGACCCCCTTCACCCCCAGCTCCTTGGCCAGGTCCGGCAGCGCCACCAGCGGGGTGGGCTGATAACCGGGCAAGGTGCGGTGGAAGGCGCGCACTTCGGCGAAGGTCTCTGGGTTACAGCAGTCCGGCAGGGTGTTCCGGCCGGGGTTGGGGTTGATGACCAATTCCAATAATGACATGAAATCGCTTCCTTTCTAATAGATACCAAGGGGGGTCAGCTCAGCTGAAAGCCTCCCTTTTTTACGGTCAAGAGTCCCACCTTGCTGCCCGTCACGTCCCCGTACAGGTCAAAGGACAGGTCGCCGGACAGGCCGTCCGGCAGGTGGGTGCGCTGGAGGGCTTGGGCGATGGCGGTGCCGTCCTGGGTGTTGGCGGCGGTGATGGCGTCCAGGAGCAGGTCATAGCTGTCGCTGCCCAACGCCGCCCACGTCCAGGCGCTCTGGCTGGACAGATTTTTTGCCGCCCAGGTCTCAAAGTCCGGATTCCGTCCCAGCTGGTAGGCGGTGGCCACGGTCACGTTGGCGCTGTTGACGCCGGTCTGGTTCACCAGGGTGTCCTGGCTCCATCGGTCACCGGAGACCCACTGAACTTTTAAGCCCAGCTCCCCCGCCTGATTCAGCAGGAGGATGCCCTGCTCCAAGCCCACGGGGGCGCAGACCACCTGGGCGTCCATCTGACGGATGGCCTTGAGGGCGTCGGTGAAGTCGGTCTGGTCGGCGGTCACCGGCTGGGTGGTCAACACCTTGCCCTTTTTGGACTCCAGCTGCTGGGTGAAGCCAGTGCTGACGCCCACGCTGTAGGGGTCGGTGACGCAGGTGAGGACGGCGGCTTGGGTCAGCTCCTGCTCCAACGCCCATTTGGCCAGGGCTTTGCCCTGTGCTTCCGCGGTGGAGGCGGCGGAGAAGAGGAGGTCGTTCTTTTTGGTGAGCTTGGCGTCATCGGAGGCCAGGGCGAGCAGGGGCAGGGACGCGTCCCGGAAGGTGCCGGCTGCTGCTGCGCAGGTGGCGGCGTCCAGGCCGCCCAGGACGGCGGTACAGCCGGAGTCGGCCAGTTTTTCTGCCAGGCTGGCGGCATCGTCGGCGCTGGGCCAGTACAGCTCCACCGAATAGGTCACGCCGTCCAGCTGGCTGGAGGGGCGCTGCAACAGGGCGTACTCCGCGCCGGTGTAGATGGTCTCGGCGATGGGGTCGTCCTGGGGCAGGTAGACGCCCAGGCGGAGGGTGGGGCCGTCTGGTGCGGGGGCGGCGGAGGTGCTGGCGGAGCTGGTGCTGCCGCTGTGGAAGGTGCAGCCGGTGAGGGCGGCACAGAGGAAGGTCAGGGCTAAACAGAGGGCTAGGGGTTTTCGCATGGGGGGTTCCTCCTAAAATGTGGTCAATCGTGATACTTGCTATTCATGATACCAAAAAAACGGGGGAAATGCGACGGTTTCCGGAAATAAATTTGCAGGGTGGTTCCGAATGCCCTGCAATCCATGGTATAATGGCGGCAGAAATAGAAGGAGGTCACACCTTATGTTCGATATGTTTGATGTCATGGATTCCGTCTTTCCCATCCTCTTTGGGCTGGTCTTCTGCCTGGTCATCGGGGTGTTCATCTACGCCATCGTCAATGGCGTCAAGGAAAAACGCGCCAACGACGCCGCTCCCGTGCTGACAGTGGAGGCGCTGGTGAAGACCAAGCGGATGGACACCTATCACACCTCCCCCACCTATGACGGGGAGGGGCATCGGACCAGCTCCGGCACCTATCACACCAGCTACTATGCCACCTTCGAGGGGGAGAGCGGCGACCGGCTGGAATTGCAGGTCAGCGACTACGAGTATGGTCAGCTGGCCGAGGGCGACCGGGGGAAACTCACCTTCCAGCGGAAGCGGTTTTTGAAGTTCGAGCGGGAACGTGGGGTGTAAAACCCGTTGGGATTGGGCGAAACTAGAGCCAGTCCTGTGAGAAGAAAAGGAGAGAACGACTATGGAAAACGCCATGCAGACTTTGTTGCCCGGATTTTTTATCCTCATCACCGTTGTCATCCTGGGGATGCTGGTCTACCTGACCCTCAAGGGGATGCAGGAGAAAAAGGCCAATGACGCCGCGCCCATTGTGACAGTGGATGCCAAGGTGAAGGCCAAGCGCATCGCCGTCCACCACAGCGCCCATCAGCAGAGCATGAACGGGGTGCCCCTGATGGCCAAGAGCCACCACACCACCTATTACGCCACCTTCGCCCTGGAGGGCGACCAGCGGTTGGAGTTGCAGATCAGCGAGGGGCAGTTCCAGCGGTTGACCGAGGGGGAACGGGGGAAGCTGACCTATCAGCGGAAGCGGTTCCACCGGTTTGAAGGGGAGGACGCATAAAATCTGACAGATTATCAGGAATTATTCTTGACAAGGACGACGGTTTATGGGATAATAGCATCAGAAAACAACAACACCGCGGCCGGTGCAGGCCGTGTTCCCATCCCAACGACAGTAGAGGAGGTCGTCTTATGGTGAAATGTAAGCTCTGTGGTGAGATTTTTGATGAGTCCCTGAACGTATGTCCCCTGTGCGGTGTGGGGCCTGACTATTTTGAGCCGGTAGAGGTGGAAGCCAAGTCCGGCAAGGTCAAGTGCTCCATCTGCCAGGCGGAATTTGACGCTACCGAACCGGTGTGCCCGGTGTGCAACGTGGGGCCGGAATACTATGTGCCGGTGGAAGAGGCGGACGTGCCCATGGTCAAGTGCGACGTGTGCCAGGCGGTATTTCCCGCGTCCGAACCGGTCTGTCCCGTGTGCTGCGTGGGTCCCGAGCACTTCGTCCCCGTGGACGGCCAGCCGGTGACGGCGCAGGTGCGCTGCGATGTGTGTCAGGCGGTGTTCTCCGCCGATGAGCCGGTGTGCCCCTTCTGCAACGTGGGGCCGGAGCACTTTGTGCCGGTGGATCAGAAGAAGCCGGCGGGCAAGGTGCGCTGCACCATCTGCAAGGCCGAGTTCGACGGCGATGTGGAGAACTGCCCGGTGTGCGGCGTCGGTTCGGAGTATTTTGAACCGGTGGTGCCCAAGTTCGTCGGCAAAGTGCGCTGCACCGTCTGCCAGGAGGTCTTTGACGCTTCCGAGGAGGTCTGCCCGGTGTGCGGCGTGGGGCCTGAGTGCTTCGTCCAGGTGCCGGTGCAGACCACGGGCAAGGTGCGATGCGACGTCTGCGGCGAGGTGTTCGACGCTTCCCTGGACAAGTGCCCTGTCTGCGGCGTGGGGCCGGAGCATTTTACCCCGGTGACCGAGGAGAGTGAAGTGGTCAAACACAACACCGACCAGCGTTATCTCATCCTGGGTGCCGGCACGGCTGCGGTCAACGCGGCTAAGGCCATCCGGGAACGGGATGAGACGGGTAAAATCACCCTGATTTCCGAAGAAGACGAGCTGCCCTATAAGCGACCCCAGCTGTCCAAACATATGTTTGACGGGACGGATGCGGCGGCCAAGGCACAGTTCTTCACTTTGTACGACGCACAGTGGTATGCGGAACGGAACATCCAGCTGGACTTCGGCAAGAAGATCACCGCGCTGAACCCCACAGCGAAACAAGTGACCATGGAGGACGGAACGGTGTACGACTACGACAAGTGCATCTACGCCCTGGGGTCCCACTTCTTCGTGCCCCCCTTCCAGGGCAGTGACCACCCCAAGGTGAAGACCATCCGCACCCTGAAGGACATCCAGGACGTGAACCAGTTCCTGACCCACCGGAAGCAGGCGGTGGTCATCGGCGGCGGCGTGGTCGGCCTGGAGGCCGCTTGGGATCTGAAGAAATACGGCTGCCAGGTGACCGTTCTGGAAGCGGCTCCGGCGCTGATGATGAAGAATCTGAACGAGACTGCCTCCGCTATGCTCACCCAGCTGTTGGAGGAGCAGGGCATCACCGTCCTGACCGGCGTGGAGACCGAGCGGTTCGACGGCGAGACCCTGTACTTAAAGGACGGCACCAAGCTGACCGCTGACGTGGTCATCGTCTCCTGCGGCGTCCGTGCCAACGGCGCCCTGGCGGCGGAAGCGGGGGCGGACATGGGCAAGGCGGTGTTGGTCAACGAGAAGATGGAGACCAGCCTGCCTGACGTCTATGGCGCCGGGGACTGCGTGGAGTTCGGCGGCAAGAACTACGCCCTGTGGCCGGAAGCCTCCCGACAGGGGGAAGTGGCTGGCGCAAATGCCGCCGGCGATGACCTGACCTTCACTGACGAGATCTATGGCATGAGCATGGACGTGGCCGGTGCTGGCCTGTATACCATCGGCACCACCGCCGGTGACCTGCCCTTCCGTACCGTGGAGTTCAAGGACCCGGTGCGGGGGAACCTGAAGCAGTACTTCTTCCTGGACGACGTCCTCTGCGGCGTGACCCTGTTGGGGGATACCAGCGCATTGGGGACGGTGACGGAGCAGGTGAATGGGAAGGTCGCGTATGAGAGCCTGTTTTGACGCACACGTTTTCAAAAACCAAGCCGCGCAGCGCGATTTAAGCTTTTCGGGTTACCTTTTTCACGAAAAAGGTAACTGGGGTCCAGGGGCAAAGCCCCTGGTCGGCATCCGCAGATGCCGAAATACCCCTTGCGCAAGATAGCGCAGGAGAGGGTGAATTTTCGTCGCAGACGAAAAGAGGGAGAACCCTCGCCGGGGGTTCTCCCTCCGGAATCGCAGTTGTCCTGTTGTATGAACAGCTATTCCCTCACAACCCCCTCGGCCGCCTCCGCGCCCGCGCACTCTCCCGCTGCACCACCGTCATCACAAAATAGCGCACCGCATCCATGCAGTGGTCGTGCTCCTTCACCGGCTTGTCCACCCCTTGGGCGGCATTCTTTTCATCCCATACATAACTCCGGAACTCCACCGCCGTGTGGACACACTCCGCCTGAAACAGCAATTTCTCCCCTCGCAGCAGCTCCCCCACCGCCCGGATGCCATCCGCCACCCGGTTGTCTCCCGGCAGCACCGGCAGCCCACGTTGGCGCAGCTCGGTGATAAAGGACGCAGCCGACGGGTCCACCACCACCCCACGGGGCGCCTCCCCGTCCAGCAACATCAGCAGGTCATCGGCATACTCCCCATCGGTCTTCTGGCGCATCTCCCGGCGGCCGTCCCAGTAGTACTCCTTCTGGCACACCCACCGTTCCGCCCCCCGCAGCTTCCGCCACAGCAGGAACACTGTGGGATTCCGGGTGCCGTAGTCACAGCTGATGTAACACCCACCCACACAGTCCGCCGCCTGCCGGAGCAGATGCACTTCCGGCCGGAACATATCATAGATGAGTCCCTCCGCCGCCACCCACAGCCCGCGCACATGCCGGGCACAGACGAGCCCCGTATAGGTGGCCTCATACCGTGCCCGCACTGAGGGCGCAAGGGCAGGATTGTCCGCCATGGTGAAGTGCAGATAGAGCATATTCTTCCGCTCCCACTGCTGGATCCACTCCCGATAGAACCAATGCTCAGGGCCTTCCGGATTACAATTAAACCAATACCGCGACCCTTCCACACTGCAGCGAGCCAACGCCTGCTCCACAAAAGACCGAGGCATCAACACCACCTCATCAAAGAGCACCCCAGCCAAGGTGATGCCCTGGATCAAGGCGTAACTCCCTTCATCCTTGCCGCCGAACAGATAGTACTCATTCTGATGTCCCATCCCCGTCACCGTGATGCGGTTCTCGCTCCGCTTCTCCTGGAATTGGAACACCCCCTCCAGCCACCGAGGCGCTTCCCATATCACGTTCCGGCGCAGGGTCTCAATGGTCTTGCCGCACAGTGCAAACCGCTTCTCCTGAAAGGTGGACATACTCCACAGGAAAAACCCCACCGTCATGGATAACGTCTTGCCGCTTCGGACGGAGCCGTCACAGATCACCCCGTCCCGTCCCTGGAACCCCTTGTGGTTCCACCAGGTCATGGTCAGCTTCTGCCGTGGGCTGAAGCTCTGATATTCCATCCAGCTCCCCCCTCTCCCAGCTCAGTAAGGTCAGCAGGTTGCTCTCCGGCAGCGCCTGGACGCTCTCGCCGTCCCCCCACTGCTCTGGCCTCCGTTTTTTCAGCCACAGGGAAATGGCGGACACATCCGGCCCCACCTGCTTCACCGTGCTGACCTCCTTCCGCTCCCCCTTGGCGCTCACCTCCACTTTGTGCTCGATACTCTCGTACCCCAGTGCCTTTTGCAGCAGGGCGTCCTCCACCTGGCTGTCCACCACCTCTTTCGTGCCGGACAACGCCAGCGCCAGCACCGGATACTTCCGCCGCCACCGCTCCAGCGTCCGCAGCCCCACGCCCATCCGTCCGGCAATGGTACGAGGGGAAACCCCCGCTCGCGCCCACCCACGGATCAACGTCAGCCCCGGCTCTTCCAGCCACTGTCGTACCCGCATCTTTTTCACCTCCCACGGGCTTGTTGGGGCTATTGTAGTGGAATCCCGGA
>OGCO01005615.1_pt1 | contig 11957 bp, 10 predicted proteins | sample 1570171 | NCBI WGS metagenome assembly OGCO01 (sample SAMEA4370583, study PRJEB24528) | human gut metagenome | reverse complement strand
TATCCAGGTGCATAAGCATCTATAGCTGATACTGTTTTAGTATCAACATCAAGAGTACCACCATTTTCTCTTTCTTTTTTGAATAATTCCATTACCTCTTCCCATAATTGCTTAGTGTTTTCAGTAGCACCAGCTAAGAAAGAGTCATCTCCTTCATATGGAGTGTAGTTTGCTTGGATGAACCCTCTAACATCTATTTCCTTAGTCCATCTACCTTCTTTAAATCCTTGCCATGCATTCATTTGAATAGCCTCCTTAGTTAAGGTTTTAAAATTTTTTATTTGTTATATTTATATTAAATCTAGCTAGATAATTTTTAACAATATAATAATAACATATGAGTCGTATTTTGTATACATAAAAAATATATAGTATTATTTTATAATGATTAAATTTATTAAGTGTTCTTATATTGAGATATATACCAGAGTATTATATCTTTAAACTCATAATTATAAAAAAATATAAATTATTTTTAAATTTTTAAAAATTAAAAGATAGCATATATATCTATCAACTGAATACTTATTAGTATAAGGGGGTGCTTGTATATGTTTATTACAATAATATTATTTTTAATTGGATTTGTATTGATTACAAAAGGGGCTGATATTTTTATAAACTGTACAGTAGATATAGGAAAGAAAACAAATATATCAGAAATTATATTAGGAGCTACTATAGTAAGTTTTGCGACCACATTACCTGAACTTACAGTATCATTATTCGCATCTTTAGATGGTCACACTACAATGAGTTTAGGAAATGCGGTGGGGTCTATTATTTGTAATACAGGATTAGTTTTAGGGCTAGTAGCGTTTATAAGTCCTTTTAGAGTTGATAAAAATATGTTTTTCTCTAAATCTGTATTGCTATTAATTTGTGTTGTATTGTTGCTTTTATTAGGAATAGATAAGAAGATAACAAAAATAGATTCAATACCACTTTTAGCTATGCTTGCGATATATATGTATTCAAATTATAGGAGTGCAGTTGGAAATGGGAGTAGATCTAGAGGAAATAATACATTGAAAGTTAAAGGAAATAATGATTTTAGAGAATGGGCGAAGATAATTTTAATTTTTGTTTTAGGACTAATTATGATGGTGATAGGTTCTAGGTTATTAGTAGATAATGGTGTAATAATAGCTGAGTGGATAGGAGTACCTCAAGGGGTTATAAGTCTTACAGTTATAGCACTTGGAACGTCTTTACCAGAATTAGTATCATCATTAACAGCAATAAAGAAAAATCATCATGCTATATCTGTTGGAAATATATTAGGTGCAAATGTATTAAATATAGTATCTGTAATAGGAATATCTTCTATACCAAACGATATACCTATACTATCTCAAAATATGAATATAGATTTTCCATTTATGATACTTTTATTACTTACATTAATATTACCAACTATTAAAAATAACAAGTTATATAGATTGCAAGGTTTAATAATGCTTATTATTTATTTCATTTATATAGGAACTTTATATACTATGTATATATAAATAGGTAAGAAATATATTTTATATCATCTTGAATATTATACATATGTGAAGGGTAAAATATTAATTGCATATTATCTCAAATAAATATATAATGGATAGGATGGATAGGTTAGATAAACTGATAACGGAAAGGAAACAACATATGAATATAATAAAATTTGAAGATTTACCAATAAGTGATGATATAAAAAGAGCTGTAATAGAAATGGGATTTGAAGAACCATCTCCGATACAATCACAGTCTATACCTGTGATTTTATCGGGAAAAGATGTTATCGGACAAGCTCAAACAGGAACGGGAAAAACAGCATTGTTTTTCGGCTGTAACTTTCCTTCTTTTTATCCGGAGACTACCCGTTATCTGGGGAAACTGCTGGCAGAAAAAGCAGATGCATTTTCTGTATTTGACTGCTGTGGGAAGCCGATAGCCGAGCTGGGACTGGAAGAAAAAGAAACAGTGATCCTGGAACGCTTAAATAAAAAGCTCCTGGAAGCGGGGGTAAGAGAAGTGGTTATGGTCTGTCCAAACTGTTATGCTTTTTTGAAAGACAAACTTTCTGTTCCGGTGATCAGTATTTACGAAAAATTACAGGAACTGGGGCTGGGAAACAGGATCATGGAAGAGCAGAATATTTTCCTTCCATGTCCGGAACGTGAAAAGAGAGAACTTTTAAAACAGATACGGTCATTTCTGACAGCAGAACCGAAGATCCTTTCCAGCGCAAATTGCTGCGGCCTTGGAGGCTGCGCAGCATTGAAAGAACCGGAACTTGCAGGTCAAATGGCAAAGTCAGCAGGCAGTATACAGAATACAAGCGTGTATTGTGCCTCCTGTGCCGGAAATCTCACAAGAGCCGGCGGAAAAAATATAAAACATCTGCTGGTACAGATCCTTGGAAGAGAAGAAGTGCCGGATGTAAGGCATTCTCTGTGGAACCGGGTTCGTGCAGGAAGATAGAAGAGGGAGAAAGTATGAAGAAGAATAAAAATAAATGGATCGAAAAGGTGATCCTGATCGTTTGCGTGGTAGCAGCTATAGCTGTATACATGGCAGTACCGTCCGTACACCAGGGCATGAATCGTGTTTTTGCCATGTTTGCAACCGGTGATTTTACCGTGCTTCGCGATTTTGTAGCGTCCTATGGAGCCTATGCAGCGGCATTATCTTTTCTGTTAATGATCCTGCAGTCCATTATCGCGCCATTGCCTGCATTTCTTATTACCTTTGCCAATGCAAACTTATTTGGCTGGTGGAAGGGAGCTATTTTATCCTGGTCCAGTGCTATGGCAGGCGCAGCAATCTGTTTCTACATTGCAAGGATCTTAGGTCGTGATGTGGCTGAAAAGCTGACCAGCCGTTCCGGTCTGGCACAGATCGATACATTTTTTGAAAAATACGGAAAAAATACGATTCTGATCTGCCGTCTGCTGCCTTTTGTATCTTTTGATATTGTAAGCTACGCAGCAGGACTTACATCTATGTCCTTTTCCTCCTTCTTTATTGCAACGGGAATTGGACAGCTGCCTGCAACCATTGTTTATTCTTATGTAGGCGGCATGTTGACCGGCGGAGCAAAGTTATTTGTTACAGGGCTTCTCATTATCTTTGCCCTGTCAGCGCTGATCTTTATGATGCGCAGTATTTATATGGAACATATGAAAAAGAAAAGAGGATAAGAACATGACAAAAGAAGAAGTCTGTCAGTTGTTTATGGCCGGTATTGACTGTTCTCAGGTAGTGACCGGCGCATGTGCAGAAAAAATGGGAATGACCAAAGAACAGGCAAGGAAAATGTCAGCCTGTTTCGGAGGTGGAATGATGTGCGGGGAGACCTGCGGCGCTGTGACCGGCGCGTTAATGGTCCTTGGAATGGTATTTGGGCACAGTGAAGAAAATGACGGCGACCAGAAGGGCGTCATGGCAGGAAAAGTGGCTGAATTTAAGAAGCGTTTTCTGGAAAAATATCCTTCCGATATGTGCCGTGAGATCCTGGGACATGATATTTCAAAACCGGGGGAAATGGATAAGGTGCTGGAAAAAGGCCTTATGTTTGATCTCTGTCCGCAGATTGTTCTGGATGTGCTGCCTATTTTAGAGGAGCTGGTTTAAATGAGACAGGCGCTGATCCTTTTTACAAGGATCCCGGTACCGGGAAAGACAAAAACCCGGTTGATGCCCTATTTTTCACCAAAGCAGTGTGCGCAGCTGCATACCTGTTTTCTGAAAGATATCAGTGAACAGTGCAGAAAAGTAAAGGCCGACTGTTTTGTATGCTATGCAGCCGAAGACGGGGATGTGAAGGAACTTAAGGATATCCTTGGGAAGCAGAAAGAATATTTTCCACAGACAGGTAAGTCCCTGGGGCAGAGGATGTATCACAGCCTGGAATATGTTCTGGGGCTGGGATATGACGTTTGCCTTCTTATGGGGACAGATATTCCAGAAGTCAGCAGCCCGGATCTGGAAAAGGCTTTTCAGGTATTGAAAGAAAAAGACGCTGTTTTTGGAAGAACGGCAGATGGCGGCTATTATCTGGTTGGTATGAAGCGGCCCATACCTGAGGCCTTTGGCTTAAAGCAATATGGTCACAGCCATGTGTTTGAAGATACTTTAAAAGAACTTTCAGATGCAGGAATAAATGTTGGATTTACAACGAAACATCAGGATATGGATACGCCGGAGGACCTTCAATGTTACAGATGGCGGATGCGTCAGGACAGGAGACTTCAGAACAGCCATACAGGCCGGTATCTGGCAGCAAATGTAAAAATATCTGTGATCATTCCGGTCTATAACGAGGCAAAGACCATAGAAGCTATGAAAAAGCAGCTGTATCCCTACCGCTCCCGCTGTGAGATCCTTTTTGTAGACGGAGGAAGCACAGACGGGACGCCGGAAATGATCGGACCGGATTTTAAACTGCTCCGTTCTGAAAAAGGGCGGGCCAATCAGATGAATCTGGGAGCAGAGGAAAGCCATGGAGATATCCTGTTTTTCCTTCACTGTGACAGTGAACTGCCCCCAAGACCATTAGAAGAGATCCGCCGGGTGATGAAAGACCACAGCGCGGGCTGTTTTGGGATCGCCTTTCATTCCGGGAATTTCTTTATGTTTACCTGCCGGGTCATTTCCAATCACAGGATAAAAGACCGGAAGGTGATGTTTGGAGATCAGGGAATATTCATTGACAGGGAGCTGTTTTTTCAGGCGGGAAAATTCCCGGTGATTCCGGTCATGGAAGATTATCAGTTTTCATTGACATTAAAAGAAATGGGAGTACGGCTGGGAATGGCAAAAAGGCGGATCTATACATCGGACCGCCGTTTTCCAAAAGGTACGATACCTAAATTAAAATTAATGTGGAAAATGAACCGGTTAAGGAAAATGTACCGGGATCATGTTCCCATAGAGAAGATCGACCGGTTATACCGGGATGTAAGGTAGGTGAGCTTCAGGTCATGAAACGGACAAAAGGATTAAAAGAATACGTTCAAACAAAAGAGTACCGGGAGAGAATGGGACTGCCTGGACAGGTGACAGAAAACTATACCATGCTGGCTCAGGGAGAATACAACCGCAATTATACCTTTATTCATCCCATAACTGGAAAAAAGCTGGTATTGAGGATCAATTTTGGCAGCCAGATGCATTTAAAAGACCAGATCCTTTATGAATACAAGGCATTGAAGCTGTTGGAAAATTCCGGGCGTACGCCAAAAGCTATTTATGCAGACGGAAGCTGCCAATATCTTCCCTATGGTGTCATGGTCATGGAATTTCTGCCTGGACACAGTCTGGATTATAAAACAGAACTGTTGTCAGCTGCAGGCTGTCTGGCGGATATACACAGTGTAAAAATGCCGGAAGCCCATTCCCTGGTCCGGCCAGAAGAACCTTTAAAAGCCATACTGGAAGAGTGTGAAGCCATGGTAAAGACCTATATGGAGTCAGAACTGGGGGATGAGCAGAAAAAGCGCAGGATCCGCAGCTTGCTGGATCAGGGGTGGAAGGCAGTGAAAAGTTTGAAGTCAGATATTCCCTATCACTGCTGTATCAACACAGAGTTAAATTCTACCAATTTTCTTGTTAATGACAGGAATGTTGATGGCAGAAGGATCAATGAGAATAGTGTTGGTGAAAAAACGGGTGACTGCATAAAAGACAATGAAAAAAAAGCATATCTGGTAGACTGGGAAAAGCCATTGTATGGAGATCCCGCCCAGGATCTGGGACATTTTCTGGCGCCTACGACTACCTTCTGGAAAACAGATGTGATCCTGGACCAGGACCGGATAGATGCCTTTTTAGATACATATATAGAAAAAGTAAACGGCCGTTTTGATACTACAGGCTTAAAGGAGCGGACCTATATTTATATTCCGGTCACCTGCCTGCGTGGGATCATCTGGTGCGCTATGGCATGGGTACAGTATCAGCAGCCAGATAAAGAAATATTCAACCAGTCGACCTTTGATAAACTGGAAGTATATCTTTCTGATGAGTTTTTAAGCCGGATCGAGAACATCTGGAACCGGTTTTAAACTATAAATAAATATATTTTTTTATTCACAAGGAGGAACTTTATTATGAAGAAACAGTGGAGAGTTTTATTTTTAGCAGCAGCGGCAGCAGTCGTTATGTCAACCGGATGTGGCAATTCTGCATCTACACAGACCACAGCAGCAACAACTGCAGCTGAGACTACAGCAGCTGAAACCACAGCAGCAGAGGCAAAGGCAGAAGAGTCTGAGGCTGCAGCAGAGGTAACTTTCGGCGGAAACCGTACAGAAGAAGACATTGACTGGCAGTATGTAGATGGCAAAGACGCAGTTGCAGCAGTAGGCAGCGATGACGTTCAGTTCTTAGATGTACGTGATGATGACACCTATGCACAGGGACATTTAAAGGGATCCCTGCAGTGCGGATTAAAAGATTTTGAGAGCGCAGATGCACAGAAGGCAATGTACGAACTGGCACAGACCATGGATTCTTCCAAGCCTGTATACATTCTCTGCTACAGCGGTAACAAGTGTGCAAAGACCGCGATCGCTGTTATGAAGGACGCTGGTTTTGATACCAACGAACTGTTCATCATCAAAGACGGTGCAAAGGGCAAAGATGTAGCAGCAGCTCTGGTTACAGAATAATATCTGTGATCTGCCAAATTTATCTTTAAGAGTAAAATTCAGCGAAAATATCAGCAAGAAGCAGCCTTACTCAAAAATGGGTAATGGCTGCTTTTTTGCTGCAATATATACTGAGAACGTATCAGAGATCCATTTGTTGACTATAGATTGAATTTATCCTATAAATTTACAAAGAAAATCAGAAATACATTGACTTATATTGTCATATATGATAAATATAAAATATATTCATGGGATGAATTTAAAGCAAAATAAAATGCTGAACACAGGAGGCAGGAAAATGAAGGAGATGTATGATGTTCTGATCATCGGTGGTGGCGTAGTGGGAAGTGCCATGGCCAGAGAAATGTCCCGGTACCGTTTAAAGATCGGTGTGCTGGAGAAAAATCTGGACGTATGCAATGAGACCAGCGGTCGAAATTCCGGTGTTGTCCACGGTGGTTTCGCCTATGACAGAGGAAGCTTAAAGGCAAAACTTTGTGTAGAAGGAAATAAGATGATGGGAGATCTGGCAAAAGAGCTGGATTTCCATTTTATCCGCTGCGGTAAGGTGCTGGTAGGAAATACCGAGGAAGATATGGAGACCTTAAAGCGTACCATGGAGCAGGGAAAAGACAACGGAGCTACTAACCTGGAGCTGATCGATGAAAAACGCCTTCATGAGCTGGTTCCTGCAGTAGTAGGAAAATTTGCCATGTTTTCCCATAACAGCGGTATCGTAGATCCCTTTGGCTATACCATTGCCCTGGCAGAAAATGCCCATGCAAACGGTGTGGAGTATCATTTTGGCTGTGAAGTGACTGCAATCCGGAGAGAAGATGATGATACTTATGAAATAACCACAACCAAGGGAAACTTTAAGACCCGCTGGGTAGTAAACTGCGCAGGCCTTGGCTGCGGCAAGATCTCTGATATGCTGGGGATCACCGGCTACCGCATCATCGGTTCCAAGGGAGATTATATTATCCTGGATAAGCGCACCGGACCGCTTCTTCCTATGCCTGTTTATCCGGTTCCAAGCAACACCTATATGGGAATTCATGTGACAAATACCACAGACGGAAATGTGATCATCGGCCCTAACGCAGATATGGTAACAGATTTTACTTATTACGGTGTGCCTCAGAAAAATATGGATTATCTGGCAGAAAGTGCTTCTGACCTGTGGCCATGTATCCATAAGGCAGATTATATCCGCAATTATTCTGGTATCCTTCCAAAATGGGTAGATGAAAAGGGTGTGATCCAGGATTTTAAGATCGAGATCAAAGACGAGATCGCGCCTCATGCATTAAACCTGGTAGGTATCGAGTCACCGGGACTGACAGCAGCGGTGCCAATTGCCAGATATGCCATTGAACTGATGAAAGAGAGAGAAGAATTAGAAGAAAATCCGGATTTCAATCCAGTGAGAAAAGGAATACGCCATTTCTCCCAGTGTACAAAAGAAGAACAGGCAGAACTGATCAGGGAAAACCCGGATTACGGCGAAGTGATCTGCCGATGCGAAAAGGTGACAAAAGCGGAGATCCTTCAGGCGATCCACAATCCATTAGGTGTAGATACTATGACCGGTGTGAAATACAGAACCCGTTCCATGATGGGACGCTGTCAGGGCGGCTACTGCCAGATGCGTATTGAACAGATGATCGAGCAGGAACTTGGGAAAAAAGAGACAGAAGTGCAGTATGAACGTGAAGGCTCTAATGTTTTATTTGGAAAAGTACGGGAGGTGTAACTGTGAACATGGAACATAAAACAGCAATGTGGGAAATAGAACAGGCAGATGCAGTGATCGTAGGCGGCGGCCCGGCAGGTCTGGCAGCGGCTGTACGCCTGTATGAAAACGGGATCACAGATATTCTGATCCTGGAACGTGAAAAACAGTTAGGCGGCATTTTACGTCAGTGTATCCATGATGGTTTTGGACTGGCCCGTTTTAAAACTACACTCAGCGGACCGGAATATGCCCAGAAATTCATTGACCTGGCAAACGAAAAGAAGATCCGTTATCTTACTGATGCAACTGTTCTGGAGATTTCAGAGGATAAAGTGATCACAGCAGCCACTCCTGATGGTCTGAAACAGTGGAAAGCCAAAGCTGTGATCCTGGCAATGGGATGTCGGGAGCGCACCAGAGGGGCACTTGGCATACCAGGAGAGCGGCCAACTGGAGTGTTTACAGCAGGAGTTGCCCAGGCATATATGAACCTTTATAACCGTATGCCTGCAAAAGAAGTGGTGATCTTAGGTTCCGGTGATATTGGAATGATCATGGCCCGCAGACTGACCTTGGAAGGTGCCCATGTAAAGGCAGTTTTTGAGATCCAGCCATATCCAAGCGGCCTTCCAAGGAATATTGAGCAGTGCTTAAATGATTACAATATCCCATTGTATTTAAGCCATACAGTGACAGAGATCCACGGAGATAAGCGTCTGACCGGCGTAACTGTTTCAAAAGTAGATGAACATATGAGGCCGATCCCGGGAACGGAAGAGGAATACAGCTGTGATACACTGATCTTATCTGTTGGTCTGATCCCGGAAAATGAACTTTCCCTGGATGCAGGAGTAACACTGGATGCAAGGACAAAAGGCGCTACAGTAGATGAATATTTCCAGACGGACCGGCCGGGAATTTTCGCAGCAGGAAATGTCCTTCATGTGCACGATCTGGTGGATTTTGTATCCATGGAAGCAGAAAAGCTGGCAGACTCCGCAGCCCGGTATATCAAAGAGGGAAAACTGCCTGCATGTGAGATCCAGGTAAAGACTGATAAAAATATCAATCATACGGTTCCACAGAGGATCTCCGGAACAGAAGACTGTTGTCTGTCCCTGCGTGTGAACCGGCCATTTAAGGACTGTGTTTTAGTTGTAAGCCAGAATGGAAAAGAAATTGCCCGCAAAAAGATGAAAAAAGCCCTTCCGGCAGAGATGATCCATATAGATTTAAAAGCAGAAAAACTGGAAAATAAAGGAGATCTGGAGGTGAAGGTAGAATGACAAGAGAATTTACATGCATCATTTGTCCAAATGGCTGTGAAATAAGCGCAGATTATGAGATACAGGCAGATCAGTCCGTAGTGATCCATTCATTAGAGGGCGCCACCTGCAAAAGAGGAGCAGAGTATGTAAAACAGGAGCTGACAGATCCGAAGAGAAACATTGCAACCTCCGTACTGGTAGAAGGAGGAGAACTGCCTCTTGCCAGTGTACGCCTTACTGCCCCGATCCCCAAGGCGCGTATTTTCGATGCAATGGATGAGATCAAAAAATGCCGCCTGAAAGCGCCTGTGAAAGCAGGTACCGTTGTGATCAAGGGAATAGTAGGTCTGGATGCAGACGTGATCGTGACCAAGAATGTGGCTAAGGCATAAATAGCGGTCGTTACATTACCTGCAGTGTAATGCAGGAATAGCAGTAATTCTATACACAGGAGCAGCTGATCCGGCTGCTCCTTCTTGCATTTTAAGGTCGTCTATTATATGATAATTATAAATATTTTTAAGAATTGCGAGAGTGCGAAGCACGCAGCAATCCGGTATCATAGTTGAAATTGATGCAAGAAGGAGAAATACAATGTCAGATAAACGTGTTGATTATATTACATGGGATGAATATTTTATGGGAGTTGCCACTCTTTCCGGCAGACGTTCCAAAGACCCAAGCACCCAGGTGGGGGCATGCATCGTAAGCCAGGATAACAAGATCCTTTCTATGGGCTATAACGGTTTCCCAAAAGGCTGTTCAGATGATGAATTTCCATGGGGCAAGGAACATGAACTGGATGACCCGTACAATGCAAAATATTTCTACTCTACCCATAGTGAGTTAAATGCCATTTTAAATTACAGGGGGGGAAGTCTGGAAGGAAGCAAGCTGTATGTGACCCTTTTCCCTTGCAATGAGTGCGCTAAGGCGATTATCCAGGCGGGTATTAAGACTATCATCTATGGCGGGGATAAATATGCCCACACACCGGCTGTAAAAGCTTCCAAGCGCATGTTAAACGCAGCAGGGGTACGCTATTATCAGTATCAGCCTACTGGCCGCAAGATTGAGATCGAGGTGTAAAATGAAGGTCCTTTTAGCTGCGATCAATGCAAAATATATCCACTCCAATCTGGGCATCTACAGCCTGAAGACCTATGGGGAGAAGATGTTAAAAGAATGGGGACTGGCAGAGGAGGCGAAAGTTTCTCTGGCAGAATACACCATTAACCATCAGATGGAGCAGATCCTTCAGGATATCTATAAGCGAAAGCCAGATGTTATTGGATTTTCCTGCTATATCTGGAATATTTCCTATGTAAAAATGATACTGGCTGATATAAAAAAGGTGCTTCCGGATGTGAAAATATGGGCAGGCGGCCCGGAGGTTTCCTATCACGCAGAAGCTTTTTTGAAAGAAGAACCGGCAGTGGATATTGTTATGATGGGGGAAGGAGAGATTACCTTCGCCCATTTTCTAAAGGCGCTCCTTGAAGGAGAGGAGCTAAAACAGGTTCCTGGTCTTATGCTGCGAAATGATGACGGCACTATTACTGATACAGGCTTTCGCCAGGTAATGGATATGAGCCAGATCCCGTTTCCCTATGCTTTTATGGATATGAAAGAGCTGGAACACCGTATTATCTACTACGAAAGCAGCAGAGGCTGTCCATTTTCCTGCGCCTACTGCCTGTCTTCCATTGACAAGAAGCTGCGCTTTCGCAGTCTGGACCTGGTGCTGCCGGAGCTGGAATGGTTCCTGCAGGCGAAAGTGCCCCAGGTAAAATTTGTGGACAGGACTTTTAACTGCAAAAAGTCCCATGCAATGGCAATCTGGCAGTATATAAGAGATCATGATAATGGTATTACTAATTTCCATTTTGAGATCGCAGCGGATCTGTTAGATAAGGACGAGCTAGATCTGCTTTCTACTATGCGTCCGGGACTGGTACAGTTAGAGATCGGCGTCCAGTCTACCAATGAAAAAACACTGGAGACCATCCGCCGGAAGACAGATATCGAAGAGATCCGCCAGATCACAGAAACCATTAACAGCTGGCACAATATCCACCAGCATTTAGACCTGATCGTGGGACTTCCATGGGAAGATCTAAAGCGTTTTAAACAGTCCTTTAATGACGTATATTCTATGGAGCCGGAGCAGCTGCAGTTAGGCTTTTTAAAAATATTAAAAGGCTCTTATATGGAAGAATTGATCCTGGAATGCGACCTGCTTTACAGTGCTGCGCCGCCTTATGAGGTGCTGCAGACAAAATGGCTTTCCTATGGGGATGTGCTGGAATT
>OGCO01005612.1_pt1 | contig 11963 bp, 9 predicted proteins | sample 1570171 | NCBI WGS metagenome assembly OGCO01 (sample SAMEA4370583, study PRJEB24528) | human gut metagenome | reverse complement strand
GATCCATTTTTATATTCGCTTCTGGCAGATGCAAGAACAATGATGATACAGATCCTGCAGAACCGTGAACTGTCATTAAATCTGCGCACTGGACTTGTGCTTGCAATCGCCCATGACCTGCAGATCCGGATTCAGAAGCAGGAAATATTTGACGGAGAGATGGTACTGGAAAAATACCGGACAGAAAAAGCAATGGATTATATAAAAGGACAGATCGCTAAGCTTTATACAGAAGAAGAGAAGCATAGGTTCTATGAATTTATGACAGAAACTTTCCGGGATCAGTATCGGTTAGAGAGACTTCGGGATAACTGGGAACCACATCTTCTGGAAGCAGAACAGTGGCTGTATGGAAAAGGTGAGGCTCACTACTATGAGCTTAGGAATGCGTTTGAAGGATGGATGGCAGAGAAGATGCCGGAATTTGAGATACAGAAAGAACAGCTTCTTGTGTATTTCTTAAGTACTTATCTGTGTGGTGCGGTTTATGATGGACATGCATATTCCAAGGCGCAGATGGCGGTTGTAAGTGTACTGCTTATGCAGGAAATTCTGATGGCGCAGTGGATAAAGAATGAAAAAGAGTTGTATTTTGAAGATCTTGTTGATACGGTATACCGCTTTTCAAGAGAACTGGAACATTCCGATCCGAATCTCAACCTGATGGAGCGTTTGATGAGTGAAAGACCGGTGCCGTGGTTTGCAAAGAAAGCTGCAGAAGAATAGAGTATAAATAAAGTTAGGAAGATAAGTAAATTGATAAATTGTTTATTTGTAGGTTTAGGTGGATTTATCGGAGCAGTCTGCCGTTATCTGATCGGTCTGCTTCCGGTTCAAAGTGAGAGCGGATTTCCATATAAGACGTTTTTGATTAATGTGGCAGGAGCTTTCCTGATCGGCTGCATTGCAACTTATGCAGGAAAGCATCCGTCAGTGAATCCTCAGCTTGTGTTATTTCTGAAAGTTGGAATCTGCGGAGGATTTACTACATTTTCTACGTTTGCATTTGAAACGACGGATCTGTTTCAGAGCGGACATACAGTGACAGCGCTTGTATATGCTGTGCTGAGTGTAGTATCAGGTGTTCTGGCTGTGTTTGCCTCCCAGCTTCTGCTTCACTAGGAAGAAGAGACCGAGGAAAGATACAAGCAGTTCGGAGATCGGAAATGACATCCAGACACCGGTCATACCGAGAATATTTGCAAGTAATATAGATAACGGAACGATAATGAGCAGTCCACGAGCCAGGGAAATGACCTGCGCCGGGACTGCTTTTTCAATGGATGTAAAGTAAAAGGAAAGCACGATATTGAATCCGGCAAACAGGATGCCGGCAAAATAAATGCGAAGTCCTTTTACGGCGATCTGCTGCAGAAGCGGGTTCTGTTCACTGTTAAATGCAGTGGTGATACCATCTGCGCCAAATAAAATTCCTGCATAAATAGTAACAGAAAATGCCGCCATCAGAAAAAGTCCGTAGCGTCTGTATTGTAATGCATGCTGCCGTTCGCCGCGTCCATAGGCATGACTGATAAGTGGCTGGATTCCCTGTCCGATACCAGTGAAAATGGCGATGACGACGAGAATGAGATTCGCAATCACACCATAGGCTGCAACAGCCGTATTTCCTTCAAGGCGCAGCATTAACATATTAAATACGATCATAACAACACCGGATGAAACTTCGGTTACGAGGGAAGAAAAACCAAGTGCAAGTGTCGAACCTGTAAGTGAAGCGGACAGTCCGGTACGGACAAGATGAAATTGGTTTTTCCTGCGGATACGGTAAATGGACTGGATGAGCATACCGAAGAGTGGAGAACATCCGGTTGCAAGTACCGCTCCGAAGATTCCCATATGAAGCGGAAAAATAAAAATATAATCAAACAGGATGTTGGCAAGGCTGCCACCGACCATTGCATACATGGCGAGATGTGGAGCACCGTCATTGCGGACGAATGCCAGAAACACTTCATTAAATATAAATGCCGGAGCAAAGAGAAGAATGATACGCAGGTAGGTATACGTCATATCAAAGACTTCTGCATTGGCTCCAAGGATTCTTGCCAGGGGAGCAGAAAAAACAAGTCCCACACAGAAGAAAAATGTGGAAAATAATGTGGCAAGAAGAATCGTATGTGTAAAAAATTTATTTGCATGGGCTGTCTTTCCCTGACTTTTGCTTACCGTATAGCGTGTTGCTCCGCCAAGACCGAGCATGAGTGCGCAGCCGTGAAGAAAATTATAGGCAGGAACTGCAAGGTTCAAAGCAGTCAGACCATCAGCGCCGACACCATTTGCGATAAAGAAAGTGTCAGCCAGTATATAGAGTGAAATTCCGAACATGCCAAGCACATTCAGACTGGCATAGCGGATAAACTGTCCGAAGATAGTAGGTGAAGTTTTAGTTACCTGCATAGTAATGTCCTTTCTGGTTAAATTACGGAAGTATGTATATCGTTCATTTTTGTGAATGTTTATAATGCTTATATTATATGTGTATATGTGCCTGCGGATTGCTCGTATTCTATACGTTTACAATCCACAAGAGTATAACAGAACAAAAATCTGTTGTCCAGAAGATTACACGGAGAAGAACTTGTAAATGAAACAGCAGTAAATTATAATGATATCAGAGTTAAAAGATCTGAACCCATGTGAGCTTATATATAAGCGGGACAGGATCTCACGGAAAGCGAGGAGTCAGCTTATGAAAATGAGAAAATGGATAATATCTGTACTGGCAGTGCTTCTTGTAATTGCGCTGGCAGGATGCGCGACAAAAGAAGAAAAAGCGAAACCAAAAAAAGCGCCAGAACCACTGGTGATCAATACAAAAGATAAGAAAAAAGATTACAGTGACAAAGAAGCAAAAGCCGCAGAAGCTGCAAAGAAAGCAAAAGCGGAACAGGCGAAGAAGGAACGTGCAAAGAAAAAGCAGGAAAAACGCGGTGTGAAGAACACTACCGTCAAGGTCACCGATCCCAAGACCGGCAAGACCACGGAAAAGAACATTTCTGCCAGCGAGATGAACAAGCGCCGTCTGGAGTATGCCCGCCAGCTGGACGAGGAGCGCTACAAGGACGAGCGTACCGTGCCGCTGAGCGAGCTGAACAAGCAGGATAAAGAATAAGAGGAGGATGAACGGTTATGATCCGTAAGCAGGAAGCGACCGGCAAAACGGTCGATGAAGCCCGCGCAAAAGCCTGCGCTCTGCTGGGCGTGCAGGCCGATGATCTGAATGTCAGCTGCGAAGTGCTGGAAATGCCCCAGAAGACTGGTTTTCTGGGCCTGAAGCTCACCCCCGCTAAGGTGTGCGTGAGCGTGGAGGAGCCGGATGCTCCGGCTGCAGCACCCGCTGAGCCTGTTGTTGAGAAAAAGACTCCCGTGCAGGAGGCTGTCAAGGCCGCTCCCGTGGCAGAGGAGCCTGCTGCTGCGGCAGCACAGCCGGAAGCAAAGGCCGAAGAGCCTGCTGCCCCCGCTGCAGAAGCTGTTGCAGAGCAGCCCGCTGCCGAGGAAGAGGAGCCGGAAGTCCCCATCGTGATCGAGGAGAACGCTAAGATCAAGGCTGCTGTGGACTACCTGCGTGAAGTCATTGCCCTGATGGGCGTGGAGAATGTCACCTTCAGCGCTGTGCAGAAGGGCGAAGCTACCATCATCCGTCTGGACGGTGAAAAGCTGGGTGCCCTCATCGGCCGCCGCGGCGAGACCATGGAGAGCCTTTCCTATCTGGCAAGCCTTGTGGCAAACCGTCTGGAGGGCGATTACATCAAGCTGGGTCTGGATGTGGCCGGCTACCGCGATAAGCGCGAGAGCGACCTGACCGCACTGGCACAGCGCATTGGTGCCAAGGTGCGCAAGACCGGCCGCAGCTTTGCCATGGAGCCCATGAACCCCTACGAGCGCCGCATCATTCACTCTGCCATCGGCAAGATGGAGGGTGTGCGCAGCGAGAGCAAGGGGGAGGGCCGTGACCGCCGTGTGGTCATCTACTCCACTGCTCCCGATGCCCAGACCGACAACACCTACGGCGAGCGCCGCCCGCGGGGCAATGGCCGCCGCCCCGGCGGCAACCGCAATGGCGGCTTCCGCGGCGGACGCGGCAGCAGCCCCCGGAATGGAGGTCCCCGCAATGGCCGCCCCGCAGGCAGCCGCGGTCCCCGTCCTTCCAGCGTGCCCGAGCGCACCTATGCTCCCCGTGACGCAGAAACTGCCGCACCCGTGGCACCCAAGCGCACCGAGCGCGTGGATGATTTTGCCGATTTCAGCTTCGGCAAGATCGAGCTGTAAACTCCGCTGAGTTTTGCACAATGCTGCCCCCTTCCGGTGGAAAACTGGAAGGGGGCTTTTTGTCTCTTTCCTTTTTCGCCGCTTCGTGATACAATAATTCTGATTTGAGAGCGGAGGGAGAGCACCAACATGGAACATTCAACGATCGCGGCCATTGCAACCGCGCCCGGCGCAGGCGGCATTGCCGTGGTGCGTCTTTCCGGCCCGGAGAGCTATGCCGTGGCGGCAAAGGTGTTCTGCCCGGCCAACCCGGCAAAGCGGGTAGAGGAGGCCAAGGGCTACACCGCTCTGTTTGGGCATTTCATGGAAGGGGAGGAAGCCTTTGACGAGGGCGTGGCCCTCTTCTTCCGGGCTCCCCACAGCTACACCGGCGAGGATGTGGTGGAGCTTTCCTGCCACGGCGGCAGTGCGGTGGCCCGGCGGCTGGTGGAAAGCTGCATCGCAGCCGGTGCCGCCCCCGCCGCCCCCGGTGAGTACACCCGCCGTGCCTTCCTCAACGGCAAGCTGGGGCTGACCCAGGCCGAGGCTGTTATGGACCTGATCTCTGCCGATGGCAGACAGGGGGCGGCGCTGGCCAATGCCTCCCTGAACGGCGCGCTGGCGAAGAAGATCGGGGCTGAAAAGGATGCCCTGACCGCCCTGCAGGCCCATCTGACTGCCTGGGTGGATTTCCCCGAGGAGGATGTTCCCGCGCTGGAGGATGCCCAGCTGGTATCCACCCTGACTGCCGTGAAGGGAGAGCTGGACACCCTCATCCGGAATTATGATGCCGGTGCTGTCCTGCGGGAGGGTGTGGACTGTGCCATCGTGGGGCGGCCCAATGCGGGCAAGTCCACCCTGCTCAACCTGCTGGCCGGGTTCGACCGGGCCATCGTCACCCCCGTGGCGGGCACCACCCGGGATGTGGTGGAGCAGGCCGTCCGGCTGGGGGACATCCGGCTGAACCTGTTCGACACGGCCGGTCTGCGGGAGACCGAGGATGCGATCGAGGCCGAAGGCATCCGCCGCAGCTGGAAAAAGCTGGACGAGGCGGGGCTGATCCTGGCGGTGTTCGATGGCTCTGAGCCCCTGACCCGGGAGGATCTTGCGTTGGCGCAGCGGTGCGCCGGTCGCCCGGCCATTGCACTGGTCAACAAAGAGGACAAGCCCACTCAGTTTGACGCAGAGATCATTGCAGGCGATTTTGCCATGGTGATCCCGGTCTGCTGCCAGGAAGAGGGGAGCCGCAGGGTGATCGCTGCTGCCGTTGCCCGCCTGCTGGGCACCAACAACATCGACCCCCACGCTGCCAGCCTCTCGGGCCAGCGCCAGCTTGCCGCCGCCACCCGCGCGCGGGATGCAGTGGCCGGTGCGCTGGATGCGGTCAGCGGCGGGTTCGGGCTGGATGCTGTATCGGTCTGTGTGGACGATGCGCTGGATGCCCTCTGTGACCTCACCGGCGAAAATGCGTCGGAGAATGTCATCAATGAAGTGTTTGAGCGGTTCTGTGTGGGGAAGTAATGAGGAATGTTCTCTTTTGCGTGCCAAAAGAGAACCAGAAAAGCACCCGCTACTTTCGAAGCGCGGGAGGCACGAACTAGGGGCTGCTCGCCCCTAGTGACCCCAAAGAAGTGAGCTCCAAACAAAAATGCTGGAGATTCGCGCTCCCGCGCGAAGATCTCTTAACCGCATTTTTGCTTTCCACCGATTTGAAGTCGCTGCGCGACGGGCTGTGTAGGTACAGTTTCGATTGTTCCATTGACAATAGAGGGAATCCGAAAAAGTTATGAACCATTTAGGAGATTATGATGTGATCGTAATAGGCGCGGGCCACGCTGGCATTGAAGCGGCCCACGCTGCTGCCACGCTGGGTGCCAAAACGGCGGTGTTTACCATGAGCCTGGATGCCATTGGCAACATGCCCTGCAACCCCAGCATCGGCGGAACTGCAAAAGGAACGCTGGTACGCGAATTGGATGCGCTGGGCGGTGTGATGGGCCTTGCGGCGGATGCCACCTACCTGCAGAGCCGGATGCTGAACAAGGGCAAAGGCCCTGCCGTTCATGCCCTGCGCGTCCAGACCGACCGCAAGCGCTACCACGAATATATGAAGCACGCCCTTGAGCTCACGCCCGGCCTTGCCATCCATCAGGCCGAGGTGGTGGGTATTGAGGTGGAGAACGGCCATGTCAAGGGCGTTGTGACCCAGCTGAACGGGGAGTACAGCGCAAAGTGTGTGGTCATTGCCACGGGTACCAACCTGGGGGGCAAAATTTTTGTCGGTGATGCGTGGTATGCTTCCGGCCCTGACGGGATGCACGCCGCCAATGCCCTGACCGAAAGCCTGAAAGCCGCCGGTCTGCCTCTGCGTCGGTTCAAGACCGGTACCCCTGCCCGTGTCCACCGGAGAAGCATCGACTTCTCCAAGCTGGAATGCCAGCCCGGCGACCCGGACAGCGAGCTGCAGCCCTTCAGCTTTCTGACGGATGCACCCATGCACAACAAAGTCGAATGCTGGATCGCCTACACCAACCCCGAGACCCACCGGATCATTCTGGACAACATCCAGCGCAGCCCGCTCTATGGCGGCATGATCGAGGGGGTTGGCCCCCGGTACTGCCCCTCCATTGAGGATAAGGTGGTGCGCTTTGCGGGCAAGGACCGGCACCCCATCTTTGTGGAGCCCTGCGGCGAGAACACCGAGGAGATGTATCTGCAGGGTGCATCCAGCAGCCTGCCTGAGGATGTGCAGAACGCCTTTTACCGGAGCATTCAGGGCTTTGAACACATTGAAATCATGCGCCCGGCCTACGCCATCGAGTATGACTGCGTAGACCCGACCAGTCTGGAAGCCACACTGGAGAGCAAGGTGGTGCGGGGCCTGTATGGTGCAGGCCAGTTCAACGGCACCTCCGGCTACGAGGAAGCCGCAGCGCAGGGTCTGCTGGCCGGTCTGAACGCCGCCCGCAGTGCAAAAGGGGAGAGTCAGCTGATCCTGGAGCGTCAGACCAGCTATCTGGGTACGCTGGTGGATGACCTTGTCACCAAGGGGGTCATGGACCCTTACCGCATGATGACCAGCCGGAGCGAGTACCGCCTGACTCTGCGGCAGGACAACGCCGATCAGCGGCTGACCCCCATTGGCCGGGAGTATGGTCTGGTGCAGGATGACCGCTGGGCAAAATATCAGCACACCCAGAGCATTCTGGAAGCGGAGCGCCGCCGCCTGCACGAGACCCACCTGCGCACCGCTGACCTGCGCGCTGCCATGGAAGCAGCCGGGCTGACCCCTGCCGCGGAGGGCGGCATTGCCGAAGAATTGCTCCGCCGCCCCGAGATCAGCTACCCGCTGTTGGCGGGGGTGATCGGCTGGGGCGAGGGCATTACCCCCATGCTGGCCGAGCGGCTGGAGACCGAGATCAAGTACGCAGGCTACATTGCCCGGCAGGATCGGATGATCCGTGACGTGGCCCGCCACGAAAAGACCCTGATCCCCGCAGATTTTGAGTATGCTGACCTGACCGGCCTGACGCTGGAGGCCCGTGAGAAGCTGACCCGCATCCGCCCGAAGAATCTGGGGCAGGCGGGCCGCATCCCCGGCGTTTCGCCCTCTGATGTGGCGCAGCTGAGCATTGCTTTAACAGTGAAAGAGAAAACCTAATGCAATGCCAAGGCCTCTCCTACTAGGAGAGGTGGCAGTGCGTAGCACTGACGGAGAGGTTGGACGAAGGAGGGCAGAACCTCTGTACAACCTCTCAGTCGCCTGCGGCGACAGCTCCCCTGATAGGGAGCCATTGATAAAAAGAGAAAAGAATTGCCTCACACGAAAAGGGACAGATAAATGATCGACAAGAACAGATTAGAACAAAAATGTTCCATGTGGAACATTGCGCTGACCGGGGAACAGCTGGACCAGCTGGATGCCTTTGCGCAGATCCTGGTGGACTACAACCAGAAGGTCAATCTGACCGCCATCACTGACCCGGAGGGCATTGAGGACAAGCACTTCCTCGACAGCCTGCTGTTTGCCAGCCAGCCCGAGGTGGCAGGGAAGATGGTGGACGTGGGTGCCGGTGCCGGATTCCCGGGCATCGTGACAAAGATCTACAAGCCTGAGCTGGAGCTGACCCTGATGGAGCCCACCGGCAAGCGGGTGGAGTTCTTGAAGTATGCCTGCGCTCAGCTGGGCCTGACCGGGGTGGAGTTTGCCAAGGAGCGCGCCGAGGAAGCCGCCCGCAAAGCATGGCGGGAGCAGTTTGATTTGGCCTCTGCCCGTGCGGTGGCGGCTCTGCCCATGCTGGCCGAGTACTGCCTGCCGCTGGTCAAGGTGGGTGGCAGCTTCCTTGCCATGAAAGGCGCTTCCGGCGAGGAGGAGCTGGCTGCAGCCCGCGGTGCCATCCGGAAGCTGGGCGGAGAGTACAAGGAGACTCGCACCCTGCATCTGCCGGGCGGCGATACTCGCACCCTCATCCTCTGCAAAAAGATTTCGCAAACTCCGACAGCCTACCCCAGAAACGGTGGAAAGATTGCAAAGTCTCCGCTGAAATAACGCAAAATCGCAAGATAAATGCCAAGCCCTGCCGAACGATTCTTCTGGCAGGGCTTTTTGATTTCTGGTACACTGGAACTGCAATGAGTAACTTTTCCACCGTTTCCCGGGAAACAGTGGAAAACTGTGTCACATTTCAGCGAAAGGGGAAAGAATCATGTTTGAATGGAAGAAATCTGCCGGAAAGATTTACACCCTGCCTGTGGAAAGCATCCGTCCCTCGCCGTTTCAGGCTCGGACTGTTTTTGATGAAAAGGAGCTGGCGGGGCTGGCCCAGAGCATCCGGGAAAACGGCCTGCTGCAGCCCATCTCGGTGCGGAAGGTCGAGGGTGGTTACGAGCTGGTGGCAGGGGAGCGGCGGCTCCGCGCCTGCAAGCTGGCCAAGATGGAGACCATCCCGGCCATCCTCTGTGACTGCGGCGACCAGCGGACTGCGGCGCTGGGTCTGCTGGAAAACATCCAGCGGGAAGACCTGAACCCCTTTGAGCAGGCACAGGGGCTGCGGGATGTGATCGCCCTTTGGGACTGCACCCAGGCCGAGGCGGCCAAGCGGCTGGGCATGGCACAGCCCACCCTTGCCAACAAGCTGCGGCTGCTGCAGCTGACCACCGACCAAAGGCAGTTCGTGCTGGACAATGGCCTGACCGAGCGCCACGCCCGGGCTGTCCTGCGCCTGCCCGAGAACCGGCGGAGCGAAGCCCTTATCACCATTGCCAAGCGGCGGATGAATGCCCGGCAGACCGACCTGTACATTGAGCAGGTGCTCAATGCCGCCGCCCCGGGCAGACACCGCATCTCCATGGTCAAGGACGTGCGCATCTTTGTCAACACCATCGACCATGCCATCCGGCTGATGACGGACAACGGTGTGCCTGCCACGGCCCACAGGGAAGAGCGGGACGGCTATATCGAATACACGGTGCGCATCCCAACCGCAGCCGCGCAAAGATAAAACGCATCGCAATTTTCACAAAAAATGCAATTCCACAGGGTTTTTACGCAAAATAATCGGGAAACCGGTTCAAAAAGCCGCGCTGATGTGCTATACTAGTCTTTAAAGGGGCTTTGCTGGTGGGAAAACAGTGGGGCCCGGCCTCGAATGTTCCACGTGGAACAAATAATTTTCCCGGGAGGAAACAAAGAGCGTGGCTAAAATCGTTGCAATTGCAAACCAAAAAGGCGGCGTGGGCAAGACCACCACGGCCGTGAACCTTTCGTCCTGCGTTGCGGCTCTGGGCAAAAAGACGCTCATCGTCGATCTGGACCCGCAGGGCAATACCACCACCGGTTACGGCATTCCCAAGCGGAGTGTCGATGTGGGTACTTATGAGCTGCTGATCGGTGAGGCGGAGGCAAAGGATGCCATCCGCAAGACCGAGTTCCGCACCGATGTCATCGGTTCCAACACCCGGCTTGCGGGTGCGGGTCTGGAAATGATCGATCTGCCGGGCCGCGAAAGCCGCCTGCGCAAGGCGCTGGCCTCGGTGCAGAAGGACTACGACTTCATCTTTGTGGACTGCCCGCCCAGCCTGGATCTGCTCACCCTGAACGGTCTGTGCGCCTGCGACAGCGTGCTTATCCCCATCCAGTGTGAGTATTACGCACTGGAGGGCCTGTCGGAGCTCATCAGCACCCTCAAGACCATCCGCAAGAAGTACAACCCCTATCTGGACATCGAGGGTGTGGTGTTCACCATGTTCTCCGGGCGGTTCAACCTGACGCTGCAGGTGGTGGATCAGGTCAAAAAGTATTTTGGCTCCAAGGTCTACAAGACCACCATCCCGCGCACCATCCGCATCTCGGAAGCGCCCAGCTACGGCCAGCCCATCAATTTCTATGAGCCCAAGGGCAAGGGCAGCGAGGCCTATATGGATCTCGCCATTGAGTTCGTAAAGAACAACCGCCCGCATGAACCGGCACGCCGCCGCACAAAAGGGAACAGTGCCCCCGCCGAGCAGAAAAGCGCACTGGAACAAGTGAAGCAGGGGGAAGCGTAACCTATGGCAAAAAAAAGAGGAGGATTGGGCCGGGGCCTGGAAAGTCTGTTTGAGGACACAGCCCCCAGCTTTGAGTCCGATAACCGGATCGAGACACTGCCCCTGCGGGAGATCGAGCCGGACCCTGCCCAGCCCCGCAAGACCTTTGATGAGGAAACGCTGGCAGAGCTGGCGGCCAGCATCTCAGAGCACGGTTTGCTGCAGCCCATCGCGGTGCGGCCCCACGGGGTGGACCGCTATCTCATCGTGGCCGGTGAGCGCCGTTGGCGTGCCTGCCGGATGGCGGGCCTGACCGAGGCACCCGTCGTCGTGAAAGATGTCACAGATGAGCAGGCCATGGAGCTGGCGCTGGTGGAAAACCTTCAGCGCGAGGATCTGGACCCGGTGGAAGAAGCACTGGGCATCCGGGAGCTGATGACCCGCTGTGATCTGACCCAGGAGCAGGCTGCCCGCAAACTGGGCAAGAGCCGCAGCGCACTGGCCAACAGCCTGCGTCTGCTCAACCTGCCCGAAACGGTGCTGGAGCTGCTGAAGAGCGGTTTCCTCACCACGGGCCACGCAAAGGTGGTGCTGGGCCTGCCCACCCCGGAGCTGCAGGAGCAGGCGGCACAGATCATTGCCGACCATGAGCTGAACGTCCGGCAGGCAGAGGCCCTGTGCAAGAAGCTGGCCAAGCCCCCCAAAGAGCCTGTGGAGCCCGCCCCGCGCGGCACCCTGCCTGTGGAGGTGGAGGAGAGCCTGAAGCAGGCGCTGGGCAGTGAGGTCAATGTGGCCTACCACGACGGCAAGGGCAAGCTGACCGTCCACTTCTACTCGGATGAGCAGCTGAAGGCTTTTGCAAACTTATTAGGGCAATATCAGGTTGAGGATTAAACCTCTCCGTCATTGTTGCTGTCTAGTAGGAGAGGCCTTGGCAGCCGATGGAAGCTTTTCGTATACGCCAGAGGCTCCCCTACTAGGGGAGCTGGCGGGCGCAAGCCCGACTGAGAGGTTGTACGAAGGCAAGCCTGCCCGAGAAGAAAAACATAGCGATCTAAGGCGGCACGCCGCCTTTGAACGGCATGGGAAAGGGCTTACCCGCCCCATGCGAACCGAAATAGAGTAAGGAGAGTAAATCATGCTTGATATCAAATTTGTCCGTGACAACC
>OGCO01005609.1_pt1 | contig 11969 bp, 8 predicted proteins | sample 1570171 | NCBI WGS metagenome assembly OGCO01 (sample SAMEA4370583, study PRJEB24528) | human gut metagenome | reverse complement strand
CTATTATCTGGAAGATGAATTTAAGCTGGAATATCCGGAAAAAGTTGCAGCTATCCGGTCGGAAGAATACTATGTCAATATGATGCGTGCCTGGTATTTTGCAACTGCGCTGGCGAAGCAGTATGAAGCAAGTATTCCTTATCTGGAAGAGAAGCGGATGGATACGTGGACGCACAATAAGACAATCCAGAAAGCGATCGAGAGCTACCGGATAACGCCAGAACAGAAAGTGTATCTGCGGACGTTGCATGTGAAAAAGTAAATATTTTAACCTATAAGTTTTTCTTCTTTTGGTATATGTTTTCAATGTTGGAAATTATCGGATTAAAGCGATAAAATCAATTGTATCAGCTGCCGGGCAGGGGAATACCGGCGCGTAACAAGAGAAAAGAGAGGTTTAAAAGAAATGGAGACAAAGAAAAAGGGATTTCCTACGGCATTCTGGACATGTGCCGCAACCGAGATCTTTGAGCGTCTGTCTTACTATCTGGGACGTTCACTGATCCTGATTTTCGCAACAGCAACCGTAGCAACAGGAGGACTTGGACTGTCCGACACTGTTGCAGCAAATATGCAGTCGAACCTGACCGCATTTTCTTATCTGCTTCCGTTATTCGGAGGAATCGTCGTTGACCGTTATATCGGTGCAAAATATACGACACCGGTCGGTATGATGATTGCCGGAGTCGGATATTACATGGGTTCTGTGGCAACAACAGCAACTGGTGTTTACGCCATGATCTTCCTTGTAAGTTTAGGTCTTGCGTTATTTAAAAACGGACCGATCATCGGACGTGTTATCACTGAAAAAGAGCAGATGGACCCGGCGTTCGCTATGCGTTACACACTTGTAAATGTCGGTGCATTCATAGGTACTTTCCTTGTAGGTATTCTTTACAAAGATGTATTTGCAAAAGACGGAGTATTAGGATTTGCTCCTTGCTTTAAAATTGCAGCACTGATCATGTTCCTTGGAGCATGCTGGTATTTCTTCGTATGCTGGCGTTTCCTCGGAGATGTTGGAAAACGTCCGTTCAAGAAGACAAAGACACAGGAAGAGCTTGCAATTGATGCTGAAAAAACAGTAGAAGAGAAAAAAGAGACGAAAAAAGAGCCACTTACTACGATTGAGAAAAAACGTATCGGTGCGATCCTTATTGCATCTCTGTTCTCCATTATCTTCTGGATCTTCTGGTATCTTGGATACCTTCCGGTATATTATTACTGGGCAGATAACATGAACTGGGTAGTTGCAGGCTATGAAGTTCCATCTACATGGTTTGATGCAGCAAACTCAATGTTCTGTGTAATCTTAGGACCTGTGACAGCAGCACTCTGGAGAAAGCTGGCTGCAAGACCGCAGGGAGACATGAGTCTGTTCAGAAAGACCGGACTTGGAATTGCGATCATCGGACTTGGATACATCTTCTATGCAGTAATTGATATTGCAAGAGGCGGACACAAAGCAAGCGTATTATGGCTGATCGTATTCGCATTCCTTCTGACACTTGGAGAGATGTTCTTCTCACCACTGGGACATTCATTCATCAGTAAATATTCCCCAAGCCGTTACCTGGCGCTGATGATGTCTATGTGGGGATTTGCAACATTTATCGCAGCTAAGAGCTACGGTCCGGTATATGGAATCTTATTTGGTGGAAATATTCCATTCAAGACAGCATGTATCGGAATTGCCGTTGTATCTTTTGTGGCAGCAGCAATTATGATCGCGTTAGACAAACGATTATCCGCGTTAGTAGATTAATAATGAATTTTATGAGCTATATATTTCGTGCAGAATTATATAGCTCATGTAATATAACAGAAAAGAGGTATGTTTCATGGGAGTAAAAGAAAGACTTAGTTGTCTCAGAAAATTAATGGAAGAAAAAGGAATTGACTTTTATGTAATTCCGACTGCAGATTTTCATCAGAGTGAGTATGTAGGAGAATATTTTAAGGCACGTAAATATATGACTGGATTTTCCGGATCTGCAGGAACAGCTGTAATCTCAAAAGACTGGGCAGGAATGTGGACAGACGGAAGATATTTTATCCAGGCGGCAAAACAGATGGAAGGTACAACCGTAGAGCTTATGAAAATGCGTGAGCCGGGAGTTCCGACTATCGAAGAATATTTAGAAGAACACCTGCCGGAAAATGGTGTGATCGGATTTGATGGACGTGTTGTATCTATGGGAGAAGGTCTTGGATATGAGACAATTGCTCGAAAGAAAAACGGAGGAATTGTTTACGAATATGATCTGGTAGATCAGTTCTGGGAGGATCGCCCGAAACTTTCTGAAGAGCCTGCATTTATTCTTGAGGAGAAATATGCAGGAGAATCCGTAGCTGATAAATTAAAGAGAATCCGTGAAGTAATGAAAGAAGAAGGAGCAGATATACATATTCTTACAACACTGGACGATATCTGCTGGACTCTGAACATGCGTGGAAATGATATTGATTTCTTCCCAATGGTATTGTCTTATGCAGTCATTACAATGGATGAAATGTTATTATATATTGATGAGAGAAAATTATCTGATGAAATGAAAGCTATTTATGCAAAAGATGGTGTTACAATTCATCCGTATAATGCAATATATGAAGATATGAAACATCTTTCTATAGAAAATACAGCACTTCTGGATGCGTCAAAGACTAATTATGCAATTTATAAGAACATTCCGGAAGAAATGAAAAAAGTAGACACACGCAATCCGGAGATTCTTTTTAAAGCAATTAAGAATCCGGTAGAGATTGAAAATATCCGTAAAGCACAGATCAAAGACAGCATTGCACATGTTCGTTTTATGAAATGGTTAAAAGAAAATGTAGGTAAGATGAAGATTACAGAGATGAGCGCATCTGACAAGCTGGATGAATTGCGTATAGAGCAGGGAAATTTCATCCGTCCAAGTTTTGAACCAATCAGTGCATATGGAGAACATGCAGCACTTTGCCATTACACATCATCAAAAGAGACGGACGTAGAGCTGAAAGAAGGAAATGTATTCTTGACAGATACAGGGGCTGGATTCTACGAAGGATCTACAGATATTACAAGAACCTATGTATTAGGTGAGATCCCGAATATTATGAAAGAGCACTTTACACTGGTAGCAATCAGTAATCTCCAGCTTGCAAGCGCAAAAATGTTAAAAGGCTGCAATGGAATGAATCTGGATATTCTGGCAAGAAAGCCGTTCTGGGATAGAGCATTGAACTTTAATCATGGAACCGGACATGGTATGGGTTACCTGCTAAATATCCATGAAGGACCGACAAATTTCCGCTGGGCATATCGCAAAAATGATACTCATCAGTTTGAACCGGGAATTGTTATTACAGATGAGCCGGGAATTTATATTGAAGGTTCCCACGGAGTCCGTCTGGAAAATGAACTTCTTGTAAAAGAATGGAAGAAGAATGAATATGGAGAATTCCTCTGCTTTGAGACAATCACATACGTACCAATGGATCTTGACGGAATCAAAGCGGACATGATGTCTGAAGAAGAGAAACGTCTTCTGAATGATTATCATGCACTGGTATATGAAAAAATTGCGCCACATCTTAACGAAGAGGAAAGAGAATGGCTGAAGAAATATACAAGAGCGATTTAAGAAAGTTTTTCATATTACAATTAGAATAAATGATTATACATCTTTCAACAAAGCGGGGTTCTTTACGTAAAGTAAAGGACCTCGTTTCTATATATTAGCAAGATATTCAAGAAATTATCTGACCTCTTTTTTATGACTATAACAATAATTATGCTATAATAAAAGTGACTTAGTTTGTGAAGATTAATTACTTTTTGCTATGACAATGGAGAATGTAAGAACCTGTGATCGTAAAATGTACAAAAGACCGATAATAAAGATAACGGATGGAAAGTTAGAGTATGAGATTTGGAAAAAAGCAAGTGAAAAAAAGAAAATGGATGAAAGTGGTCTGTCTGATTATTTTTATTCTTATATCGGCGTTATTTCTGGAAGACCGGCTTCTTGATTATGTAAATAACCGGAACATAAGGAATACGTCAGAAGTTCTGCTGGATCAGGTGGCAGGGATCATTGAGAGAAATACAGATGACGAAAAAGAGATGATCCAGTCGTTGAAGGAAGATTATATGGTGCGGGCAAAGGCGGTAGCATATATTCTGGATGCAAATGAGAAGACAGAGCATGATGTGCCGGAACTACAGAAGATCGCGAAGCTGATGTCTGTCGATGAAGTGCATCTGTTTGATAAGAGCGGTAAGGTTTATAGCGGAACGGTGCCGAAATACTACGGATATAATTTCAGCTCTGGCAAGCAGATCGCATATTTTAAACCAATGTTGAAAAATAAAAAGCTTACGATGTGTCAGGATGTGACACCGAATACATCAGAAGGAAAGAAGATGATGTATGCGATCACATGGAATGATGCAGGAACCCGTATGATCCAGGTAGGTGTAGAGCCGGTGCGCCTTCTGGAAAAACTGAAACGAAATGAAATAAAATCCGTTGTCAGCAATATGCCGGTGTATGAAGGAATCGACATCTATGTAGCAGACAGAAAAAGCGGAAAGATCTATGGTGCAACGGATTCCGGGAAGATTGGCAATAAACTGAAACAGTTAAAAATCAGCAAGAGCAGAAGTGTTTCAAGGAATGTCGACGGCTATACAGTCGGAGTGGTATACGATATGACACATCTTAACGGAAGTAATGCAGTGGCAATGCTGAGTGTGATGTTGTATCTGCTTATTGCAACGATTATACTTCTGATTATGATCGCAAGAGTATTGAGAATAAACAGGGAAAAGGAAGAGCAGTATGCAGTGCTGGCAACGATGGCGGGGCTCAACCACAGTATGTATGTGATCAAACTTAGGGAAAATAAGATCATGCGTTATGGCGGAGTTGAGATCGGTGAAGAAAATATGGAAGGAAGGTATTATGAAGATGCGGATGTGCGTCTGCGTGCGCTTCTGGAAAACAGAACCGTAGAAGAGTATCGGGAGGCAGCAAGAGAATTTATAGATCTGCATACTCTTCCTGAACGAATGGAGGGAGAGAAATATATATCCGGAGATTTTATAGGAACAACACTTGGCTGGTTCCATGCATCGTTTATTGCGATTCAGCAGGATGAAGAACAACGGCCGGTGAGTGTAATATTTGCGGTGCGAAGTATTGAATATGAAAAACGGAAAGAAGAGCAGCTGCTCCGGTCATCCACTACAGACGAGCTGACAAGATGCTATAACCGGCGTGCCTATGAGCAGGATATAAAGAAACTGACAGCAGATAAGAAGTTCCTTTATCTGACCGCGGATGTAAATGGTCTGAAAGCGGTCAATGACCGGCTGGGACATGCCGCCGGAGATGAGTTGCTCTGCGGTGTTGCAGGCTGCATGAAACAGAGCTTTGAAGATTATGGAAAAGTCTACCGTATCGGCGGTGATGAATTTGTCACAATCCTGTTTACAGATGAGGAACAGTTTGGGATTATTAAGCAGAATTTTGATTTGCTTGTGGATAACTGGTCCGGTGACACAGTGCCGCATATGAGTGTCTCCTGCGGAGCAGTCTGGAGTGATGAACGGCAGTGGGAGTCTGTCCGTGAAATTGCGAAGCTCGCAGACCAGCGGATGTATGAGAAGAAAGCGAAGCATTATGCGAGACGGAAGAGCGATTTCCAGAACTGGATGTATAAGAGATAGGGCAGTGGAAAAAGTGGGAACTGTGTAAGAATCAAGGGAGAGAACGCAATGCCAAAAGGAACGAATCAGAAATTCAAACTCTATCGTCTGGCGCAGATCATGCTGGAGCGGACAGACGAAGAGCATTATATTACAATGCCGGAGATCATGGAGGCACTGAAAGAATACGATATCACTGCGGAGCGTAAGAGCATTTACGCGGATCTCAGGGATCTGGAGACATTTGGGATCGATGTGGAGGGAGAACAGGTCGGAAACCGTTATCACTATCATGTGGTGAACCGCCCATTTGAGATGCCGGAGCTGAAGCTTCTGGTGGATGCGATTCAGTCTTCCAAATTCATTACCGCAAGAAAGACGAATGATCTGATTCGCAAACTGGAGACGTTTGTCAGCAGATACGATGCCATGAAATTGCAGAGGCAGGTATATGTCTCCGGACGGATCAAGACGATGAATGAGAGTATCTATTATACTGTAGACGAGATCCATAATGCGATTTCCGAAAATAAAAAGATCTGTTTTCAATATTTCCAGTGGAATGTGAAGAAGGAAATGGAACTGCGCCATGGTGGAGCATATTATCGTATCAGTCCGTGGGGTCTGTCCTGGGATGATGAGAACTATTATCTGGTTGGTTATGATTCAGATGCGCAGATGATCAAGCATTACCGGGTGGATAAGATGCTGAATCTTCGGATGATAGATGAGCGTCGGGAGGGCAGAGATCACTTTAAGAAGCTGGACATGGCAGATTATGCGAAGAAGAGTTTCGGGATGTACGGTGGAAAAGAGCAGGATGTGAAAATGCTGGTGGAAAATCATCTGGCGGGCGTTATGATTGACCGCTTTGGCAAGGATATTATGATGGTGCCGGTGGATAAGGAGCATTTCTCTGTGAAAGTACAGGTGCATGTCAGCAGGCAGTTCCTTGGCTGGGTGATCTCGCTTGGCGAGGGTATTAAGATCATCGGACCGGATGAAGTGGCAGGACAGATGAAGCAGGAGATTAAAAGGCTTGTGGAGCAGTATGGAGAGTAAGATGGCAGGAACGATCATTTGTTACGGGGATTCGAACACTTTCGGGTATGATTCCCGCATGGGTACAGAAGGAAGATTCCCGAAAGAGATAAGATGGACGGGAATTCTGGATGACAGAACAGAATACAAAGTGAAAAATCATGGAATCTGCGGAAGATGTATTCCGGAGATGACAGGACAGATGGATTTTATTTGCAAACAGATCAAATCCTGGGCGAAAAAAGCTGCACCGATATGGTTGTTTCTTATGCTCGGGACGAATGATATCCTGAATGCGGCAGAACCATCGGCAGAAAAGACCACAGAGAAAATGAAGCATTTTCTGGAAAGATTACAGGAAACGCCGGAAGTAAGTGAGGGCAAGATAGAATTATGTCTGCTTGTCCCGCCGATGATGAAGCGTGGCTCGTGGGTTTCGGATGACCGGATTGTGACAGAATCACAGAAGATTGGCGAATTGTACGAGGCATTAGCAGAGCAGCTTGGCATTAAATGCATAAATTGCGGTAAATGGGAGCTGCCGCTTCTATATGACGGTGTGCATTTGTCTGAGGAAGGACATGCGGAATTCGCGGAAAAGCTGATATCGGAGCCGGAGGCTTTTAAATTGGAAATTATATAATAGATGTATGCAGTAAAGAAAATAATGAAATTAGTAGAAGGGACAGTTCATAATAAAAGGTTATCTATAAATACATTGCAGTAGGATGGAGGAGAGCAAATGAAAAAGAAACGATTAGAAGGTGTGCTCCTGGCGTTTGCGGTGGCGGTGTCCACGGTATTTGCGCCGGTGAATGTGGCAGCTGCTGACAGCGCGGAGAGTAAGAGTGTGACGCTGCAGGATTCTGCAAAGGATCAGGACGGAAAACAGACAGAAAAACCGGGAAAATATGTGTTGAAAGATAAGAAAAACAAGGCTGCCGGTGTTCGTGCGCGGGCAGCAGGTGTAGATTCCATGACATATGACTGGGATGACACCACGCAGACGCTGACAGTCAGCGGAACAGGAAAAGTTGTCGGGAATTATGACACCAGTTATCCGCTGAGTGCTTATAAAAATAAGGCTCGTAAAATTATTTTACAGGATGGAATTACAGAGATTGGTACACAGGCGTTTGCTAATTTCTCAAATTTGACAGAAGTTGATTTTCCGTCAACATTGAAGAAAATCGGGGAAGCGGCATTTTACGGATGTAGCGAACTGACAAGTGCAGAATTACCGGGGTCATTGACGACACTGTCGACAGCAGCATTTGCCGATTGCAGTGCATTTGCTGATTTAGTACTTCCGAAAAAGCTGCAACAGATCGGAGATTATGCATTCCAGAATTGTGCATTGACGCAGATGACATTTCCGGCATCTGTAAACTATATATCATCACTTGCATTTTATGGATGTAGTGGATTACAGGGATTTCAGGTAGCAGCCGGAAATGCGAAATACAGTGCTTCAGAAGGTGTATTATTTGAGGCGAAGAAGACAACGTTAGTTCTATATCCGATGGGAAAACAGGCTGAATCCTATCAAATCCCGGGTTCCGTAAAAACGATCGGAGAAAATGCATTTAACAATGCGAATGTCTCCGAAATTCTAATTCCAAAGACGGTCAGTGTGATTAATGAAGGTGCTTTTGCCAGAGCAAAAATAAAAACGTTGAATCTGCCTGGTTCCATAACAAGTCTTGGATTATATCTGTGTGAAGACTGCACGGAACTTCAGTCGGTGACGATTGGAAAAGGAATTAAGAGCCTTTCCTATAGAATGTTTTATAAATGCAGTTCTTTAACAGAAGTATCGCTTGGCAGTACATTAAACACACTGGATAGTCTGGCATTTGCATACTGTACATCTTTACAGCAGATTACAATTCCCGACAATGTGACTCAGATTTTAAATGGATGTTTCGGAGAATGTTCTGCATTGGAAAAAATAATATTTCCAAAGAAATTAAAAGAGATCGCATTTCAGGCATTTTTAAATTGTGGAAAACTGACATCAGTGACATTCCCATCAGCGCTGGAAAAGATTAACCGGGTAGCATTTTACGGAACCAGAATTAAAAAGGTAAAGATTCCGTCCTCTGTCACTTATATCGGACCGGAAGCATTTCCGGCAGGCACAGTGATGACCGGAATAAGTGGCCTGGCAAAGATGGATGATGGCTCTTATATGAAGATGGAAAAACTGCCGGTCAAGGTGAAATATGATTACAGCGCAGCATTTGATGTTGTAAAAAGAGTAAACAGTGAGAGAAGCAAGAGAGGACTTAAGACGCTTACGATGGATAAGCGGATGATTAAGGGCTCTATGCTTCGTGCAGCGGAACTTGCGATTGCATTTTCCCATACACGTCCGTCAGGAAGAGATTTCAATACGGTTTGTTATGACAGCAAACAGGGTTATATTATGCTGGGCGAGAATATTGCTGCCGGACAGACAAGCAGCAAGAGCGCCATGACTTCATGGATGAATTCGCAGGGACATAAGAAAAATATTCTTACGTCTGCTTATACGGGAATCGGCGTGGGTGCAGTTGTCGTAAACGGCGTGCATTACTGGGTACAGAATTTTTCAACGACCACAGTGCAGAAAGCATCGGCTTCTTCTTATAAGAATAAGAGTGCAAATGTAAACGTAGAGGTAACGAAAGAGCAGGACGGAAATCTGTTTTATATCAATCCGCTATATTCTTTCAGCATGAAGAAAGGAACGTCCAGAAGCATTTCTTACAGTATATATAACGGCTTTGTAAATGTGCCGCTTGTTGCAGGCGGAATGAAATATACGGTATATACACCGTCCGTATGTAAAGTGTCAGCGTCCGGAAAAGTAACCGGATTGAAAGCAGGTAAGACAAAGATTAAAGTAGCGCCGCAAGCCGCGCCGTCTCTTGCAAAGACATTTACAGTAACGGTCAAAGGATCTTCTCTTGCAAAAGTAAGCTGGGGAAAATGCAGACGTTCTTCCAAAACAGTTCTGCTGCAGTGGAAGAAAGTCAAAGGTGCAACTGCTTATGAGGTTTGCCGCTATAAGAATAAAAAATGGGTGAAAGTAACAACGACAGGTAAGACATCTTACAAGTATAAAAATGCGCCGAAGAATGGTTCTTACAAAGTGCGTGCATTAAAGAAATCAGGAAATAAGAAAATATACGGTTCGTTTTCAGCAGTGAAAAAGATCAGATAAGAATCAGATAAGAGAGACAAAAAAATAAAAGCGAGGTATAAAGTCTAAGCTATTCAAATAGATTTTATACCCCGCTTTTTCTATGTTCAGCTAAAAGTATCATTCAGAGAATAAAAAAACACATTTGGGAGACATTATAAATTAGAAAAACGATTGAAAACGAGCATATTTTACCAAAATAAGGAACAAAGGAGAGAATGAAAAATGGTGGATGTAACAAATTTTGCACAGATGTTATTACCTTTTGTATTACTGGTGCAGGGAATATGTTTTCTGATAAACGGAATAACGGAAGAGAAAAAGTGTACCCAGAATAAAGAAAAGGAAGTGGAAAAGAAAAAAGAAAAAGTTAACGTATAATAAAAGTGTTTCCGTGAGAATAAAGAGTCCTGGATTTAATTCTGGGCTCTTTAATATTAGGTGATAAAAATGCAATAAGGCAGAAAATGTCAATTTTTAGTGAAAGAAAGTGAAAGGAATAGAACAGAAAAGTCTTTTAATTAGTAATAATGCTTTCTGAGCTATTAATCATCATATTAAGGAAAAAATGAAAAAAATAATAAAAAAATGACCCTTTTTGACGGGAACCAATGTCTTAATAAGTATACAGAGACATTTTATGTAGACTTATAGATAAAGAAGTAAGGAGGAACATGTATGAAGAAGACAAGACGCTGGTTGGCGATGCTTCTCGCTGTAGTTTTAGTCAGTTCGAATGTAATCTATCAGCTTGGCACCAATATGAGTGCAAGTGAATCGGACAGTACAACGGAAGCACAGCAACAGGACGATTCTGCTGAGGGGAAAGCACAGCAGGAGGCGGCTTCGAATGCACACAAAAAAGACTCAGGAGAAGCCAAAGTTCAGGAGGTGAATACGGAGGAAGATAAGAATACTTCGGACACTTCCAAGAAGACTCAGGTTACAGAAAAGACTGAGAAAAAGCAGGAGCAGACAGCAAAGAAAGCTGACACAGCAAAGAAAGCTGACACAGCAAAGAAAGCAGATACAAGCTCCGGCGATACAAAGAAAGATTCCGAGGAGAAAGCCTATAAAGCTACAATCCAGAAATCAAAACTGGATGGCGGCGATATTAAAGCATGGGGCTCTGACGGAAAGAAAGAGACTGTTGCTTACACAGACAGCAAATATATGAAAGAAGTAAAAGAAGGCGACTCTTTTAATTTTGAGATCACTGTAAAGAATTCTTTCAAGCTGGACAAAGTAACAGACCAGAATAATAATACGATCCAGCCGAAGAAGGTGGATGGAAATGTTTATACATACAAAATTGCTGATGTAAAATCAGATAAGACATTTCATGTATTATATAAGGAAGAAACTAATTCAGACAAATCCAAAACGGATGTGAACAAGTCTGGTGACAACAAGAAGGATGATGCTGATGCATCTGACGATGGGGAGTCAGACTCGAAGGCGAACGAGGATAAGAACGTATCTGCAGCATCTGAAAATGGTAAGATTGCAACAGTAGCAGATACAGATACTACCAGAACAATCCGTGTTGGTGAGACAATCACATTGGATTCGAGAGATGTGGACAAGTATAATTATTCTGATCATAACTGGACTGTCAAAGATAATAGTTTAGTTAGGTTAAATAAAGATACTGATATAAGCATTACTATAACAGGATTAAAAGCAGGACGTACAACGGTCACAGATACGTATACGAGTGGCTGGGGGGTTTTTGCTGAAAGAAAAGAAAAGAAGTACAATATCGAAGTTCTTGCAGCCATATCACCAACCGCTATCTCAATCACCGGAGCAGATAAAGTTACACAGTTTAAGACTACACAGCTTAAAGCTAACCTCACACCAGCAGATGCATCCGGAAATGTAACTTGGACTTCATCAAATGAACAGATCTTATCTGTTAATGATAATGGATTAGTTACAGCGAAACGTCAGGGATCTGCAACTGTTACTGCAAGATAATAGGCAGCAGCTAAACAAATCATACCTAGAAGACCTAAAAGAATATTTCCCTTCGGCGGTTTT
>OGCO01005607.1_pt1 | contig 11981 bp, 15 predicted proteins | sample 1570171 | NCBI WGS metagenome assembly OGCO01 (sample SAMEA4370583, study PRJEB24528) | human gut metagenome | reverse complement strand
ATTGCGCGTCTAACTCATCACTAAAGTAACGAGAATGCGACGCGCAGTTTTCAAATGAATTCGTTCAAACCAATGCTACTCACTTCTCTGAAGTCCTATGACCGCGCGCAGTTTGCCAAAGATGTGACTGCCGGTATCATCGTTGCGATCATTGCACTTCCTCTTTCTATTGCACTGGCTCTTGCTTCCGGCGTGGGACCGGAGGCTGGTATTTTCACCGCGATTGTGGCGGGCTTTGTGATTTCCGCGCTCGGCGGAAGCTGTGTCCAGATTGCCGGTCCGACGGCCGCGTTTGCTACGATTGTTGCCGGTATTGTCGCGCGGGACGGCCTCGAGGGGCTGATGACGGCGACCATTCTTGCCGGTGTCTTCCTTATTATCATGGGCTTCTGTCATTTTGGAAGTCTGATCAAGTTTATTCCTTATACGATTACAACGGGTTTTACTTCCGGTATTGCGGTGACAATCGTGATCGGACAGTTAAAGGATTTCTGCGGTGTTACGTATCCTGACGGGGTAAAGCCGATTGAAACGATGGAAAAACTGAAGGCATTTGCGGAGAATTTTTCCACGATTTCACCGGATGCTCTGATTGTCGGCGGGGTCAGCCTTGCTATTCTGATCGTGTCTCCGCTTATTTTCAAGAGAATCCCAGGATCGCTGATTGCTGTTATTGTCGGTATTCTGATGGTTCAGTTTCTGCCGCTGCACGTTTCTACGATTGGAAATCTGTACACAATCAGCAATGCGCTTCCGACGCTTCATCTGCCGGTTTTTGACATGAAACTGATTCAGTCGGCGATTCCAAATGCGTTTACGATCGCGGTGCTTGCGGCGATTGAGTCGCTTCTCTCCTGTGTTGTTGCGGACGGCATGATCAACAGCAAGCATCGTTCGGATACAGAGCTGATTGCACAGGGTGCCGGAAATATTGCTTCTGCGCTTTTCGGCGGTATTCCGGCTACGGGAGCGATTGCCAGAACGGCGGCAAATATCAAAAACGGCGGACGCACGCCGGTTGCGGGTATGGTGCATTCCATTACGCTCGTCATCGTTCTTGTTGTGCTGATGCCGTTTGCGGGCATGATTCCGATGCCGACGATTGCCGCGATTCTGTTCCTTGTTGCCTACAATATGTGCCAGTGGAGAACCTTCGTGCATCTTGTACGCACGGCTCCGAAGAGTGATATTATCGTTCTTTTTACTACGTTTGTGCTGACCGTTGTGTTTGACCTCGTTGTCGCAATCGAGATCGGCATGGTTCTGGCCTGCCTGCTTTTCATCAAGCGGATGAGCGAGGAAACGCACGCCGACAGCTGGGTCTATGTAGACGATGATTCCCCGGCGGTGGATGAACATCTGCAGAAGCTGCCGCTGGAAATCCGTGTATACGAGATCACAGGACCGCTCTTCTTTGGCGCGGCGGATGCGATTGAGCACATCGTGGTAAAGGATTTCACAAAATGTCTCGTTCTCCGGATGCGGAGCGTACCGGCGATCGACAGTACAGCCATGAATGCACTCCAGAATCTGACAAAGCTCTGCGAATCGAAAGGGATCACCCTCGTCTTCTCTCATGTGAATGAGCAGCCGATGAAGGTGATGAAAAAATCCGGCTTTGTGGAGCTTGTCGGGGAAGAAAATTTCTGTTCAAATATTTCGGATGCATTAAAGCATGCGGAGGAGCTGATTTCGAGATAAAAAAGGCCGCCGTGCTGAGTACTGACCTATGCTTTTCCGTTGATCACACAGTTAATCTTTTTCTCATCGTAAAACATCAGTATCAGTCCGCCTGCGCCGCAGAATACAGCTGCACCGAATGCCGCAATCCGGTATCCGGCTCCACTGCCGTTTCCAATGGTGGAGACCGCCGTAAAGATCAGCATGGAAAGGCTCTGCCCCAGCTTGAAGGCGAAAGTTCTGGCTGCGTAGAACATTCCCTCGCGGCTGCTTCCCGAGGTAACCGCATCGCTCTGTGCAATATCTGCGACAACCGCCTGCGGCAAAATACCGAAAATCGCCATGGGAAGTGCTGCCGCGACTGTCAGAATCAGACCCTGTACGGCTTCCGGAATGAACGGGATGTTTCCCATAAAACCTGTGTAAAAATATGCAAGGCTGAAAACAGCAAAGGCAAACAGAATCATCTTTTTCTTGCCCAGTTTCGGTGTCAGTTTGTTGACCGGAATGTAAAAGACGAGCGACAGTGCCGTCATTCCCACAAAGTACAGCGTTGTCATCGTCTCCGGGAGTTTCAGCAGGCTGGTAACGAAAAACGGAAGGCCCGTCTGGAACATGGTAAGTGCGATCCAGTAAAAGATATCGGATCCCACGAATTTTCGGAATTCTCCGTTTCGAAAGGTTGCCGCAAGGGAACGGAAGGCGGAATCCTTCGAAGGAACGGTATCTACGTAATCTTTTTCCCGAATACAGAATACCGGCACGAGCATGCATACGAAAGCTGCCAGCGCCATGGCTGTGAAGGTGACCCGGATCGCATTTACTCTTCCAAAGGAAGGAATCAACGCACCCCAGATCGTCGGTGCCAGATAGGCCACGGCTGTTCCTGCGATAAAGGTAAAGGAAATGATGGTGGATATGTTCAGGCGTTCCTGCTGTGTGTGGCCAAGCTCCGGAATCAGAGCATTGTATGGGGTACAATATGCCGTGATCGAAAGATAGTATGCCAGAATCATCACAAATAAGAACGCAGCATTGATCCAGCTGTTTTCATTCGCCGGTGACCAGAACACCAGCACCGTGGAAAGTGCCAGCGGCAGAGCCGCGCCTTTTAAAAACGGGATCCGCCGTCCATTTTTCGAAGTACACCGGTCTGACCAGGACGCAATCATCGGGTCAGTGAATGCATCGAAAATTCTTCCGAAAGCTGTAATTCCTCCAATAATGGTAAAAACCCCGAAAATCACCAGCCCCTGCGGAATGAATACCGTCTGTCCCTGGCTGATTGCGGTTTCATCCGGCTGATAAAAGTACACCAGCCAGTTCGATATGATACCAGACAGCAGCGCCCATCCAAACTGGCCTGCTGCGAACTGCCATATCTTTGCCGTTGTTAATTTTTTCATTTTGCTTCCCCCTGTTTTGTCTTCTCCTGTTTTTATACCGTCCAAATTTTTACATTTTTTCCAGAAAAGGCGATTCCAAGTTTGATGACTTCCGTAACCCCTTCCTGCCGCATTTCTGCATCGTATCGCTGTGTTTCAATCTGGTTTAATGCTTCTTTCGCTAATTTTTTCAGTGTGTCTTCTGTAATCCCCTTTTTCCATTTTAGTTCCATCAGAATGCCAGGATACCGGAGTTCTCGCGGGAACAGGCTGATATCGTACCGTCCCTCTCCGAATTCCCGGTTGGATGTGATTTTATACTGTTGATCCAGCAATGCAATCAGTCCCAGTACCAGTCCATGGTAAAAACCTTCTGCGCCCGCATCGTAAAAACTGATCGACTTGTCCATATACTCTGCAATCGCACTCTGCAGTTTTTTCACATCATTCGTATACAGGCTTTCCGCAATCCGGTCTGCTGTCGTTCTGGTTACTGCTCCAATCTGCAGCAGATGGGATAAAATCTCTGCTTTGTAAACTGCCGCAATCTCCCAGTTGGGAATGGATACCTCACACAGATACGATCCGTCTGTCTGCAACTCCTTTTTTGGTGTTTTCAGATATCCAGCAACCAGAAGCAGACTGTAAATACTGGAGGGTTCTTCCAGCAGAGACCGGTAAACTACATTTTGATCGATTCTCGCAACCACTCGCTCTCCCTGCAGCAATGCATACAATTTCTCTATGACATCCTCTGTCGCTGCCTTCAGAACTTCTTCCAGAATTTCATTCTTTCCGGTGTTTACCCAATATGCCTTTGGAATACACCCCTGTGCAATATAGTTGACCACGGACCAGGGATTGTAAACTTCTTCTGCGCCAAAAAGATATCCGTCATACCAGGTTTTAAGCTCTGCTTCTTTTTCGAGAGCACCGTAATCCCGCAGCATTTTATGGACTTCTGCACGGGTAAATCCAAAGTATTTATCGTATGTCTCATCCAGAATGGAATTTACCGTCGGATTATTCAGACCACTGAATATACTTTCCTGTGCAATCCGCAGAATTCCAGTTAAAAAACCGTACGACAGATGCCGGTTGTCTTTGAATGCGCCGGAAAAGAAATTCCACATAAATCCAACAATTTCTTCATAAAACTTTTTCGAATAGCCTTCCTGAATCGGTGCATCATATTCATCGATCATAATGATCGGTGCTTTTCCATAATGTTCATGAAGCATTTTGGAAAGTTTCTGCAGAGACGAGGAGAGCTCTACTTCATTCGCCTGACCTGCCAGTATTTTCCGAAAATAATCCTTCTCGTATGGTTCCAGTTTCTCACTCATCCCCAATTCCTTATGTCTGCCGAACTCTTCCTGTACCAGCTCTGCAATTTTTGCAAAAGTCAGTTCCCAGGACGCAAATTTTATATCTTTAAACGTCAGAAAAATAACCGGATATTTTCCCTGATGCTCTCGGTATTCTTCTCCACATTTCCAGATTTCTTTGTCCCGGAAATACTGGCTGGTATCTGTATCGGAAATTTCAAAGAAAACGCGAAGCATATCCATATTCAACGTCTTTCCAAATCGTCTCGGCCGCGTAAACAGTGATACCAGTGGTTTTCGATCCAGAAATTCTTTGATCATTCCTGTCTTGTCCACATAATAATATTCCGACTGTGCCCGTACGTAATCCGATATTCCGATCGGGAGTGGCTTTCTTGCTTCTTTTTCCTCTTTTTTTACATACTTTCCTGACAGTACTCTGCCGTCTGCAGGTTTTTCTGCTCCATCTGGAATCCGCCAGCTCTTTCCTTCTTTTACGACACCTGGAATTTTACCTGTTTTACAGAAAGTTGTTACGGTACGCTCTGTAACGCCCCACTGTTTTGCCATTTCTTTACAGCTTTTCATCTGTATCCTCCTTTCCGGCATTCTTCTTTCTGATTATTCTATATTATTTTCGGAAATATATCAATTAATGTTTTATATTTTTCCGAATATTGTCATCATTTTTCATCTGTGCCTTCGCTTTTCTCGCAATCCCCTGTGTGCCGTTCAGGATGCTCGCGCGGGTGACTTTGTCGTTGCCGTATTTCTGGCGGATCGCGTCGAGGGCGGCATCGAGTTTACGGCTTTTCTCCTTCTTTTCGGGATCTTCGAAGAGGGAGAGCTGTTCGAAATCGTCTTCGGTAAGACCGGTCACGGCGATGCCGATCAGGCGGAGGGGCTCGCCTTTCCAGGATTCGCGGAAGAGCTGTTTGGCGCAGTGGTAGATTTCATCTGTCACATCGGTCGCATTGGGGAGTTTGGTCTGGTGTGAACGGTTTCGAAACTCGAGAGTGCGAAACGTTACGGAAACGGAGGTGCATTTTTTCTTTTTCCGACGCATGCGGGCGGCTACGATGTCGCACTGGGCGAGAAGGATCGGATTCACCTGTTCGATGGAGATGATGTCCTCGTTGAAGGTCGTCTCGGCGCTGAAGCCTTTGGCCTCGTCGGGCTGCGCTTTTACAGGGGAATCATCGATGCCGCGGGCGTACTGGTAGAGCTGATGGCCGTTTTTCTTGCCGATCAGCGTCTGGATATCCGCTTCGCGCGCATGCGCCAGGTCTCCGATTGTGCGGATTCCGGCCTTGATCAGTTTCTTTTCGGATGCTTTTCCGAGGAACAACAGCTCGCGTACCGGAAGCGGCCACATTTTTTCGGGGATTTCTTCTGGGAACAGAGTGTGTACTTTGTTTGGTTTTTCGAAATCAGATGCCATTTTGGCCAGGAGTTTATTTGTGGAGATTCCAATATTGACGGTAAATCCAAGCTCCTCGTAAATCCGGTCCTTGATTTCGTGCGCCGCCGCAATCGGGTCCGGATACAGAAGGGAAGTTCCCGTCATATCGAGGAATACCTCATCGATCGAAAAGGATTCCATGACCGGGGTGTAGGAGGCGCAGATTTTCTTGAAGGCACGGGAACACCTGACGTAGAGGTCGAAATCACTCGGGACAATGACCATGTTCGGACATTTCCGCAGTGCCATTGCCACAGGTTCACCGGTCTGGACACCGCATTTTTTCGCCGGGATCGACTTTGCCACAACGATTCCTGTCCGCTTCGTCGGATCGCCGCCGATACAGGCAGGAATGTCCCGCAGATCCGGCAGTCCCTCTTGGATCCGCCGCACCGACTCCCAGGATAAAAAGGCGCTGTTGACATCTACGTGAAAAATCAGGCGTTCTGTTGTCGTCTTTGTTTGTTCTTCTCTCATTTTTTTAACCCTCTTTCAAATTCTGCTGCTCTCTATGCAAAAAACAGCAGACCTGCTTTTGCCAGAAAGAAAAGAAGAAGGATCTGCGCCGCCAGCATCAGCGGGACTCCAATCGTGAATTTCTTTTTTCTTGTCTTGTGATGAAACAGGTGCATGCCAAGCAAGGCTCCCACCGAGCCGCCGGCTGCCGCAAGTCCAAGCAAGGTGGAAACGCGGATTCTCCATTTTCCCCGCACCGCACTTCGTTTGTCGATTCCATAGACTGCTATGGTAATGATATTAATACAAATCAGGTAACTCCACAATACTGTCTGTAAGATCGAATGTTCCATTTTTTACGCACCAGCCTTTCTTTTTTCAAAAAAGGCAGCGTTTTTCTCCGCTGCCTTTTTCAAACTCTTTTCAAAATTACTTTTTCTCCAGAAATATTTTTCTGGTCACAAAATTGTATACCATAACAATCGCCGTCGAGAATACTTTCGCGATTGTGTAGATCAGGTTATGGCCTATGTTCTGCTGCAGTGCAACATTACCGCCGTAGATCGGGCCTACGACGATCCAGATCAGGAAACTGTTGAGCAGCATGCCGATCAGGGAAAGGACGACGAAGGTGATGAACTCGACTTTTTTGTTCATGTCTTCTTTCCGCTCAAAGACAAATTTGAAGCTTAAAATGTAATTTGCAATGACCGATACGGTAAATCCGGCAACGGAACCGATGAGGGATGCCGCTTCAAAGTAAGAGCTGGAAGTCAGCGCCATCACAAGATTCAGGACAATAAGACCGGTCACGTAGTCGATGCCGAAGCTGATAAAACCGACAATACCGAATTTCACAATCTGTGCAAATAATTTCTTCATGTTTTTCCTCTTGTTTCTTCTATTATTTTCGAGTCAACGACTCTATGAGAATACCATATCACGGCAGTTTTTTCAAGTTTCCGTATTGTTTTTCCTCACGTCAAAAACGCCGGATTTCACATACAAACATGAAATCCGGCGTCTTTGAATTTCTCTAAATCTCCCGTTTCTCCATAAATCTTACACTGATCCCATACGAAATCAGCACAACTGCGATGCTTACCGCAAAAATTCCCGCCTGTCCAGGAACGTTTCCCGTGATGGTGCCAAGCAGCTCCGCGATCTGATCCAGCGTCGCTTCTCCTGCAATTTTCTGCACAAACAGAACCACACCTGCAAAGAAAAAGCAGATTCCCGCCATCAGAACCCGTGCACTTTCTGCTCCAAATTTGATCTGCACCGGGATCATCACCGAAAGGGCAATGAAAAATACAGCCAGAAAGACCGGGATCATTCCCGCATTTTCCAGCAGAAGACCGGACAGATTCGAAACACCGTGCAGCACCTGAGATGCCATGTATAACATCCAGGCAATCGCAAAGGATACTACGGTTCCGCCTACACAGAATACGTATTTCTCCTGAATATACGTTTTCCGGTCAATCGGGAGTGTGAACAGAAACGGGAATCCGTTGTCGGATTCATCGCAGGAAAACGTTCCGATCAGTACAACGAGCATCAGAGATGGAAGGTAGCCCAGAATAAAGGTGCCGGGCTGTCCCAGTCCGAGGAACACACAGATCATGAAGAACAGAATCAACATGTTTCGATGGCCTCTCAGCAGCAGACAGATATCTTTCTCTAATAATCCACTCATTTTCTTTTTCCTCCTGTCATCATCAGAATGACTTCATCAATTCCGGCCCGCTCCACCACGAGACCGGGAACGTTTTCTTCGTAATATTTTCTGTCGTTTGTCAGGCATGCATAGCCATACGGCTCTTTCCGGGAACCGAGCAGATATTCCTTGTCGAGCGCCGCATACTGCGCTTCGTCTGCCTTAATCAGGCCGTACTGCTCGAGAATCACATCGGTCTCCTCGTGCAGGAGCTGTTTTCCGCCGTGAATCAAATAAATATCATCGCAGAGATGCTCGAGATCAGAGGCAATGTGGGAAGTAATGAGAATCGTCCGGTTTTCATCTTCCGCCGCATAATCACGCAGCAAATCGAGAATCTCGTTCCGCGCCTCTACGTCAAGGCCTGCGGTCGGCTCGTCAAGAATCAGAAGCTGTGCTTTGTGTGACAGCGCGGTCAGTACGCGGAGTTTCGCCTTCATTCCATTTGAAAACTCCTTGAGCTGTTTTCCTTCCGGCAGCCGCAGTTCCCGGCATTCTCTCATAAACCAGGTTTCATCGAATTCCGGATACATTTTCGCCAGGATCTTTTTCACCTCCGCGATCGTAAACTGTCCGTTGAAGCCCGACTCTGCCAGCGATACACCGATTTTCTGCCGGTCCTGCATTGTGATCTCTGTGATCGGTTTTCCAAAGAGTTCGATCGTTCCGCTCTCCGCTTTTACAAGGCCGAGCATCAGGCGGATCGCCGTGCTCTTTCCTGCTCCGTTTTTTCCGATGAGTCCGGTGATTCTTCCCTCCGGGATTTCCAGCGAAAGTTCAAAATCGAACCCCGGATACGTTTTTCTGACATTCTGCATTTTTATCATGTCTGTCTCTTCCTTTCCTGTCACTGATCAAATCTTCCTCATTTTTCATCCAGAAGAAGGGTTACGGTTTCCAGAATATCCTCCCGGCTCATGCCCATCGCAAGGGCGCGGTCGATGACTTTTTCAAAGTCCGCCTCCGCTTCTTTCTGCCTCGCTTCCAGCGCGAGCTGTTTGTCGGAGGCCGTTACATACGTTCCTTTTCCGTGAATTGTTGTAACAAACCCTTCCCCCTCCAGCTTGTCATACGCTTTCTTGACGGTCAGAGCGCTGATCCGGAGCTCTCCTGCTAGAGAACGGACGGATGGGAGCGCCTCTCCTTCTTTTAAGGAAGAGTTTATAATGTCTGATTTGATCTGCTCCATGAGCTGCTCGTAAATCGGCACCATGGAGGAATGATTCAAAATAATATGCATATCGTTTTTTCTCTCCTTTACGATAAACAGTATATAACAGTTAAACACTGTTGTCAACTGTTATATACTGTTTGTTTTCAGAGATTTTCTTTCTTTTCTTCTGCATTTTCCCTTCTTCTCTTTGTTTTATATGGTTTTTCCTCTGTTCTGCATGATAAAAGCAATCAAAAAAATAGCAAAAAGTTCTTGATCAATGGAAAATCACCCGTTATAATGCGTGGTATAAAAACAACACGAAAGAGCAGACAAAGGAGTCTGAAAAAAAAGATCTCCTTATTGTCTGCTCTTTTTTGTGTGCAAAAAGGAGGAAAACCATGAGACTTAATCCCAAGGAACAGGAAAAATTAATGCTTCATATGGCCGGCAATCTTGCCAAAGAGCGGAGAGCGCGCGGTCTGAAACTGAATTACCCGGAAGCACTCGCCTACATCAGTTCAGAACTTCTCGAGCTGGCCAGGGACGGAAAAACTGTTGTTAAGCTGATGCAGCTCGCACCAAAATTCTGACCCAAGACGATGTTATGGACGGCGTTGCCGATATGATCGGTGAGGTTCAAGTCGAGGCGACGTTCCCGGACGGAACCAAACTGGTAACTGTACATAACCCGATTCAGTAAGGAAGAACCATCATATGAAAATCGGTGAAATCATGACTTCCGATCGCGAGATCACATTAAATGAAGGCAAAAAGGCAGTCACTATCATGGTAGCAAACAAAGGCGACCGTCCCGTTCAGGTCGGCTCCCATTTTCATTTCTTTGAGGTCAACCGGTGCCTCTCCTTTGACCTGGAAAAAGCATACGGCTATCACCTCGACATCCCTTCCGGAACTTCGGTCCGTTTTGAGCCGGGCGAGGAAAAAGAGGTTCAGCTCACCGAGATGGGCGGCAGAAAGCGTGTCTTCGGTCTCAATGACCTGACCTGCGCACAGGCGGCCGACGATACGAAAGCCGCATCACTGGAAAATGCGAAATTAAAAGGATTTCTGTAAGGAGGGACAGCAAAAAGTTTGAAACAAATAAGTAGCGGGCAACCAAGAAATAAAGGACATGACAAATAAACCACCTAAAAAGCTGGCTTAAAAACTAAATATAAACGCAACACTAATCCGGAAACGGTTAATGGTTCGTCTTTAATGACATAACCACGTTGCCTTAAAAGATTAAGTGCTTGTGAAGTAGAAAGAATCTTTTCTTCCTTCACAGGACGAGATTCAAGAAAACCTTCTGGTGTATATGACTTTAAATCTGAGAGTATGTGCCAGATAGCGGTCAGGATCATACGACAGATCTCGTGCTCTGGAATCCCGCTTTCTTCGGTTCCAAACCGGATATGATCATCAAAGGCGGCATGATTGTTGCTTCCAAAATGGGAGATGCCAATGCTTCCATCCCGACAACACAGCCGGTCTGCTAACAGCCAATGTTTGCCGCTCATGGAAAAGCAAAACAGGAAGCCTGCCTGACCTTTGTTTCTAAGGCTGCCTTTGACGCAGGCATAAAAGATGCTTACGGACTGGAAAAAAACGTTGTCCCGGTACACGGCTGTCGCAATATCAGCAAGAAGGCTATGGTATGGAACGACCGCACACCGAAGCTTACTGTAGATCCGGAGACGTATAAAGTAACAGTCGATGGAGAGGAAATCACTTCCCGACCGGCCGAAAAGCTGCCGCTGACCCAGCTTTACAGCCTGTTCTAAACGGCTCTGTATCATATAAAACCATACGAGGAGAATTTTATTATACTTGGAGCGTGTCTTTTATTTGTAGGAATTGTACTGATCAATAACGGCATGTGCGCCCTGTATCATGTGGACGGACGCTCGGCCGCTGTAATGAATATTTTTACCGGCGGGCTTTCCCTTTTCATCAACTTTGTAAATCTGGTGCAGGGAAATTACTATGCAGCCGGAACGGGACTGCTGTTCTGCTTTACGTACCTTTTTGTTGCGGTCAATAAGTTTCTGAATGCAAGCCCGATTCCGTTTGCCTGGTTTTCCACATTTGTCGCCGTCAATGCTGTGATTTTCGGAACCATCGAGGGCTTTACCGGAAGTGCCGCACTTGGTATTACACCGGATCTGCGTTGGGCCGGAATCTGGTATCTTTGGGCAATTCTTTGGGGTACTTCCTTCGTAGAGGATATCTGCGGAAAGAAACTCGGAAAATTTGTGCCATGCCTTCAGGTTTTTGAGGGCATCGTCACTGCGTGGATCCCGGGTGTCATGATGTTGCTTCAGCTCTGGTAATTCGATAAGGAGGATGTGTTTTCATGCTTTGCGAACAAATTTGGGGGAAACTTCCGGACTTTGATCTTTCCGGAAAAACTGTCGAATATGTCGATATTGAATGGCACGAGGCCTTCAAAAAAATACATAAAAAGACAACCGATCACGGAACAGAGATCGGCAACCGCCATGCACCGCTGTTCTGGGGCGAAGACGATACGTTTATTACAATCTACAACGAGCCCATGCTTATTATGCTGCAGAAGATTCACGGCGTCACGGCAGTAAAAGAGGTGAAAAAGCTCGATTTTGACCAGCGAATTTCCGCATCCATCCACGACCATCATCACTGATGCGGTTTTTGTCCGTACCTTCGGAAGAATGGGCCGACCTCTTTTCGCGGGCAGGCTCATTCCGTATCTTATGATTTTCAGGAGACTTTTTATGTCCGAACTTAATTTTTATCTTCTTCAGATCAACGA
>OGCO01005591.1_pt1 | contig 12012 bp, 12 predicted proteins | sample 1570171 | NCBI WGS metagenome assembly OGCO01 (sample SAMEA4370583, study PRJEB24528) | human gut metagenome | reverse complement strand
GTATCAATATATTTCAGATTGCCCCACAAGACATCCTTAGTTTCACTCATGATCATAACACGTGTGCCGTTTTTTGGTGTTAATGCGTAAAGTACATGATAATAGCAGCGGATCATAAGGATCGCAGCATACATGAAAAAGCGCTTTGCCTTTTCCTTTGCAGTACGAACTTCACGAACGTAACGCCTTTGACGCCATCGTCTGTTTTCGATCATGAAATAACTATCCAGATAAAAAATCAAATTCGCATCATCTTCCGAAGCAACACCAAAAGTCATAGTATATGCCATCTGATCCTGTGCGTAACGAAAAGTACGTGACAGCGAATCCAGCTGATACGAAGTATGTGCATCAATCGTGCAGAGCGTCTCGGTACCATCCGCAGAAACCGCAGCGATCTGCCATCTGCCGCTCGCTGACACAAGTGATATTCAAAGTAAGAAAAGTACACCCCTCTTCCTGCCTGCTTTCCAGTTTGATCGGAGCATAGCCGGGGTTCTTTAGGTAAAAAGATACATCCTGCCTGGATGACAAAATTTCAATGTGAAGGAAAATACGTTCCCACCAGATTTTCGTAATTACAAATAAATTTGTATTTCCTACCATAACAAATCTCCTGTCAATCTCAATAATAGTATCATAAAAATGTTGAAAAAACAACGTTTTCTTGCTATAATCTCAACAGACAGGAGGTTGTTTATGAGTCTGATTATACGAGCAGGGATCCTTATTTTGAATTTGATCTACTGCTTCATGAAGCTGCTTCCACAGCAGAAAAAAATCGTTTTCCTCAGCCGGCAAGGTGACTCTCCTTCCGTTGATTTCACCATGCTTGAGAAAAAGATCAAAGAACTCCACCCGGATTATGAAACGATCATGCTTTGTAAAAAGTTGAATATCAAAGATCACGAATCCGCCATAGACTATGGACTGCATATGCTCGTTCAGATGTATCATCTGGCAACGTCAGATGTAGCTATTCTGGATTCTTACTGCATTGCTGTCAGTGTTCTTCACCACAAAAAAAGCCTGCTGGTCATCCAGATGTGGCATTCTATCGGGACGATGAAAAAATTCGGGTACAGTATCCTGGATAAGCCGGAAGGCAGCCCTTCCAAACTTGCTAAACTTATGAAAATGCATGCAAATTACGATTATATTTTAGCAGCAGGTGAGGGCTACAAAGAACATCTGGCAGAGGGCTTTAATTATCCGCTCGATAAAATCGTAACGCTCCCTCTTCCTCGAATGGAGCTTTTAAAGGATGAGGATCATCGAAACGATACTTTGCAAAAGATTTTTAAAATCTATCCGGAGCTTGCGACAAAAGAAAACATCCTCTATGTTCCAACATTTCGCAAAGTAAATGACGAGTTGTTTATGAGTGCGCTCAGGTCCATATGCCAGGCCGCGGATTACGACAACTATAATCTGATTATAAAAGTACACCCAAACACAAACTTAACAAACTTTAATCCTGGTCGGGCGATCCTGGATACGGAATTTTCTTCAGAAGACATGCTCTACATCAGTGACATCGTAATCAGTGATTATAGTTGCATCATCTATGAAGCAGCCCTCCTGAACATACCGCTTTATTTCTACACATATGATTATGAGAAATACATGAAGGCGCGAGAAGTCTACATGGACTATAAAGCAGAAATACCTGGTCCAATGGAACCATACCCACGACTGGTATTCGAAAGGATCGCGTCCAGAGATGAAGGTGCCGATCGAAGAAGAGTGGATAAATTCCTGCACAAATACATCTATACCGGCAGCAAACATGAAACAGAAGACATCGTAAACTTTATTTTTGACCACCTAAAGAACAAAAGAAGAACGAGAAAAAAGAAGTCCTTGTAGGAATCGATCTACAAGGACTTCTTGATTATGTTTATATATTTACTCGCTTTTTATTGTTTTCCACGAGCTGTTCAACAATGCCGGGAAAGCAATCACATATAGTAGAAATATACTTGCCGTTAGCGGATTGAAGGATGACATAAGATTCGTAAAAATGATGTATCCTATTGCTGTTATTGCTATAAAATAATCTCCATTTGAATTCTTTTCATTATTTCGTAACATGATCAAAACAAGATATATTCCCGTAATCAACACTAAAATCAAATATACTCCACCAGTAATATATCCTGAACGATATGTAATTTCCACGGAAGAATTATGAGCCGTTCTCTGATATATTTCAGGTGAAATAGGAGTCGCTGCATCTGCTGAATTGCCAATGAAATTAAATCCCTTCGCATAAGTTTGCCATATGTGAATTCTCCCAGAAGAAAATGCATTTGCATCATCCCCTTCCTTAGGGAGCATTTCTCTATATTCATCTTTCGGTGCATTATCGTTGACATTTTCAGAAACATTCTCTGTTGATACCGGCTCCTCAGTCGCTATTTCAGAGGATAACACTTCTTGAAGCTTTTCTTGATGTACGCCCTGCAAAGCATACACACCTTTAACGCAAACAAGTGCTAAAAGTAACGCTAAAATGATAGTAACAGTACTTCGCAATAATTTCTTTGTGTTTTTTGCAAAAAATGCATTTTTTATCAAAATGATATAAAAAAAGCCTGCAATGAAAATCATCGCCAAAATAGTCGTTCTTGATTGAGTTAAATAAGTTTGTCCTAAAACCATTCCCAATGCAATGATATTGAGTACTCGCCAAGTCTTAGAAGTTCCGACCAAAAGATAGTACATAATACAACAAAATGAAGTAAGGCAAAGCTCCCCGATCTTATTGGCATCAATCGTTAATCCATTGTATCTTCCCGAAACCCACGTATTATCGTTCCAAAACTCTCCCGCCAGACAAACGAAGAAATATGCAATGGAACAAATAACTGCCGCTTTACAAACAGCATCAAACAGCATTTCATATTTTTCACGTTTACCATATACCATAAAGAAACATGGCAATCCCAAGGCAATCACCGGGCCCGTCATCCAATAGCCAGTGTTTTGCTCTGTAAAAAAACCCATTACAAAAATCAGTATTCCTAATGCAAACCAGATCCCTATGATAATAGGATTCCAATGTACTGGTTTCAAAGGTTTCTCCAAGCCCAGGAAGATAAGTATGATAATCAAAAAAATCGATTCAATCATACGGGATAGCAATGTAAGCGGATGGCCCATTCCAATTATACTATACCAAATATAACAGGTTGAATACAGCAACAATACTACCGTATAGATCAAACGTTTTCTTGTTGTATCATTAATTTTTTGAGAAATCCCGCAAAACGGGTTTAAAATGCAAATATAAATTTTTTGAAGCCATTCCATCTACTTCTCTCCTTCCCTGTCATTCACTCTATTGAATTCATTTCTATACTTCCAGCAGTACCTCAAACGGAAAGACATCAGACACATTTCCGTAAAACTTTTTAAGGATGCAACAAGCATGATCTGAAAATGGCCTGTGATGCCTAAAATTATCAAGCCAGCGATCTGCACAACTGCTGCGCTCAATGTAGTCTTGGTCGTTTCCTTTACTTTATTGATCGCACCCAAGGTCGGCCAGCCAAGCAGCATTGCCGGAAAACTAAAGAACAATACCGGCACCAGACAGCGCATGATCGGTGCTGCGGCAGCATACTTTGCACTACCTGCGATCACTAAGATCGGCTCTGCGAAAAGCACAACGATCAGACAGCCGACAACGACCAGCGGCAGAAAAATCTTTACAACGCGTTTGATGATGCTTAGATCTTTCGTTTTGATCATCTGCGGATAGATCCCGTTGTTGATCGGTGTATACATGGCTCGGACGGCAGAAACCAGCTGCAGACAGACTGCCCAGTAAGCAACATCCGCCTTATCCATAAAAATGCCGACTAAAATCGTATTTAATGCACCAAATACGGTGGTTGCCGCTTCCGAAACGAAATAGATGCTGGAAACTTTTAAGGAATTCCAGCTGCCTTTTATCGATTCCACAAAACTGATTTTGATGCGCAGCTTCCTGACTTCCCGTAAAGTCAGTATGATAGCAACCAAAGAACTTAAAATATCAAGGATCGGGATCCATAAAATATCGCTGTCACCTTTTACAAGTACAAGGGTCAGTCCTACCGAAATGGATTTCATCAGCACATATCGAGCTGCAATGATATGCATCAGTTCAAGCCCTCGGAATAAGAATTCCAGCAAAAGTGTCGACAGTGCGATCGGAATAAATGCCAGTATCGTATATAGCATATTCTCCCGCAAGATCGGAATAAAAAGCGCTGCCGTTACGATAACCGCCAGAGATGCGATAGACAGCATCACCTTCGCCAGTATCACATTCCCCGTGATCCTGCCTACCAGCTCCCTGTCTTCTCGTGCTTCTGTAATAGCTTTGACCCCGGAAAGCATGAATCCAAAATCTACAACAAGCTGAGCATACACCATGGTCGCCTTCACATATGAAACAACGCCGTAACAATCCACTGACAGCACTCGCGTTAAATACGGAAGTGTGATCAGCGGAAAAACCAGCTTTGCAATATTCATGATATAGAGCATGCTTACATTAAATGCAATGCCTTTTCCTTTTCGAGGTAGATTTTTTTTCATAGATTCTTTTCTGTGTCATTTTGTTTTGCAATAAATACATTTCATCTTACCACATTTTAATATGAGGTGCAAATATGAAGCAGGGATTTTTATGCTATAAAAAACATAAAAAAAGAGATCTGAGCCGTTATGTATTTGCTCAAATCCCTTTTCAACGCTATTTATTGTACATTTTGTATATCTTGCGGCAGCATAGCACACCGATCAATGCTGTGATTGGAATCCCTACCCATGAATTGGCGTTTCTTCTTTTAAGCAGCTCCATACGAAGCTTCTGCGCATCGTATCTGGTTTTCAGTTTATTGTAATCCCTTTGGGAAACGACACCATAAATAAAGGGATCGTTCGTTACTTCTCTCTGTACGAACTCCTCCAGTTGCGCATGCGTCATAGTAACTATTTCGTCCTCTTCCGTCTCCGAGTCAGATTCCGACGCAGCATTTGCAGAGAGCCGCATCGATATGCTTTCGTAAAGACAGAGTCCATTTTCATACAGGTGAGGTTCATATCCATCCGGGCAGCGATCATATCCTTTATCAGGACCTGGACCCGTTATATATGCAAACATCATCACTGGAGCTATAATAAAAATACCAATAGTGCTCAAAACCTTGCCGTTATTCATATCCAGCCCTTCTTTTCATACTTCTCGAGGACATTTTCCTTAATGTAGGAATTCAAATCCGATCCAACCTGTGCCAGAATTTTCATGTGCTCCACGTGCTCACGTCCTGCACTCGCATAAGAATACCGATAGATCGATCTGTCTTTAAACACTACATCGATGTAATCCTCTCCAATAAAAAACTCTTTTACATTCGAATTCCCGCCCAAATTCAAATACCTGGTCATCATAGTTCGACTCCTTTTCTCTCTGTGCATGGTTCATACATGCACCTCATGTAGTATTTTATACATTTATCTTATCACATGCTTCGGGTGGGATGTACTTATAATTACCATATTATTCCTACCTATTGGTGGACTGCTTTCTGTTACCAGAACACCTGACCTATGATTGCATCAAAAACGAAATTTGCACCGCTGTGAACAAACGGTGCAAATTTCTAAGGGGTTCTTAGATATATTCAATTTAATATCCTATCACTAGTATAGTAACACATTTTCCGGATAGAATATAGCTCTAATTTTAAAATGATACATCCATATCTGTATCCTACAGAGTGTTACTCCGGCTTGATTTTGTCTACTCCACCCTCTCCAGCCTTCCGATGGAGACTTCGTAGGCGGTTCGGATCTCTGCGATCCCGTCATCGCTGTATTTTCGGTATTCCCGGCTTTGCAGCCGTCCTTCTGCAAAGATCTTCTCTCCCACTGCGAGTGTTGCAGCGTAGACAGCGTTGCGGCCCCAGGCGATTGCCGGGATGTAGTCGGATTTATTATACGGTCGGTTAACGGCCAGCATCAGGTCGCAGATCTCACGGCCCAGCGGAGATGTCCGCCTGACGGGAACTTTGCATAAAAAGCCTTCTAAAGATATCTCGTTGCAATAAGAAAAGCTGCCGTACCCGTTGAAAATCCCGTCCGGATGCTCTTCACCCCAATAGTACAGTTCCCTGACGAACACATTGATTTCCAGATGATTTTTACCGTTTACTTCCCGGTTGTATGTTCGGATCTGTCCGTACAGGTCCACAAGATCTCCTTCCTGAGGTGATCTGCCGCCCAGGATCCTCTCGGAAACGATCAGACGGATGCGATCCTCACAGCCGCTTTTGCGAAACGCTCCCAGCATCATCAGATAAAAAGCTTCTCCGTAGGTTTTATGACTAAAAACCGGTGCTGTCAGTATTCTCCCCGACAGATGGACCCGGTTTTCCTCCCCAAAATATTCCATGCTTTGATCCTCCAGATTGTGGTCTGGTAGAATATATGCGCAGGAGGCGAGGGAATATGCAGGACACTAGGATAATAATTTGAAAGATCCCACATAATAGACATCAACCAGAAGGTAAGCGGCACTACTCATCATTTTCAGAACTTTCCATGAAAATGAGAGGGTAATTGTCCTGAAAACGTGGTATAATAAAATATCTTTTATTTGTAGGAATTTTTTATTTTATCACATTGAACGAGGAGATATTTATGAAGAAACAATTTACAGCAATGCTCGCAAGTCTTTTGCTCGTTGCACTCCTGATCCCTGGGGCTGCTTTCGCAACCAGTGGGCATATCCTGGCTTCACTGGATCTAACTACAGGGAATCATACAGGCAAGACACTCGCATCTGACGGGTACACATGGGATGAGAGCACCCATACACTGACTATGCAGGATCTGAGCGTTACGGGAGACATCAATCTGCCAAACACGGACTGTAATATTAATATTAAAGGAACTTGTGCAGCAGGGAAAATTACATATAATAATAGCGGTATCACGCCAGCACTTTTGGTAAATGGTGTAAACAATGCATCATTTCAAGGAACATTTGAGACCTCCGGGGATTTGACTCTGCAAAACTTAACCATGACAAATGGTGGGATTTATAACGGCTTTGTAGGCGGTACTACTGTATTAAGATTAGTTAACAGTAATGTCACATTATATACTATGTCCTGGCAAACAGATGGCGGAATTAATTTAGTAAATAGTCAGCTTACTGTAACCTCTTTAACTGATAATGGACAATTCGTTACAGAAATGATTGCTATGGATAGAAACTCAGTAATCGAATCATTCCATAGGATGTATAACTATGGGAAATTCACTCCCGATACGTTAGGCGAAGTCAGCAATTACGTAGCAGTACCGGAAGACGGGAGTTTTGCAAATACACCTCCTTTTAAGGATTCTACTGACAACCCATTAACAGTAGTAGACGAAAACGGTCAAACAGCTAGCCACTTCATTCTCAGAGCTCCTAAAGAGCAGTGCAAGATTGATCTGAAAGCAACTCCTGCAGAAGGCGGGACAGTAACTGGTGCTGGAACTTATGATTATCAGGGTAGTGCCACTGTGAAGGCCGAAGCTAACAAAGGCTACCATTTCGTACAATGGGAAGATGAACAGGGGGCAGTCTTAAGCAAAGATGCAGCCTATACCTTTACCGTAAACGGTTCTGCAACATTAACGGCAGTCTTCGAAAAGGGCAGTGCAGTGACACCATCTCAGTCTGGCGGTTCTGATCAGAACAACTCCGGCAGTCCGAAGACAAGCGACCCGACTCACATGGAATTATGGATCGCACTGCTTGCCATCAGCATGATGGGAATCGCAGGAACAGTGATCGCCAGAAAAATAAATTCATAAATCCCTATTAAAAATGCGCCATAAAAAAGAGAGATCGTCAGTCATCTGTGATCTCTCTTTTTAAATTCTAAAATCAATGCAAAAGCCCTATGATCCCCGTATTATTGCAATCAGCTCTACTTCAGATCCAGCCGCATCACTTCCGGGTGGCAGTCCACCCCGTACTGCGGGCAGGTGAGACACTCGAAGAAGTTTGGTGCTTCCTCCCGCGGCACGGTGACGAATCCGGATTTTCTAAAAAATCCCGGTGCGCGGGCCACGAGGAAAATTCTTTTACCGCCGCGTTTTCTCGTTTCTGCGATCCCCAGATCCAGCAGGGCTTTTCCCAGCTTTTCTTTTCGGTATTCCGGATCCACGGCGATGCCGTCCACGATGAACTCGCCCTGTCTTTCTGCCAGAACGAAACCTCCGATTAGGCGGTGGCGGTCAGTCTTGTATTCCGCTGAATCCTCATCAGGCTCCGGCTGTGCACCTTCGGTCACCTTCCAGCACTGAACGAGATCCGTCGGCACCTCGTAATCTTCTTCGTCAGGGAATTCCAGGTCGTTGGCTACGAAAAACGGTACCAGCCGTTCGTAGTCGTCTGTCGTTGCGATCAAATAGTTCGGTTTGTTATTAGAATCCATCATAATGAATTGCGTCCGGAGACACAAACACCTCCAATCTGTTGTGCAGCACACTGAATTCCAGCGGCAGCTTTTCTCCATGTTCGCCATCGATATCGGTGCTGATATCCTCCGGCGATTCTATGCGCAGTTTTTCCGTCTGAAAAGACAAAACGTTTTTATTCTTCGGGTGTCTGCCCTTGACCACCTCGAAAAGAAGCGGTCCTAGTTCTACGATAGGCATTTTACGAAAGGCGATCACGTCCAGCTTTCCATCGTTGATAGACGATTCATCACGACCATGAAATAGATTTCTTCTTCCATCACCTCATCCGGCGTCGTCAAAGTCACCGGAAGTGCACGAAGCTGCGGGAGCTCCGTCACCGCCTTGAGATAATAAGCCAGTGTTCCCATCACATTTTTCAGGTTGGGATCCGTCTTCTGGCTCACATCTATCAGCGCCCCCATAGCCGCCACATTGACGAAATTCCGATCGTTTACCACCCCTACATCCGCCGGACTGGTCGTTGTTCCCAAAGCGATATCCAGCTGATATTCGATACTGCTTGGGATGTCAAAATAATAAGCAAAATCATTGGCCGTTCCCGCCGGAAGCAGTGCCAGCGGCAGCCGGATATCATGACGGATCATGGCGTTGACGCAGATATTGATAGTTCCGTCTCCCCCAGCCGCAATGATACGGTCGTACTCGTTCTGCTCCAGGTTCGCCAGCGTTTCTTCGATCACATATCCCTTCGACGCGCGGACCGGCACCACCTGAAACCCCTCTTCCTGGCACCGCTCTACGATATAGTCCAGGTTGTTCTTGAATACGCCGCTTCCCGAATACGCATTGTAATACAGTAATACTTTGTTACCTTTCTTCGCCTCGCTCATTTCTCCATAACCTCCGTACATCTCCGATCAAATACAGCGATCCTGCAAACAGGATCACGTCGTAGCCGTCCGCCAGCTCCTTTGCACGATGCACCGCCGCCTCGACATCCGAAACGGCCTCCGCCGCAACGCCAAAGTCCGCCACATGCTCCGCCAGCTTTTCCGCCGCCAGCTTTCGCGGATTGTCCGGCTCCGTCACGATGATATGATCTGTGATTTTCGTCAGAAACTTTACTATTGAATCGATTTCTTTGTCCGCCAGGATCCCTGCCACGAGCAGGATCTTTTTTCCTGCAAAGTGCTGTGCCATGGTTTCCTGCAAAGCCTGCGCCCCCGCTTCATTGTGAGCGCCGTCTATGATGACCACAGGTTTTCTCCTGTCATCGGCGTCCGGTCCGCCAGCACCGCCCGTCGGACAGCCTTCGCTGCCGCCGTCCGCCGCTGGCCCGCTGATCACTTCGAACCGTCCCGGCTGCCTGGCCCGCTTCAGCCCCTCATACAGGGCTTCGCGGTCCAGCTTGACTGCACCCGACTTGCGCAGGATCTCCAAAGTCGCCAGCGCCGTTTTCAGATTTTCCGCCTGATGACGCCCGACCATGGAGATCTCCACATCACTGTAGCTCTTCTCATAAAGCTCCATGCTCACCTTCTGCGAGAACGGCGTCTCATCAGAAACTGCCGCACGGATGCCCGAAATGTCATATAACCGGCTTCCCATGGCATACGCCTTGCGCGCAATGATCTTTGCAGCATCTCGCTGAGGCACGTTAGCGATCACCGGACAGCCTGTCTTGATGATCCCCGCCTTGTTGACCGCGATCTCTGCCAGGCTGCTGCCCAGCTGTGCCATGTGATCATATGAAATGGACGTGATGACGCTTGCCAGCGGGCTTTTCACCACATTGGTGGAATCGCCGATACCTCCAAGCCCCACTTCCAGGATCGTGATATCCGCCTGCCTGTCCGCAAAATACAGGAAAGCGATGGCCGTCACCACCTCGAATTCCGTGGGAGAATCCAGCCCGTCCGCCACCATGGCTTCCGCAGCCGAAACCACCTTCTGTCCGTAGTATTCCAGATCCTCATCGGAAATATCCGCTCCGTCATACCGGATCCGCTCATTGAACGTTTCGATATAAGGCGACGTATAAAGCCCCATCTTGTAACCGCAGGCGCTAAGCCCCTCCTCAAGATACTTGGAGACGGAACCCTTGCCGTTGGTCCCCGCCACGTGGATCACTTTTAGATCGTCCTGAGGGTTTCCCAGACGGCGGAGAAGCTCCTCCATCCGGTCAAGCCCCAGAACCATCCCAAATCTGTTAAATTCGTGTATTCTGTCTATGATCATTTATTTTACTTTCTTTTCTACGATGGCCAGGCGGTCGCATACCTTGGCCAGCATTTCTTCGTATTTTACCTGCTTTGCCTTCTCTTCCTCCACGACCTTCTGCGGCGCCTTGCTGACAAAGCCTTCGTTGGAAAGCTTGCCTTTGACCCGCTTCACTTCGCCTTCCAGCTTCTTCTTTTCCTTCTGCAGGCGATCCAGCTCGGCTTCGTAATCCATGATGTCATCCAGCGGGATGAAGATCTCAGCACCGGGAACGACTGCAGACATCACCTCTTCCGGTACATCCGCCTTGCTTGCGATGAAGCTGATCTCCGTGATGTTGGCCAGTTTCTTGATGTAACGCTCGCCGGCCTTGACTACGTTTTCTCTGCCTTCGCCGCACAGGATGACAGCGCGCAGCGCCTTGCTCGGAGCCGCGTCAGCCTCTGCACGGATGTTACGGATGCTCTTGATGATGTTCATTGCCATTTCCAGCTTCTCAGCCTCCTGAGGGAAGCAGAGATCCTCGCTGTATACAGGCCAGTGTTCCTTGATGAGGAAGCCTTTCGGATTGTCCGCGTCAGCTTCACCCTTCGGCAGATATGTCCAGATCTCTTCTGTGATATACGGCATGAACGGGTGGAGCAGACGGAGCATATCCTTCAGGACTTTGACCAGGACTGCTCTGGCAACCTTTTATCCTCTTCATCGTCGCCGTACAGTCTGCCCTTGACGATCTCGATGTACCAGTCGCAGAACTCGTTCCAGATCAGATCGTATGCTCTCTGCCCGGCCAGTGCCAGGTCGTACTTCTCCATGGTTTCCGTGATGTATTTTGTAGCGTCGTTGACTCTGGAAATGATCCACTTGTCCTCATCCTGAAGCGCGGCCTTATCCAGATCTGTCAGATCTGCCATCTGGCGGAAATTGCCGTCTTCGTCCTGCAGGTTCATGATAACGAACCTGGATGCGTTCCACAGTTTATTGGCAAAGTTTCTGGCGGATTCCAGCTTGTCCGTCTTGAATCTCATGTCATTTCCCGGTGTGATGCCTGTGGTCAGCATGAACCGCAGTGCATCCGCACCGTACTGATCGATGATCTCCGTGAACTTCTCACCGATGGTGTCCATGGCCTCGTCCCACGTGATGCGCTCCCATTTGTTCTCGCCGCGCTCGCCCGCCCGCTTGAGCGGACCGGTCGGCCGGTCGGGATGGTTCACGGCTTCCGGCATGGACAAACAGCGCATGCACAGCTTGCCGTTCGCCACGGCGTTCAGGGGGTCGCCCTCCACCTTCACCAGCTTGTTATCCTTCGTGTAC
>OGCO01005588.1_pt1 | contig 12019 bp, 13 predicted proteins | sample 1570171 | NCBI WGS metagenome assembly OGCO01 (sample SAMEA4370583, study PRJEB24528) | human gut metagenome | reverse complement strand
TTCAATGCTACTTGAACGGTAATTTGAAATGTTGTCCTTATGCGTAGGTAACTTTTGGATGCGGCGGGTTTTTACCTGTGGGATCGATCAGACGTTCTTGATGGTCTCGGCGAATTCGGCGTACTTGGCGACCTTGGCATCGGCGGTCTCCATGGTTGCGTCGCTGGTCAGAATGTACACCTTGATCTTCGGCTCGGTGCCGGAGGGGCGGATGATGAAGCTGGTGCCATCCTCCAACTCGTAGCGGAGCACATTGGAACCGGAAAGCTCCATGGCAGAGTCCTCGCCGGTGACGGTGTTGTGCACACTGCCATCCTGATAGTCCTTCTGCTCAACCACCTTGACGCCGGCGACTTCACTCAGCGGGTGCTGGCGCAGAGTGGACATGATCTCCTTTATCTTGACCATGCCATCCAGACCGGGCATAACCAGATTGATGGTCTTTTCACGGTAATAGCCGTACTTGGCATAGCAGTCCTGCAAGGCATCGTACATGGTCTTGCCCTGAGTGGCGTAGTAGCAGGCGGCCTCAGCCAGAATGAGCGCGGCAGTGACGGCGTCCTTGTCCCGGACGTAGTCGCCGAACATATAGCCGTAGGACTCCTCAAAGGCCATGATGACCTTGCCCTCGCCGCTCTCCTCCAACTGATTCTTCTTCTCGGCCAGGAACTTGAAGCCGGTGAAGGTGTCGTAGCACTTTACGCCGTTGGCCTCAGCCACCTTGCGGGCCATCTCGGTGGAGACGATGCTCTTCAGCGCCACAGGGTTGGCGGGCATCTTGCCGGAACGCTTCAGCGCGCCGATCAGATAGTCCAGCAGAATGACGCCGTTCTGATTGCCGGTGATGGTAATGAACTCGCCGGAAGCATCCCGAACCATGATGCCGATGCGGTCGGCGTCCGGGTCAGAGCCCATGATGAAGGAGATGTTCTGTTCCTTCGCCATCTTGACGGCGATGGCAAACCCCTCGGGATTTTCCGGGTTGGGGGAGGCCACGGTGGGGAAGTTTCCGTCGATGACCATCTGTTCAGGCACGCAGACTACATGCTTCATGCCCATGCGCTTCAGCGCTTCGGGGATCAGCTTGTAGCCGGTGCCGTGGAAGGGGGTGAAGATGATCGAGAAATTGTCGGCCACCTTTTTGACGCTCTCGGGATCATTGACCTGAGCCATGACGTTGGCGAGGAACTTCTCGTCGGTCTCATCACCGATCAGGGTGATCATGCCGTTCCGGACGGCCTCGTCGTAGTCAGCCAGATGAATGGAGTCGAAAATGTCCAGCTCGTCCATCTTGGCGGCAATGGCGCTGGCATGGTGGGGCGGCAGCTGTGCGCCGTCCTCCCAATAGACCTTATAGCCGTTGTACTCCTTGGGGTTGTGGGAGGCGGTGACATTGACGCCGGCAATGGCATGATACTCCCGCACGGCAAAACTCAGCTCGGGAGTGGGGCGCAAGGCATCGAAAAGCCGCACCTTGATGCCGTTTCCGGCCATGACGCAGGCGGTCTCCCGGGCAAACTCCTGAGAGTGGTTGCGGCAGTCAAAGCACACCACAACACCGCGGTCCATAGCCTCCTGTCCTTCGGCCTTGATGACCTCGGCAAAGGCCTGAGTGGCGTGACGGATGACGTGGATATTCATCCGGTTCAGGCCGACGGCCATAGTGCCGCGCAGACCGGCGGTACCGAACTCCAGCGGACCGAAGAACCGGCTCTCGATCTCTTTGGGATCATTTGCGATGGATCGAAGCTCTGCCTTCTCCGCCTCGCTCAACGCGGGGGACGCGAGCCACTTCTGATAAGTTTCCATGTAAGCCATAGGGATACCTCCAGTGTGTCATTTTATTTGTGATAACGGGACCCTTCGTTGATCTGAAAGGCCCGATAGATCTGTTCCAGGAGCATGACCCGAGCCAGATGGTGGGGGAAGGTCATGGGGGACATGGACAGCTTGAAGTCGGCCAGTGCTTTGGCCTCCGGGTGCAGTCCGAAGGAGCTGCCGATCAGGAAAGTGAGTTGAGACGCGCCGCCCACTGCCCAGTCGTTGAACTTTTTGGCCAGAGCCTCGCTGGAGAGCGTCTTACCCTCAATACACATGGCGATGACCACGCCGCCCTTGGGCAGCTTGCTCTGGATCAGCTGGAATTCCTTCCGAAGTGCCGCCTCGATTTGAGCGTCGGATGGGGTTTCCGGCAGACGCTCTTCGGGCAGCTCCAGCAGATTCAGCTTGCAGGAGCGGCTGAGTCGCTTGCTGTATTCCTCCACGGCGGCAAGGTAGAATTTTTCCTTCAGCTTGCCCACACAGATCACGTTAACTGTCAGCATATGTATTAAACCTCAATGGGGTCACAGCAGTTCTGGCGGGGCGCTACGGTGACGGAGACGGAGTCCAGGCCACGCCGGGCCAGCATCCCGCAAACCACCGTGCGGGCCCGCTCAGGCGTATTGTTCTCATGACTCAGATGGGCCAGCACCAGCTTTTCGGTGCCGTGTTCGGCCAGCTCGCAGCACAGCTCGCCGCTGGCCTCGTTGGACAGATGGCCGCCGTCACCCAGAATGCGATGCTTCAAGTAGGGCGGGTAAGGGCCGCTCATCAGCCAGTCTACATCATGATTGGCCTCGACCAGAGCCAACTGGGAGCCCAGAATGCTCTCCCGCACCTCTTCAGTGACAAAACCCAGATCGGTCACGATAGAGCACTTGCGTTCCCGGTTGGAAACGGTGTAGCCCACACTGCCCGGCGCGTCGTGAGGGGTGTTGAAGGCCTGCACACTCAGGTCACCCAGCTGAAATTCTTCCTGCGGATGGATGATCTCGATCCGTTCAGCCGCACCTTCCACCTGCCGCTCCAGGGCGCTGGCGGTCTGGCCGGTTGCATAGATCTTTGCGTCCGTCCGCTTGAGCAGCACCCGCAGACCGCTGATATGATCGGAGTGGGAATGGGTGATGCAGATGCCGTCCAGCTGTCCGGCGCTCAGACCGATCTGTTTCAGGCCGTCACAGATGCGCTTGGCGGAAATGCCTGCGTCAAAGAGCAGGGCAGTGTCGTTGTCAAAAACCAGCACAGCGTTGCCGCTGGAGCCGCTGGCCAGAGTGCAAAGTTCCAAAAAGTTCAGCCCTCCTGAACGAAAACAGACGCCGGCCTAAGCCGCCGTCTGTGTATCTGTCTTTACTTAACCTACGTTGGAGTGGTGGCCCGCGTCATCGGGGAACTCCACCAGACGGATGTCGGCCCCCACATTGCGCAGTTTACCCACGATATCTTCGTAGCCGCGCTCCACATAATGGATATGGTCGATCTCGGTGGTGCCGTCAGCGGCCAGACCGGCAACGATCATTGCCGCACCGGCGCGCAGATCACAGGCCTGAACCGGAGCGCCGGTCAGCTTGTGTACGCCTTCGATCACAGCCACCTTGCCGTCCACCTGGATCTTTGCGCCCATGCGCTTGAGCTCATCGGCATAGCGGTAGCGGTTTTCCCAGATGCCCTCAGTCACCAGACTGGTGCCCTCAGCCAGGCAGAGACAGACCGCGATCTGAGACTGCATATCCGTGGGGAAGCCGGGATAAGGCATGGTTTTCACGTTGGTGTGGTGCATGGTTCCTGCGCGGGAGACCAACAGGTCGTCGCCCCGCTCCTCAATTTGAACGCCCATCTCCAGCAGCTTTGCGGTAATGCAGTCCAGATGCTTGGGGATCACATTTTTGATGAGCACGCTGCCGCCGGCGGCAGCCACAGCGGTCATATAGGTGCCCGCCTCGATCTGATCCGGAATGATAGAATAAGTGCCGCCATGCAGAGAGGAGACTCCGCGCACCTTGATGATGTCGGTGCCGGCGCCCATGATGTTGCCGCCCATTGCGTTGATAGAGTTGGCAAGATCAACAATATGAGGCTCTTTTGCGGCGTTTTCGATGATCGTAGTACCCTTGGCAAACACGGCGCCCAGCATGACGTTCATGGTGGCACCCACGGAGACCTGATCCATATAGATATGCGTACCCTTCAGACCGTTCTCGGGAGCAGCGGCATGGACGTAGCCGTTCTTGACCTCCACATTTGCGCCGAGGGCCATAAATCCTTTCAGATGCAGGTCAATGGGCCGCGCGCCCAGATCACAGCCGCCGGGCATGGACACCTGCGCGGTGCCGAAGCGGCTGAGCAGAGCGCCGATGAAGTAGTAGGAGGCACGGATCTGGCGGGCCAGTTCATAGGGGACATTGGTGCGGTGCACGCTGGAACAGTCGATCTCCACCGTGCTGCGGTTGACGGTGCGCACATGGGCGCCCAATTCCTGCAGGATCTCGAGGATCAGCGTAACATCGCTGATCTGGGGGATGTTTTCGATGCGGCAGGTGCCGTTTACCAGCAGAGCCGCAGGGATAATGGCAACAGCGGCGTTTTTCGCGCCGCTGATATTGATTTCACCATGAAGGGGCTTACCGCCCTGGATTACATATTTTAACAAAGGAAGCACCTCTTTAAATTGATGTAAGCAGCCCGACAACGCTGGCAGAGAGGGAGGAGAAAGCAGGCGGAACCGATGGCTCGACGCACCACTCCATTTACATAATGAAAGTATACCACAGCCTTATGGAAAAATCAAAGAATTTCATTAAATTTTGCAAGTTTTTCATCAAACAGGATTCGACGACCTCTGCTCTTGACAGCTATGTTACAATTATACATATGTAACCGGGGAGGAGGTGCCGATGTGGCAGGTCCCGGAACGAAAACAGTGGCCACCAACCGAAAGGCCTATCACAATTATTTTATCGAAGATCGGTTCGAGGCCGGCATCGAGCTCTACGGCACCGAAGTAAAGAGCATCCGTCAGGGCAGGCTCAACCTGAAGGATTCCTTCTGCCATGTCAAGGACGGGGAGCTTTTCCTCTACGGAATGCATATTTCTCCCTACGAGAAGGGCAATATCTTCAATAAGGAGCCTCTGCGCACCCGAAAGCTGCTCATGCACAAGCGTGAAATTTTAAAGCTGAGCATGAAGATCCAGCAGGATGGCTATTCGCTGATCCCACTGAGTGTTTACTTTAAAAACGCCAAGGTGAAGGTGGAGCTTGGCCTTGCGCGGGGCAAAAAGCTGTATGATAAGCGTGCGTCCGCCGCTGAGCGGGACGCCAAGCGGGATATGGATCGGGTCATGAAGACCCAGCGCTACCGCTGATTTACATTAGGAGGGCTTTTTATGGCAAAGAATCCGATCGTTACGATCGAAATGGAGAACGGCGGCAAGATCGTCGCTGAGTTGTACCCCGAGGTTGCGCCCGAGTCCGTGCGCAACTTCATCTCTCTGGCAAACAAGGGCTTCTATGACGGCCTGATCTTCCACCGCGTTATCTCCGGCTTCATGATCCAGGGCGGCGATCCTCAGGGCACCGGCATGGGCGGTCCCGGCTACTGCATCAAGGGCGAGTTCAAGGTCAATGGCGTCGACAACGGATTGTCCCACAAGCGCGGCGTCCTGTCTTTCGCCCGCAGCCAGTCCTATAACTCCGCCGGTAGCCAGTTCTTCATCATGCACGCCGACGGCGATTTCCTCGATGGCCAGTACGCCGCCTTCGGCGCCGTTACCGAGGGTTTGGACGTGGTGGATGCCATTGCTGCGGTCAAGACGGACCGCAATGACCGTCCCGCCGAGGATCAGCGCATGAAGACCGTCCGTGTGGACACCTTCGGCGAAGAGTACGGCGAGCCCCAGAAGCTGAAGGATCCTTACGGCCGCTTCTGATTTCTTTTGTTTACCCAGCTCCGTCCTCTGAAAGGCAGAGGACGGATTTTATGGGGGCGTACCGGTTTCGACGGGGATGCTGAATCCGGAATAGCGGGCGGTGGCGCCTGGCCACCTTAAAACGGGCACCTTATAAATTAAAGAACAACGACTACACTGTTGCTGTTGCTGCGTAAGCAGCACGCTGCCCATCTGGCAGCCTGACGCCCTTTTTGGCGTCCCGCTGATCCCGGTTATGCCGCGCGCCGGGCTGGGCGATACCGTTTAGTGGTGTACTTGAGTCCGCAAAGCTTTGAGCGGGCCAGGAATCATGAAGCTACTGAGTCTGTAAGGGTTTCGGCTCCCGTGCAGGCGAGGGAATGTAAATAACCGAATGCGCCCGGAGAAGTTCCGGTGGATGTGTTTTCGGACGGGAGTTCGACTCTCCCCGCCTCCACCAGATGGACATTACACGAACACCTACTTTTTCAAAGGCGGCTTTGCCGTAAGAGTGTGGTTGTGATGTCAAAACAGAAAGAAGAGAGTGGCATTTGCCACTCTCTTCTTTACTATTTCTAGCAGATTATGTAGTATATATTAGTCAAGATAAATTGTGAGTAACATATTGAAACTCGGAGGATAGGAAAAGCTTATGAAAGTTTCAATTAAAACTATAAAAATCACATCTGTAATCTCTGCGCTCTCTCTGGTTATTGCCTTGCTTATGGGGGCGGAATATTTTAAGGATGCCGCGCAGATATATTTGTTTGGAATTTCTTGGGTTACACTACAAAATACAGCGTTTGGGATTTTCGGAAGTGCTGCACTTGCAGCAGTATCAGCCGGAATTATTTATGGTGTAGATAAAGAAGCATATCTGAACAAATCTGAACAGTATTTGATTCATGTGTGTACAAAATCCAAAACTGCCTTTGTGCAGCTTACCGAGGCCAATAAAATTTTGGAGAATGGAATCCTTTCAAAAAACGAAAAAGCTACTTTCACAGGTGTTTCAACTATAGTTTCGTTTATTGAGACTCAACAGGAAGCGATACAGCCAGCATCAATGCAGTTTTTATTCAAGCGTAGCCAGGTGGCTTCGTATAATGCGCTGTTATGCAGATGCCATGAAGTAACACAAGGATTGATTCAGCTGAGCAACAAATTGCAGGTAAAATATGGACACTGGGAAATAAATGACGCAGTGAAGAATGCAGCACAGTCTTCGACTGGACTAGACAGTCCGCTTTTAGATGAGGCAAAAAGTTGCTCAGAAGAGGATTTACGCTTGACAATCAACCAAATAAGTTGGCAACTCAATAATGTGATCCAATACACTACTTTGGCAATTCATCAACTTTTTTATCTTCAGAAGAAAGAAGATAAGCTTCAATCGACTTTTCAACTGATGGATGATCAGGCGCAATATTACCAAAAGACACTTGAGGTCCAAGCGCCTACGGTTGACGAGAAAACAATAGCAGAGCATGAAATTAAGGTTGTTCAACAAATTGCTAGTATAGAAGGCATATTAAGTGACCCCCACAGCCCTGCAATCACTATGATGAGCCAAAACCCCTACGCCTATGTGAATGTTTTGACAGATGCACTGAAGAATATGCGTGCTTGCCGGTATGAGGCATCAGTATTATATGCCTCTGATAAAAAGTTGATTTTCGACATCAATACGATTGTAGATGATCTTGGTATGCTGGTTGAGCAGATCCATACGACTATTACTTTGGTTACATCTCTTCGGCCAGAGTGGATTGATTACCTGCAAAGAAATGGAATAGATGTAAATTCTGCTTACCCGTTTGATCCAAAGCTAATCGAGCTAGTAGAAGCGTTTCTGAAGGAAAAGACGCCGTATGGAAAGACACAATTATTGGCAGATGAAATTCTTAAAATAATTCGTTCTGATGAATTTAAGGAGCGATTGAATTTCAGCAATAATAAGAGTGATTCGGCCACCAAATAGCCTTAACAAGTGCGGCGCAGCTAAATGGATAAGATTTTTTCTTGTTTCCAGAAACAGGCGAAATGCCCTTTGGGCAAAACATTCTTCCCCTGTACTGCGACAAAAAAGGATGCCCCAAACTAGGGCATCTTTTTGCATATCGTCGTTGAACTTTACATCACTCCTCATTTTGATTAGGATACTTCTTTTTCCATTCCTCCAACTCCTTTTGTCCCTGTTCGCTGGCGTAGAATTTCTGAATTTCGGGCACGAGAAAGCGGGCGAAGGAATCAATGATGGACTGCGGCAGTTCAATCTCGTATGGATTCAGACGTTTTTCTTGGCTGGCCATGGTGTATTGCCCCGACAGCAAACCCCTTCTGGCTCAACTTATGAGCTGTGGTATCAGGAGCGTGAAGCGGTGCTGCGCACCTACACAGACGAGATGCCGCCGCACGTTCCTTTGTCGCAGAACAGTGCGTTCCGCCCCCTCCGCAACGCGGTCATTCAGGAGGCGCTCCGCATCCAGCCGTTGGAGGAGACTGTGGTGGATAAGCCGCCGTCTGTTGGATCACCGTCGAAAGAGCAAGCCACAGAGCAGGAAGCTTTATCTGCGCCTGAGCCGCTAATTCCGGCCAGCTCATCCAGCACTACCAACCTTCTGCGGGAGGCCGTCCGGCTGTTTCTGCTGAGGTTTGATGCCCCGGTGCAGAGCCAGCACCAGCGGACAGAGCGCAAGCTGAAGCAGAAAATCACGGAAAAGGAGCAAGCCCATGGGTTAAAGTCTGGATAAAAGAACCCCACAGAGTATTTTGTAAAAATACTCTGTGGGGTAATCGGTTAGAATTGACTTTTTGAATAGCGGATAGTGACGATAATGACCTGTTTTTTTGATTCGTCTACGCGATATACAGCGGTGTAATTGTCCACCAGCAACTGGCGGTAGCCTTGATGAGCATAAATACCGGTGGTGCGTTCAGGACATCTGTACGGAAAGGTTTCCAACTCGAGGATACCTGCTTCGATGCGGTCGACCAGCGCAAGCGCGGTCTGCTTTTCCAACAGTGTGTGGGCAATATAGTCATAGATGTCATCGAGCTCTCGAACTGCCTGTGGCAGGATTTTCACACTGTACTTATCCAAAATGCTTTTTCCTCAAGGTGGACAGCACATCGCGAGCGTCATACAGTTCACCAGTACGGCGGAACTCAGCTTCAGCATCGGTGATCGCACGATCCATTGCGGCATTGCTGATCAGTTCCTCATAGGTTTCCATGCTCATTACTACCATGTCACCATAACCGTTTTTCGTAATGAAAACAGGCTCATTCTTAGCATGACAGATGTTTGAAATCTCTGTGGTATTGCGCAGGTCTGTGATCGGTCTGATTTGCGGCATAGCGCATCCCCCTTTCTGAATGACATTATTATAGCATAATTATATGCAAAATAAAAGCACAACTTGGAGGTGAACTATGAGTTCTTACATTCCCTACACCCAAGAGGAGCGCGACCGAGCGCACCGCACGGACTTGATTGCTTTACTGCGCGGTCAGGGCGAGGTGCTCAAGCGCTCCGGCACGGAGTACGAGTGGCACATCAGCGGGCAGAAGGTCACGATCCGCGACCAAGGCGGAGATCCGGCGCACTTACTGCCGAATCCCCTTTACACCCCAGCGGTGGCAGGCGATGGCCTCGGTCATGAGCACCGCTCTGTCACGCTTGAACGCCTTTCTGGATTCGGAATTGGAACAGCTCCTGTGCTTCGACACGGAGATCGACGCGGAGCAGTTCTGCTCTCGGAAATGCGCCATTTTTCTCACCATGCCGGAAGAAAATCCCAATACCTTCTTTATGGTATCCCTGCTCATCCAGCAGCTATATCGGGAGATTTTGGCCGTGGCGGATGAGCATGGCGGCAAGCTGGAAAACCGCTGTGTGTTCTTCTGCGACGAGTTTGGCACCATTCCCAAAATTGACTCAGCGGAGATGATGTTCTCGGCCTCGCGTTCCCGGCGATTGCAGATCGTGCCGATCATCCAGTCGCTGGCGCAGCTTGAAAAAAACTATGGCAAGGAAGGCGCGGACATTATTGTGGACAACACGCAGGTGACCCTGTTCGGTGGCTTTGCACCCAACAGCGGCACGGCGGAGGCCATGTCCAAAGCACTGGGCAGCAGGACTGTGTTGTCTGGCTCAGTGTCCAAAAGCCGCAACGATCCCAGTCAGTCCATGCAGATGATGGAGCGACCGCTTATGATGCCGGATGAATTAAAATCCATGCCGCGGGGGCAGTTTGTCGTCATGAAAACCGGCATTCATCCGATGAAAACACGATTAAAATTGTTCCCGGAATGGGGCATTACCTTTGACGAGGGCTATGAAGTGCCCGATCACGGCAGCCGCCCAGTGGCTTATGCGGATAAGCAGCGCTTGCAGACGGCGATCCTGGCCAAGTATCCGCGTACCGAGCCGGAAACCGTACCAGCGCCGCAGGTGCGAACGCCAAGGCATATTTCGACGCTGAAGGGTGGTGAGTAGAAGTGATTGGGAGTCTGGAATTTCTCTATAAGACCGACCTGCCGCACCGTGCCATTGCGGTCTACCGCTATCTCTTTGACCGGGCAAACCGGCAGGGGCAGTGCTGGCCTGCAATTCCTACCATGGCGAGAGATTTGAAGCTGTCTGAAAATACGATTCGTCGGGCGCTGGCCGATCTGCGCTGTGCGGGAATGATCACCACCTGTCAGCGGATACGAACAAACGGTGGGAAAAGCAGCTTGCTCTATACACTGGCGCAAAAATAAAAGCCACCTCCCGCCAAGGAGCTACTACGCCCATAGGCTGGGAGGTGGCACCTGCCACTATGGCAGGTAGAATAGAACAGTTGAAAGTGATAGCAGAAAGGAAAAGAACTGAACATAAACCTGTTAATTCAGACTGATATGCTCCACTTCCCTCAGCCAGCTATAGCTGGCTGTCAAATCAGCTGGAAAAGTTGTGGCGTCGATCAGCTCATTGTTGAATACCACCGACCCCTGGGATTGATACAGCGGTACTTCCACCGCCCAGTCTATGACTCGCTCCAAGCAATTCTGATACAGTTCTTTTCGCACATTCAGATCAGTGGCGGCATTGGCCTCGGTCAGCATCTCTTCCAGTTCCGGGTCGGAGAATCCATATCGATTAGCTCCGCCGTTGGACGCATAGACCGCATTTAACTGGATACCAGGATCGACGAAGGTATACAGCGGCGGCTGTACCCCATATTCCTGACTCCACCCAGTTATATCTACTTGTGACCACACACTCGCCCACATATCACTGTCGCCGCGCTGAGGGAAGGGGTTGTCGAGAGCGTAGGTGTTCACTACGTCAAGCGTAATACCAAGTTCTGCAAATACGCTCTGTGCTTCCAATAGTGTCAGATAGACAGGATCGCACACCGTTTTGCCATCTTCACCGTCAGGATAGGCCATCACCCGCACTTCAAAGGAGCAGGATGCTTCTTCTGGCGCGGCGATAACAGCTTCATCAGACACAATATAGCCAGCATTGTCAAAGCAGGACAGTGCAATCTGTTTTGCCGTGGTCAGATCAGTGGCATCATAGGCTGTACGATAGGACGCATCATCTTTGCCTGGCACCAACCATGTCGTGGCAGAGATGGGATAATCCGCGATGGCATAAAGATTATCCAGCCCCAGTTGTCGTGCCTGTTCTAACCCGGTCATCCGACAAGCAGCCAAAATGACGGCAAGTCCTCGGCGCAGGCTTTTAGATGCATCTGAATCATGTTCGCTGTCGACGCACACCCGCTCTGGGTCAATGCCGATATACTCATAGCTTACTCCACCTGTATCATACACATACTGACGGGTAAGCTCATTTCCGACTGCCTGCTCAAATACTGCGTCCATTAGGCCTCTTCCTGAGTCAAAATAGCTGATGGAAAGCTCCCCTGTGCGCACCTTGTCCGGCCATATCAACTGCTCCATCGTGCTCAGGCCATATAGGCGGAGAACTGCTGTTGCAGGTGTGCCTCGGTAATAGTGCTCGTTGGCGGTGTAGGTAATCGTTCCACCGGCATAGGATGTAAACCGATAGGGGCCAGCGCCCAGCGGCGCGTCATTCTTCGTCCGAATGATGGAGAGGTCACCCTTGGTGAAGCCAAACTGCTCATTTGCATAGTCATAGGCTGCCGCGTCACCGTAGTAGTGCAAGGGTGCAATGCAAACTTCAGAGAGGGTGTACAGCGTCCGCTGATCGACCTGCTCTATTATAATACGCAGGCTGTAGTCCCCCATCCGCTGGATGCCGGAGATACTCGCTGC
>OGCO01005584.1_pt1 | contig 12023 bp, 6 predicted proteins | sample 1570171 | NCBI WGS metagenome assembly OGCO01 (sample SAMEA4370583, study PRJEB24528) | human gut metagenome | reverse complement strand
GGAACCTGCTCGTCTCCATGGGATTCAAGGAGATCGAGGTGGGCTTCCCGTCCGCTTCCGAGACCGATTTCGACTTCATCCGTATGCTCATCGAGCGTGAGCTGATTCCGGACGACGTGACCATCGTGGTACTCACCCAGTGCCGCGAGCACCTCATCCGCCGCACTTACGAGGCGCTCAAGGGTGCCAAGCGCGCCATCGTGCACTTCTACAACTCCGTGTCTGTGTTGCAGCGCGAGGTCGTGTTCCGCAAGAACAAGGAGGAGATCAAGAAGCTCGCCACCGACGCCGCCGAACTGTGCAAGGACCTCGAGAACGAGGCCAAGGGCATCGACCTGTACTACGAGTACTCGCCGGAATCCTTCACCGGCACCGAGCCGGAGTACGCCGTCGAGGTGTGCAACGCCGTGATCGGTGTTATCAAGCCGACTCCCGAGCACCCGATGATCATCAACCTGCCCGCCACCGTGGAAATGACCACGCCGAACGTGTTCGCCGACGAAGTGGAGTACGTCTCCACCCACCTCGACGACCGTGACTCCGTGGTGCTCTCCCTCCACCCGCACAACGACGAAGGCATGGGCGTGGCCGCCACCGAGCTGGCCGTGCTGGCCGGCGCCGACCGCGTGGAAGGCTGCCTGCTGGGCAACGGCGAGCGTACCGGCAACGTCGACTTGGTCACGCTGGGCCTCAACTGGCTCACCCAAGGCATCGACCCGCAGCTTGACCTGTCCAACGTGCCCGAGATTCGCAAGACGGTTGAGTACTGCAACCAGATCAAGATTTCCGAGCGTCACCCGTACGCCGGCAACTTCGTGTTCACTGCGTTCTCCGGCTCGCATCAGGACGCCATCAAGAAGGGTCTCGAGGCTCGTCAGGTGGCCGCCGAGCGTGCTGGCGCCGATCTCGACAGCTTCGTGTGGCTTGTGCCGTACCTGCCGATCGACCCGAAGGACATCGGCCGTACGTACGAAGCCATCATTCGCGTCAACTCGCAGTCCGGCAAGGGCGGCATGGCCTACCTGCTCAAGACCAACCACAATCTTGACCTGCCCAAGCGTCTGCAGATCGAATTCGACAAGATCGTGCAGAACTACGCTGACACGACCAAGAAGGAAGTCAAGGACGAGGATATCTGGCGTCTGTTCAAGGACGAGTACCTGCCGGTCGAACAGTCCGGCATGACCGCCGCTGGTGTGGTTGTGGGCGATACTCATGACGCCTCGCTCGTGCCGTGGGGCCGCTTGAAGCTGCTCAAGGTGGCCGTCAGCTCCGGTGAGGATGGCTCCGACACCGTGCTCAAGGCTCGTCTGCTCGACCGCGGCGTGAACGTCGGGGTCGATGCGCCCGTGGAGCGCGAGGTCTCCGGCATCGGCAACGGTCCGATCGCCGCTTTCCTCAACGCCATTTCCAACTTTGGCGTTGACGCCTCGATTATGGATTACGTGGAGCACACCATGTCCGTCGGCACCGACGCCATGGCCGCCTCGTACGTGGAATGCCAGGTCGGCGAGGCCGATGACGCGCAGATCGTGTGGGGCGTCGGCATCGATTCGTCGATTACCACTAGCGCCCTGAAGTCGATTATCTCCGCCATCAACCGTTTCCAGCGCAAGCGCTGAGCGCTAGCAGAGCAAAAACAAGGCTCCCTCTGATTGCATCAGAGGGAGCCTTGTTGTCTGTGTTTTACTTACTACTGGGTGACGCCGTTGGTGCCGGTGTTCCCGCCGGTGCCTCCGGAATTACCATTATCGTTGCCGGTATTGTTCCCGTTGTCACCGCCGGTATTGTTGCCGGCGTTGCCATCTCCGCCGGTAGTGGTGCCGGGATAATTCGGGCACTCGGTGGAATAGCTCGGATTGGCGAGGCACTGCTGGGCGAACTCCTGAGCCTGCTGTTGCTTCTTGGCTTCCTCTTCGGCCGCCTTCTGCTGTGCGTCCTGCTCAGCCTGCTTCTGCGCGTCTTCGGTGGACTGCTTGTTGGTGTTGTTGGACAGGCCGCTGCTCTGTCCCTTGCCCAAGCCCCAAGTGCCGTCGGAGCCGCCGATCTTGCCGTTGTCTTTAGCGGTCGGGAACTGCTCCGCCTCGGTGCCTTGCAAGGCCTGAGCCATGAACTCCTGGAACAGGTGGGCGGGGTATCCAGTGGAAGAGACGCCGTATCCGGAGAAGGCTGGCACCACCTGCGGATTGCCCTTATCGTCCGGATTCCAGATAGCCCACACATTCATCATGCTGGGGGTGTATCCCACGAACGACGAAGCCATTTCGTCGTTGGCGGTACCGGACTTGCCGGCGACGGGCCGGCCCAACATGCTGGATGTGCCGGCCGCCGTACCGTACGTGGTGGTGCCCTGCATGGCCTTCTGTACCAAAGCGCAGTCGTTGGCATCGAACACCTTGGTGCCGTTGCTGGGCGCGTTGTACATGTCCTTATTGTTGGAATCAAGCACTTTGGACACCATGTGCAAGGTGTTCTTCACGCCATTGTTGGCGATGGTCGAATGGCCTTGCGCCAAATCCCACACGGTCAGGGCGTTGATGCCCAGCACGTTGTACATGGAGTTTTCATCGATATCGCCCTGAATGCCCGCTTCATGGGCGATTGCGGCCGTGCGCTTCGGCGTCAGATGCTCATTGACGTTCATGAACACCGTGTTCACCGAGTTGGCGGTGGCCTGATACAGATTGATGTTGCCCCAGTTGTTCTCCAGAGCGTTGTTCACCTCTTGATCCAAGCCGGTGAAGTGCTGGTGGGAATTGCCGTTGAACAACGTATCGAAGCTGACGCCGGATTGCGCGGCCCCCAGCAAAGCGAACGGCTTCATAGTCGAACCCGGTTCGAATACGGCCTGATCGGCATTGTTGAGCTGCTTGGACAGATAATCTGAACCGGCGTATACGGACAATACTTCACCGGTCTTCGGGTCCAGCGCTATGCCGCCGATTTGCAGGGATTCAGGCATGTCGTCCAGACGGGTGTCGCCGATGGACTGCATAAGATCCTGCTTGCTCTTGTCGATGGTGGTGATGATCTTGTATCCGCCAGTATCCAAATCCTCTTTGGTAAAGGCCTTGGACTGCACCAGCTCGCGGCGCACCATATCCAGCAGATAACCGTTCGGCCCCGCGTATTCGTTCTGCTGCGCCACCGCGGCGGTCTGCGGGAACTTGGCATCAGTGTGCTGCTTGGCAGTGATGTAACCATCCTCCTGCATGATGTTCAGCACACGCTTGAAGCGCGATTTGGCCATATCGGCGTTATCGGCCGGATCCCACGTGGACGGTGACGGAATAATGCCGGCGATCATCGCCGCCTCAGACAGCGTCAGATCCTTGGCGTCCTTATTGAAGTATGCCTTGGCCGCTGCCTGGATACCGTAGGAGTTGCGGCCCAGATAGATGGTGTTCATGTAATTGCACAGCACCTCGTCCTTGGATTCGGTCTGCGCGATTTTGATGGCCATGATGGCCTCGCGCGCCTTGCCCACATAGGATGTGGTTTCGCCCATGTAATACCGCTCGGCATACTGCTGAGTGATGGTGGAACCACCTTGGCGCGTGCCCTTGGTCATATTATTAATGAATGCGCGGGCGATGCCCTTCAGATCAAGGCCTTTATCCGTGTAGAACGTACGGTTTTCGGACGCCACAATCGCGTTGCCGATGTAGTCCGGCAGCCCCTCGCAAGAGATGATTTCACGATTCTGCTCCGCGTAGGAGCCGATCGCGGTGGTGCCGTCCGCGTAATACACGGTGGTTTTCTCGGCCAACGCGAACTTCTCGGGTTGCGGGACCTCAGTGGTGGTGTACAGGTATGCGAATACTGCGATACCGGCCAGCAAGCCCAGTCCAATCAGGGAGAAGAAGATGCCCAGCACCCATTTCAGTACACGGTGCTTGCCTTTTCCTGTGTTCTTTTTCTTCCTGTTCGGGGCTCGATGGCTATTGGAAGCCTTGTGGCTTGCGTGGCGGGAACGGCTCTCCTGGGGCGTATGGGGGCCCTCCTGTGCGGAGTGGCCGGCTCTGCTTTGCGCGGTGCGCGGTTGCCTCAGAGCGGGGCCATTGCCTCCCGAATGTGCACGACGAGTATAAGAAGCCATGGTGTCCACCGTAACTGTTGGCCTTGAACAATCGTTTGACGTGAGCGTAGCCACACGCGTTTATGCCGGTATTTTTCCGGAATTCTTACAATTGGGCACGCTTCTTGATGCTGCATGAATATTGCCTGAATGCGCTGGTTGGCCTGCCGTGCGACCCGGCGCGCACGTTTCGTGTCGCTGCGCTGGTCCATACGTCTCCATAGACTTATCCCCAGCCTCCACGCGGCGCTATGTCACCCAACTCCCCCAGGGCAGGAATGCAGCAAGGGTAAGTGGCCTCTGACGGGTGCGTGGAGGTTTTCTTTATGTGCGGATTTGGCTGTGAGCTGGCACTAGCGTGGTCCCCTGTCCGGGGCGCGGCCGTACAGTCGAACGTATGAATGACGCACAGACCCCTAGAATTCGCGACCCGCATGCGGCGGTCAATCTGGTCGGCTCAGGCGCAGCGCAGCCTAACTCGTCGTCGAACGTTGTTGACCCATTGGCTGCGCTCGGCCCGGTCTCCGGTTCAGATGCATCGGCATCCACATCAGGCTCCTTACGGGATTTCAGGCCGCTGGACATGGACGATGCGGATGGGGCATCTGATATCGACCGTGGCTTGGCCCGGCTTGACCCGCTTACCGTGCGCCCGCGAATCTCCAGCCGCGTACTGTGCGTGGTATTCGGTCTGCTCCTGATCGCTATCGGCTTCGGCGTGTGGTGGGGGTGCGTGTTTACCGAAAACGGACAATCGTACGACGAACTGGTCTGGAAAAACCTGCACAACGATGTACCGTCCTGGGCCACCGGCGTGATGAACGCCGTCGCACAATCCTGGCTGGTTATCGCTGTCAGCTGCACAATTGCCGCAATCGGCATTATTACGGCGCTGATTCGACGCCGCTGGTGGTTGGCCGGGCAAATCGCCGTGTTCGCCGTGGTCTGCTTGGCCGTCACCCGTATCAAGGGTCTGTTGCCGCGTCCGTTCATCATCAACACTGAATCTCCTGCCGCTAATTCCGCGCCTTCCGGTCACACGATGCTGGCCGCAGCCTGTGCGGTGATTCTGCTGCTTACCGTGCCTCGTGCGGTTCGAGCTTTGGCGGGCGTCATCGGCGTGGTTTGGGCGGTGACCGTCGGTGTCTCCGTGATATACGGACAATGGCATCGCCCTTCGGATGTGGCGATGTCCATCCTGCTGGTGGCGGGATTGGCCCTGCTCGCTCTGGCAGTTACGCGCAAGTCCGGCATGGACGAGCCGGGTCGCCGCGTCTCCTCAGTGAGCGTGCAAATCGTCGGCAGCGTGCTGATTACCGGGGGCCTGCTGTTGCTCGCCTACAGCGGTTATGTGATCTGGCAGGTGGTGCCGGGGCTCAATGTCAGCGCCAGCTGGGCGGTTCAGGGGGCGAATGTCAGCGCTGTTGTGGGCATTGCGGGTGTGGCCATGCTCGCATTCGGACTGTTGCTGGCCCTGCGTCAGATTACTGCAGCGCCCTTAAGCCGGCTGGGTCTGATCGGCGCTCCGCCGGCACCGCCCAAACGGTAAAACATGGGGTGCGAACGGCCGAATTTGCCCGGCACAACGGCGGAATTTGGCAGTTGGACATGATTCATGAGTATTATGACGCCAGAAACGTCGTGTGTTTCGCGCAATACATAAGGAGTGGGTATGGCTACCAAACTGGTGATTGTGGAGTCTCCGACCAAGGCCCACAAGATCGGTGACTACCTGGGCAAGGGGTACACCGTCATGGCGTCGGTCGGCCATATCCGAGACCTCGCGCAGCCCAGCCAGGTGCCCGCGGCAGACAAGGCCAAGTTCGGCAAGTTCGGCGTGGACGTCAACGACGGGTTCAAGCCGTATTACATTGTCGACGGCGACAAGAAGCGTACGGTCAGCGAACTCAAATCGGCCCTGAAGAACGCTGATGAACTCTATCTGGCGACTGATGAGGATCGCGAGGGCGAGGCCATCGCGTGGCACTTGGTGCAGACCTTGAAACCCGAGGTGCCGGTCAAGCGCATGGTGTTCCACGAGATCACCAAGAACGCCATCAACGCCTCCCTGAACAACACGCGCGATGTGGACGGCAATATGGTCGACGCACAGGAGACCCGCCGCATCCTCGACCGTCTGTACGGCTATGAGCTGTCGCCGGTGCTGTGGCGCAAGGTGGGCCCGGGCCTGTCCGCCGGCCGCGTGCAGTCCGTGGCCACCCGCCTGATCGTGGAACGCGAGCGCGAACGCATGGCGTTCAAGCGCGCGCCGTACTGGGATATCGTCGCCACGCTGTCCGCGCCTGACGCGCTGGGGGAGCGTGCCGAATTCTCCGCCCGCATGATCGCGCTCGGCGGCAAGCGACTCGCCGGCTCCAAGGATTTCGGTGCCGACGGCCAGCTGACCCCGGACGGGTTCGCGGCGAACGTTCGCCAGCTTGATGAGGCTGGTGCCACCGCCGTGGCTTCGGCGCTGAAGACCGCCGATTTCACTGTGATGTCGATGGAAACCAAGCCGTACCGCCGCCGCCCGCAGCCGCCGTTCACCACCTCGACCCTGCAGCAGACCGCCGGCAATCGCCTCGGCATGGGTGCTCGCGCCGTGATGCGCGCGGCCCAAAGCCTGTACGAGAACGGCTACATCACCTATATGCGAACCGATTCGGTGACGCTGTCGCAGGAGGGCATCACCGCCGCCCGCAACGCCGTCTCCTACCATTTCGGCGACAAGTTCCTCTCTGCCGAGCCCAAGCAGTACGCCACCAAAACCGCTGGCGCGCAGGAAGCCCACGAGTGTATTCGCCCGGCGGGCTCGCGCTTCCACGACCCGGACGAGCTGGCTTCCAAACTTCCCGGCGACCAGCTGCGCCTATACACGCTGATCTGGCAGCGCACGCTTGCCTGCCAGATGGCTGACGCCACCGGTTCCACCGCCACCGTGCGCCTGTCTGCGCCGGCCGGCCCCACCGAGGGCGAGGCCGTGTTCCAGGCGTCCGGCACCGTCATCGAATTCCCCGGCTTTATGAAGGCCACGGGGGAGGGGCGCAAGCCCAAGGCCGCCGCTCCCGGCGCTGGGGCTGGCTCGGACCAGGCTGCTGCCGCCGGCAAGACGGACGCCAAGGCCGTCAGGGGTGACGCCTCCGAATCCAACACCTCCCTGCCGCCGATGAGCGTCGGCCAGCAGGTCGAGGCAAGCGACATCGAACCGGACGGCCATGAAACCCAGCCGCCGGCCCGCTACACCGAGGCCACGCTGGTCAAGACGCTGGAAGCCAAGGAGATCGGTCGCCCGTCCACTTACGCGAGCATTATCTCCACAATCATGGATCGCGGTTACGTATACGAGCGTGGCCGTGCGCTGATCCCCAGCTGGCTCGCCTTCTCCGTGACCAAGTTGCTCGAGACGAACTTCCCCAAGCTGGTCGACTACCAGTTCACCGCCGAGATGGAAAACGGCCTTGACCGCATCGCCCACGGCGAGGAATCCGGCCGCGACTGGCTCACCCACTTCTACTTCGGTTCCGGCGAGGGCGCCGCCCGCAACGCCGACGAGGCGCACGAAGGCCTGCAACAGCAGGTCGCGCAGCTCGGCGAGATCGACGCGCGCGCCATCAACACCATCGACATCGGCGACGGCCTGCACGTGCGCGTCGGCCGTTACGGCCCGTATCTGGAAGACATGGAGCATCTGGACGCCGAAGGCAACCCGAAGCGCGCGTCTCTGCCGGACACCATCGCGCCGGATGAGCTGACGGTGGCCGTGGCCCGCGATTTGATCGACAACCACTCCGGTGGACCGCGCGAGCTGGGCGTTGATCCGGTATCCGGCGGTACCGTCGAGGTGCGCAATGGGCGTTTCGGCCCGTATGTGGCGTTGGTGCCGCCGGCTGAGGCTTCGGCTGGCGCTGCTGGCGATACTGCTGGTGCTTCTGCGGCCAAGAAGGGTCCGAAGAAGGCCGCGGCCGCCGCCGCGTCGCGCCCGAAGATGGCCTCGTTGTTCAAGACGATGAGCCCTGAATCGCTGTCGCTGGAAGACGCGCTAAAGCTGCTGAGCCTGCCGCGCGAAGTGGGCACATACGAGGAAACCAACGCCGAAACCGGCGAGGTATCCGAATGCACGGTGGCCGCCAACAACGGTCGCTACGGCCCCTACCTGACCAAGACGGGTGCCGACGGCAAGTCGGAGACCCGCTCGCTGGCCTCGGAAGACGAGATCTTCACGGTCGATATCGACAAGGCCAAAGAACTGTTCTCGCAGCCCAAGTACGGCCGCGGGCGTGGCCGTGGTGCCGCCAAGCCGCCGCTGCGTGATTTGGGCAAGGACCCGAACACCGGCAAGAACGTGACCATCAAGGACGGCCGTTTCGGCGCGTACATCACCGATGGCGAGACCAACCGCACGGTGCCGCGTCAGTGCACGCCTGAATCCATCACCCCTGATGACGCCTTCCGACTGCTCGCCGAAAAGCGTGCGGCTGGTCCCTCCACCCGTGGCCGTCGCGGTGCTGGGCGTGCTGGTGGCGCCAAGGCCGTTGCCGGCAAGGGCAAGAAGGGCGGTACCTCGGCTGCGGTTTCGGCGCAGGAGGCCAAGCGCGCCGAACGCCGTGCCGAAGTCAAGAAGTTGGCGAACAAGGGCTGGTCCAACCAGCGCATCGCCGAAAAACTCGGTTCCACCCCCGCCACTGTGAAAAAGGACGTCGACTGGCTGACCGCCAACGAGGGCTACGAGCGCCCCGCCGTAATTCCCAAGCGTGGCTGAGCGGAATTATTGCTCTACTTGCGTTTCAAGGGGCAGATTTCTCGTTTTGAGAATATCTACTTCCGCTTCAAGGGGCTGGTCATCTGCTGAACCACGAGTATGAACGGCTCCGCGCCAACGTCATTCCGCCGTTTTGGAACGTTGTCTACTTGGGCAACAGCCCCTCGAAACGGAAGTAGACCTTCAGAAAAGACCAAATCAGCCCCTTGAAACGGAGGTAGAGCTGGTTTAACTGCCTGTTGGGCGCAACTCTGCGCCTAACGCTAAGGTCAATAGCATGAACGGTCTGTTTGTTTCGTTTGAAGGTGTCGATGGCGTGGGCAAGACCACGCAAGTCGAGCGGCTGCGTGCGTATCTTGAGGCTCAGGGGCGTACCGTGGTCGTTACCCGTGAGCCGGGAGGCACTGCGTTAGGCAAGGCCATTCGCCAACTGCTGTTGCACGGTGTGGATGGGGGCGCCGTCGACATCGCACCGCGCGCCGAGGCGCTGCTATTCGCTGCAGACCGAGCCCAGCACGTTGCCGAAACCATCCGCCCGGCATTGGAGCGCGGTGAAGTGGTGATCACCGACCGCTATTTAGACTCTTCCTTGGCCTATCAGGCTGGTGGCCGCGAACTCACGCCAGAAGAGATTCGATCCTTAAGCATGTGGGCCACCAACAACCTGCTGCCCGACCGCACGTATTTGCTGGATATGGACCCAGCCCTGTCCCACCATCGCCTCGAACACGCGGAAGACCGTATGGAATCGGCCGGTGATGACTTCCAGTCCCGCACCCGCCAGGCCTTCTTGGACTTGGCCGCCGCCGAGCCGAATCGTTTCCGCGTTATCGATGCGAGCCAGAGCATTGAAGCGGTATGGGCTGCCATCGAATCCGACATCAAGGAGCTCGCATGAGCGTATGGGATTCACTAGTCGGCCAAAAGCCGGTAATCGACATGCTGAGCCGTATCGCGCAGGGCGACCCGAGCCAGATCACCCAGTCGTGGCTGATCTGTGGACCTCCCGGATCGGGTCGTTCCAACATGGCTCGTGCGTTTGCGGCGGCGCTGGAAAGCCCGGATCACGGCATGAGCGCTGAGCCCACGCGCGTCACCCAGCAGGTGCTTGCCGGCACGCATCCGGATGTCACGGTGCTGACCACGAACAAGGTGACTATTGGTATCGATCAGGTGCGTGAGATCATCACTACCTCCGAGCAGATGCCCGCCACCGCACCGTGGCGCATCATCATCATCGAAGACGTGGATCGCATGCTTGACCGCACCACCAACGTGCTCTTGAAAGAGATTGAGGAGCCGGCCGAGCATTGCATCTGGCTACTGTGCGCGCCCAGCGCCCAGGACGTGCTGCCCACCATCCGTTCGCGCACACGCATCGTGAACCTCGCCGTGCCCTCCACCCAGGCGGTGGCCGGATTCCTGACCTCCACCACCAATGTCGAGCCAAAAGTGGCGCAGCGTGCGGCCCGACTCGCCGAAGGCCATATCGGCATCGCCAAGTTGTACGCCACCGACGAACGGGTTATGTCCGACCGCGATGAACTTGTGGTCGGTGTGCTGAATCTGGCCCGTGCCTCGGATGCAGTGTTGTTGGCCGGCAATCTTATCGACAATGCCAAGGCCCAGGCCGAGGCAGACGCGAACCGCATCACCGCCGGTCAGGAAGCGGAATTCCGCCGCATCAACGGACTGGCACCGAGCGACCGCATCCCGCCGAAACTGCGTGGCGCATTCAACCAGATTGCCAAGAAAGACGATGTGAAGCGTTTGGTCACCCGCCGTACGCGCGACGTATTGGATCGTGCGCTGAACTCCATCGCCTCCATCTACCGAGATGTGGCGGTGCTGCAGAACAATGCGGAGGATTCGGTGGGCCTCATCAACCTGGAGAACCGCTCGTCGATCACCGAATTGTCGGTGCAGTTGAACCGGGCCGGTGCCGTGACCCGTCTGGACGAAGTGGCCCACGCCCGCAAGCGCCTAGCCGGCAACGGCAACCCGCTACTGGTATTCGAGTCCCTCTTCTGCGCCCTGATCCCATAACCCGACGCAACTAGCCCCCCTCTGATGAGTGGGGGCTGTCGAGCGCAGCGAGACTGGGGGAGAGACCCCGTAACGCACAGCCCCCAGTACGTCACACATATGAGCGATACTGGGACGTATGAAGATTTCCGCCGATTTCACCGTCATCCCGGACGATTTCGCCAAGGCCGCGGCCCCTGAATATTTCAATGGTGGCGTGCCTGTGGTCTCCTTCCCGTTCTACATCGATGATGTGGATCCCGAGGCCCGCTACCTGCACTGGGAGTTCGTGGACCCGGATTCGATTCCGGTCTGCGGCTTCGAGTGGATTCACTGGTCCGTGGCCAATCTGCCGATTGATGCGCTGATGTACGACTTCAATGATTCACATGCGTTGGCCATCCCGCCGGACTTCTCCCGTCAGCTGCCGGCCATGATTCCCGAGACCGTGCAGGGGCGCAACTCCTCGGCCTCCAAGTTCTTGGGCCGCAGCGCTGACCCGGCGGTGATCATGCGGTACAACGGTCCGCAGCCGCCGGACAAGGATCATGAGTACTACCTGCAGGTGTGGGCCACCAAGAAGCCGTTGCCCGGCTTGAATCAGGGCTTCTGGCTCAACGAGCTGTTGCACGCGCTGCGCAACAGCGGTGAAGTGCCCGACACCGACGGCATCTTCCTGACCGGCAAGGCGTGAGCCACATGAGCCCCCGCAGGCGGGGGCTGTCAGCATCACTGACTGGGGGTGGGTCAGTACAAAACCACCTTCAGTCCGACTTCGTCGTCCAGCTCCCGCCAGTGGGAGCGTGACTACAACAAAGAAAGGACACCATCACACTATGGCCTGCACCACGATTCTGGTAGGCAAAGACGCGAGCTATGACGGCTCGACCATCATCGCCCGCAACGAGGATTCCGCGAACGGCGAGTTCAACCCGAAGCGCTTCATCGTCGTGAAGCCGGAGGAACAGCCGCGCGAATACAAGTCGGTGATCTCCCACCTAACCATCACCCTGCCGGACGACCCGCTGCAGTACACCGCCGTGCCGAACGCGGACCTCAAGGAAGGTATTTGGGGCGAGGCCGGCGTCAACGAGGCGAACGTGGCGATGAGCGCCACCGAAACCCTGACCACCAACGAGCGCGTGCTCGGCGCCGACCCGT
>OGCO01005580.1_pt1 | contig 12032 bp, 9 predicted proteins | sample 1570171 | NCBI WGS metagenome assembly OGCO01 (sample SAMEA4370583, study PRJEB24528) | human gut metagenome | reverse complement strand
CATGTTGGCTTCATAAACTTGCTGCTTTAATGCTTCCAGCATAGGTTATCCTTTCAATTTCCATGCTAAATCGTTCAAGAACAGCTGGTGTTCCAGACTTTCCACCGTGGTATCTTTTGTGATATGGACAAATTCAATACCCATCATGTTGGCCCAGTCCTTCATCTGGTCGGCGGTCACATCGTAGGTCAGTGTCGTGTGGTGTGCGCCGCCCGCCGTGATCCAGCATTCAAGGCCGGTGGTCAGATCAGGCATAGCCTGCCACATGACGCGGGCCACCGGCAGGTTGGGCATGGGCAGAATCGGCTTGACGCAGTGGATGTCCTGGCAAATCAGCCGCAGGCGGCCGCCCATGTCGATGAGGCTCACGACGATGGCGTCACCCTCATGGCCCTCAAACACCAGGCGGGCAGGCGGCTCACGGTCGCCGATGCCCAGGGGGTGAACCTCCACGCGGGGCCTGGCGGCGGCCACGGACGGGCAGACTTCCAGCATATGGGCACCCAGGCTGTACATGGCCCCGGGCACGAGGTTGTAGGTGTAATCCTCCATAAAGGCGGTGCCGCCGGTCTTGCCCTCGGCCATTGCCTTTATTATAGCAGTCATTGCGGCAACTTTCCAGTCCCCTTCGCCGCCGTAGCCATAGCCCTGGGCCATCAGATGCTGGCTGGCGATGCCCGGCAGCTGGCGCATACCGTACAAATCCTGGAAAGTATTGGAAAATGCCTTGCACCCTTCGGCGTCCAGCATTTTCTTCATGGCGATTTCCTCGCGGGCCTGGTAGCGCACGGTCTCGATAAAGTCCGTGTCCTCGCTGGCAAAATCGTAGGCGGCGCGGTATTCATCCATCAGGGCGTCAATTTCCGCATCGGTCACGGCGTTCATCGTGTCCACCAGCTGTCCCACGGGCCAAGTGTTGACCTGCCAGCCGAGCTTTGCCTGCACTTCGACCTTGTCGCCCTCGGTCACAGCGACCTCGCGCATATTGTCGCCGAAACGCATGACCTTCAATTCTCTCGAGACCGCCACACCCACGGCGGCACGCATCCAGTCGCCCAGGCGCTTCTGCACGTCCTCGTCCTGCCAGTAGCCCGCAATGACCTTGCGGGGCATCCGCAGGCGGGCGGCGATAAAGCCGTGCTCGCGGTCGCCGTGGGCGGCCTGGTTCAGATTCATGAAGTCCATGTCGATCTCTTCATTGGGGATCTCGCGGTTGTACTGGGTGGCAAAGTGGCAGTAGGGCTTTTGCAGGTTGGCAAAGCCGTTAATCCACATTTTGCTGGGGCTGAAGGTGTGGCACCAGGTGATGATGCCCGCGCAGTGCTTGTCGTAGTTGGCCTCGCGCACCACGTCGGAGATCTCGGTGTTGGTCTTGGCGGTAACTTTGTAGACGATTTTGCAGGGCAGATTGCCGGAGGCGTTCAGCTTATCGGCCATCTCCGCCGCGCGGGCGGCGACGGTCTCGAGGACTTCAGGGCCGTACAAAAACTGACTGCCCACGACGAACCAAAATTCATAGGTATGCAACATAAAAGTCTTCTCCTTCTTTATAAATAACCAGTGCCTGCAGTACTCGGTAGGGGCCGGATATGTCCGGCCCGCAACTTTTACGGAAGCGCACACTTGCCTTACACGACCGGGCCGGGTATGCCCGGCCCCTGCGGCGGGAAAATTTTTCAGGACACCACCGCCCGCTCGGCGTTCAGCGCATTTTTATATTCGGTCAGGAACTTCGCAAACCCATCCGTAGCGTCGGCATCCGGGGCCAGCGTTACGCTTCTGGCATCAGCGAACACGCAGCGGTTCAGATACGCCGCCAGCGTCTCCCCTGCCCTGCGGTACAGGCGGTAGGCCGCCAACAGCGCCATGCCGTAAGGGCCGCCCTCGCCCGCGGTCTCCGTGCAGGTGACGGGCGCGCCTGCCGCAGCGGCCAGATACCGCTGCGCCACACCCGGCGTTTTGAAAATGCCGCCGTGGCCCAGCAGCGTATCCAACGCCACGTGCTCCTGCTTCAAAATGTTTAGCCCCAGCGCCAGCGTGGCAAAGGCCGAATAGATATTGGCCCGCATAAAGTTCGCCAGCGTAAAATCACTGTTTGGGCGGCGCAGCAGCAGCGGCAGGCCCGCATCAAAGTGGGTCACGCTCTCACCGGAGATATAGTTGATGGGCACCACGCCGCCGCAGTCGGGCGCACCCTTCAAAGACTCGTTGAACAGCCGGGTGAACAACGCGCCCTTGTCGATGCCAGCCCCGCAGAGCGCCGCGCTCTCGGCCAGCAGATCGACCCAGGCGTTCAGGTCGCTGGTGCAGTTGTTGCAGTGGACCATGGCCACCGCCGCACCGTCGGGGGTCGTGACCATGTCGATTTCCGGGTAGACCTTGGAAAGCGGCTTTTCCAGCACGACCATGGCAAAAATACTCGTGCCTGCGCTGACATTGCCGGTGCGCGGGGCCACACTGTTCGTGGCGGCCATGCCGGTGCCTGCGTCGCCTTCGGGTGGGCAGAACGGCACGCCGGGCTGCAAAACGCCGGTGGGGTCCAGCAGCTTCGCGCCCTCGGCGGTCAGCGTGCCCGCGTCCTCACCTGCGGGCAAAACGGTGGGCAGCAGACTGGCAAGGTCTACAGGATAGCCCTGCTTTGCCGCCAACGCGTTGAATTTTTCCAGCATGGCAGCGTTATACCCGCCGGTGGCGCTGTCAATCGGGAACATACCGCTGGCGTCGCCCACGCCCAGCACCTTGCGCCCGGTCAGCTGCCAGTGTACATACCCGGCCAGCGTTGTGAAGAAATCCAGCTGCGCCAGGTGCGGCTCGCGCTTCAGCATGGCCTGGTACAGGTGCGCTACGCTCCAGCGCTGGGGGATGTTGAACCCGAACGCCGCGGTCAGCGCTTCCGCCGCTTGGCCGGTCATCGTGTTGCGCCAGGTGCGGAACGGCACGAGCAGATTGCCCGCCGCGTCAAAAGGCAGATAGCCGTGCATCATGGCCGAAATGCCGATGCAGCCCACCGTGGTCAGCGGCTGGCCGTACCGGGCCTGCACATCGGCGGCCAGGGCGGCGTAGGCGGCCTGCACACCACGCCAGACTTCGTCCAGCGGGTAGGTCCAGACACCGTTTTCCAGCCGATTCTCCCAGGTAAAGTCACCCTGAGCGACCGGCTTGCAGGCATCGTCCACCAGCACCGCTTTAATGCGGGTGGAGCCGAACTCAATGCCGAGGGTACAATTTCGTAAGGTAAGCATGGATTTCCTCCTTGACAAGTGGAGCTTTGTTTTCTATGATGAAACTGTCTGGATGTTCAAAATGAAGGGGGCGACCTATGGGAACGGTTTTCAATAAGGAAGAAATGCTGGTTTTGTTGCAGGATTTCCACCGCCTGACCGGGCTGCGCACCGTGGTGTTTGACACCTACGGCATGGATATCCTCTCTTACCCGCCGGAGCTGCCTGCCTACTGCAAGCTGGTGCGCGGCGTGCCGGAAGGGGTCATCGGCTGCCATCTGTGCGACCAAAACGCCTGCCGCAACGCCACGCGGCGGAAAGAGACGGTCATCTACACCTGCCACGCCGGGCTGATCGAGGTCATCACGCCGATTTTGATAGACGGCGCGGCGGTGGGATTTCTGCTGCTAAGCCATATCGTGCAGGGCGCGGACGAGGCGGTCGAGTGGGCCGTGGCCAAGGAGCGCTGCGCACCCTACGGCATCGACGAAGCGGCGCTGCACAGCGCCTACGATGCCCTGCCCCGCACGCCCTACCCGACGCTGAAATCGGCATCGGACCTGCTGGCGCTGGCGGCGTCCGCGCTGTACCAACAGGGTTTGGCGCGGCTGAACCCCGGCAGCAGCGAGGCACGGCTGGGCCAATATCTGAGCGACCACCTGGCAGAGGAACTGACCAGCGAAAAGATCTGCCGGGCGCTGTCCTTGAGCCGCACCGGGCTGTATTATCTCTCCCGCCAGACCTACGGCTGCGGCATCAATGAGCAGATCACCCGGCTGCGGGTGCAGCGGGCCATGGAACTGCTGGCCACAACGTCCCTGTCCAACGTGGAGATCAGCCGCCTGACCGGGTTTTCGGACTACAACTATTTTTACCGTGTGTTCCGCCGCCAGACCGGCCTGACCCCGCGCCGCTACCGTACCTCTATGGTAGCAGATACCTAGCCGCCAGAATAGGAACATCTGTTTTAAAAATTGGATTTTTGTTCAAAAAAAATACGCCTACGCTTAAAGAAAAGCGCAGGCGTTGATTTTATGAATTTGCAGTATCCTTATTGACGGCATCCATATAACCGGCCGTGATGATACCGGCGGGCAGTGCGACCACCGCGATACCGACCATGGACGACAGCATGGTAAAGATGCGCCCGGCTGTCGATACAGGGTAGATATCGCCGTAGCCGACGGTCGTAAGGGAAATGGTGGCCCAGTAGATTGCATCGAAAAAGCTATTGAACGTATCAGGCTCTACATTAAATACCACCAGGGCAGAAATCAAGATGTAACCGCCCGCCAGTGCGCCGACGGTGAGTAAAGCAGATTTTTGACGACGCAGCACGGTGAGGATTATCTCAATGTTTTTGGAGTACCGCACAAATTTGACGACGCGGAACACTTTAAATGTTCGGAACAGCCGAAAAATGCGCAGCACCCTGGCCCCACGCCCTACAATGCCGAAAGACGGCAGAATGGTGAGCAGATCAATCAGTGCCATTGGGGTGAACGGATAGAGAAGAAACGCAGTGCGGCCCCGGCGCGGCAGTTTGAAATCAGCAGTCCAGAAGCGCAGGATATAGTCAAAGATAAACACGACCACCGTTGCGTGGTCGATAACGACGGTCCACATGGCGGTTGACTTTGTTGCTAACGGTATCAAGCTGACCAAAATCGTCGCCATCATGAACCAGTCATAAATCCGGCTGGCGGCATCACCGGGCGAGGAGACCTCTATAATTTCAAAAATTCTTTTTCGCATAATTTTTCCGATTTAATAGCACCGCTTGCAAGGAGTATATCCCCATGCCTCGGCTTGCTCTAGTGTGACGGCAGTAGCGTTATCCATACCGCTGCAACTGGGTATGCGGTGATATTTCTTTCCGTTACCGCTGCTTGCGATGTAGACCATGCCCGCTTGATATACGGAGCTGTTGGTACTGGTTGTGGAACTTATCGATTCAGTAGCTGGCACCTCAGTCGGTTGCGGAGTCGGCGTTTCAGTAGGCGCGACGGTCGGCTCTGGTGTTGGAACTTCGGTAGGTACGGCAGGTGGTTCCGATGCTGGCGCTTCAGTAGGGATTTTTGTTGGTTGTGGGGTCTCTGCAGCAACGGTGGCTGTCGGCATGGGTGAGGCCTGTGTGGCATCACTCGCATTGGAATCACCGCCAATAGAGGCAAACACCAATAGAACAGCCCAGAAAGCGGCGATGATTCCCACGCGAGCTTTCTTGCTGGCATGGAACTTATTGGAAGTCCATAGCCAATAGCTAAGGGCAAACGGCCAGAATATAAGAGCAAGCAAAACCCAAAGGCAACCACTGCATCCTTTGTTTTGGCCGTTGTTGGGAACTTTGGGATTTGATTGCTGGGTAGAAGGTTCTGCTCCATGGTCTTTATGGACGGATTCTGTTGTGCTGTAAGAGATACCTGTGCCGGGTAAGCCCGTAGTGGTCGTCCTGCGCCCGGTCGAACTGATGGTGTGGTGAAAACCCTTGCCGCCAAAAGAAACACTGGTACTTTTCTTATTTAAATTTAACCGCACACCGGGGGCAATTTTGACGCTTTTGCGAAAACGAAAGGCCACAAAAATACATCCTTCCAATTTTGTTTGTTTGAATCTTATAGAAGATACAAGAAAAGGATTCTATTTCATTGTAAGCGCTCAATGCGCATAAGTCAAGCGCCCCAAAACAAGAGGAACAATGCAAATTTATCTATAAAACAAAAAACACGCAGATTCAAACAAATCTACGTGTTTTTTCAAGTGCGCGGTACAGGACTCGAACCTGTGACCTCCTGCACGTCAAGCAGATGCTCTACCAGCTGAGCTAACCGCGCATATACGTCGCTGCGTTTCAGCGACGTATGTTATTATAGCATACTGCTTTGCGGAATGCAAGCCCTTTTTGCAAAAAAAATCAGTCCAGAATCCGCCCGTCGGTGGAGATCGTCACGACCTGCCACGGAATGAACTTGCCGGACGCCTGCAAGGCGCGCTTGGCGGCGTTTTCCAGCCCGCCGCAGCAGGGCACCTCCATGCGCACTACAGTGACCTCTTGAATGTCGTTGCTGCGGATGATGGCGGTCAGTTTCTCACTGTAATCGACGTCGTCCAGCTTGGGGCAGCCCACCAACGTGATGTGCCCGCGGATGAACCGCTCGTGGAACGCGGCGTAGGCGTAGGCCGTGCAGTCGGCAGCGATCAGCAGCCGCGCACCGTCAAAGTAGGGTGCGTTCACAGGCACCAGCTTGATCTGCACGGGCCACTGGCGCAGCTGGCTGGGGGCCGTTGTCGGGGCGCTCTCCCCTGCCACGGCGGGGTGCAGGGCCTTGGCCATGCTGCCCGGGCAGACGTGCATCGCCTTGGGCGCACTGCCGGGGCAGCCGGACATTTGGGCGGCCTTGTGCTGCTTGGCGGCCTGCACGGCGGCCTCGTTGTAGGGCGCGGCCTCGCGCTGCTCAAACGTGATGGCCCCCGTGGGGCAGTGCGGCAGGCAGTCGCCCATGCCGTCGCAGTAGTCGTCGCGCATGAGCGTGGCCTTGCCGCCGATCATGGCGATCGCGCCCTCGTGGCAGGCGGCGGCGCAGGCCCCGCAGCCGTTGCATTTCTCCTGGTCGATGTGAATGATTTGTCGTTTCATGGTCAGCCTCCTTGACTTTGTGCTGTCATTTTACTACAATGGCAGCAAGAGTTCTGTTGTAGCAACAACATGTGAGGTGCATAATTATGGAATTGCCGGATGTACCACTGTTCCGCGGACTGACCGCCGACGAGGCCGAGGCAGCCGTAACCGCGCTGCGGATGCGCCGCAAGGCATTTGCCAAGGGGGAGATCCTGCTGGAGGCCGGGCAGAGAGCTCCGGCGCTGGGCGTGGTGCTGGCTGGACGGGTGCACATGGAGCACCTGGACGTCTGGGGCAGCAAGACGCTGCTGGGTCAGGCCGGGCCGGGGGACCTGTTTGCCGAGACCTACGCCTGTCTGCCGGACGAGCCGCTGCGGGTCAGCGTTGTGGCCGCAGAAAACGGCGAAGCACTGTTTTTGGAGACCGGGCAGCTTTTGCAGTGCGGCTGCGAGCCGTGGCGCTGGAAGCTGACGCAAAATCTTTTGCGCATTGCAGCGCGTAAAAATCTGGGGCTGGCGCAGCGCAGCCTGTACACCGCCCCCAAAACGATCCGCGGGCGGATCACGGCGTACTTCTCGGTGCTGGCGCGGCAAAACGGCAGCCTGCGGTTTACGCTCCCCTTTGACCGCCAGCAGCTGGCCGACCACCTTGGTGTGGACCGCAGCGCCTTGAGCAATGCGCTGAGCCAGATGCAGAAGGAAGGACTGCTGGTGATCGATAAGCGGGAGGTAGAGCTGAAACAGGTGGAGGAGATGTGAGGGAAGCTCAAACTGTCGAAAAAGTGCATTGTAGGGGCGAGCATTGCTCGCCCGTGCCTGTTTGCCTTGGAAGAAACTTTCCCGGAAAATGCGTTGCTGCGGTAAGTTGGCGGGCGACCAATGGTCGCCCCTACACACGCAATAGAGCAAGAATGCAGTTTTTTGACGGTCTGAAAAATAGCCACCTGAGATGCCGAAGGTCACGGATTTCAGATGGCTATTTCTTATGGCAATACCGCCGGGGAGCCTTCCCGTTTTTGGGAAGGCTCCCCGGCGGATTTTTGTTTATATCGCGGCGATTTTGGTTTACAAGGCAACAGACACCGCAGCCGATACCGAACAGGGGAAAAGCCGGTTTGCCCGCGCCTTAAAGTCTGCCATGACCGAAATGAAGGGCAGCTTATCTGCCTGAAATAGCGTGCACACCGCAATGTGTGGTTTTCTTTATGGCGTTCTGCGGCTCTGCCTTAGTTGGGCGCGGTACTCGGCGGGGGTGATGCCGTACAGTGCGCGGAAACTCTTTAAAAAGCTGCTGTAATTTGCAAAACCGCTGGCGGTGCAGGCGTCCAACACACCGGTGCCGTCGGCAAGCTCGTTGCGGCAGTGCTGCATACGCAGGTTGGTCAGATACCCGTGTATACTTTCCAGCGTGTACTCTTTGAACACGCGGGACAGGTGCTCCCGGCTGGTGTAGGTGTACTTTGCCAGCTGGGCCACGGTCAGATGCGGGTCGGTGTAGTTGGCCTGAAGGTAAGCAACCGCCTTGGCGACGAGCAGACTGGTGGCCGAGGGCGGCGGGGCATTGTGCCGCCGGGTCACAACTTGGCGGATCAGCAAAATTAGCTCCGTGACCTCGCAGCATTGCACGGTATCGCGTATTTTTTCATCGAGATATACAGTCTGGGCCATCCGCTCCAGCAGACCGCGGAAGTCCCACTGCGTGACGGCGTCGGTGTCCAGAATGACAGGATCCCCCGACCAGACATGCCGCGGCAGGCCGCTTTGCGCCCAGGCACGCTCCCAGATGCCGGGAGCTATCTGCACGACGAGCCGCTCCGAGGTCGTGTCCGTGATGTTGAACTTGCCGGAGTGGTACATCTCGCCCGGAAACAGTATCAGCTCCCCCAGGTGCAAATCGTAGACGCTGCCGTCGACGGAGTAGCGCACGCTGCTGCCCGCCACCGGCAGTATCATCTCATAATACGGGTGGGAGTGGACCACCGACTGGACATTCTCCCGGTTTGTATACAGGCCCACGACAACCTGACCGTCCTGCAGGGCGGCACTGGCATCCTCCTGCGTCAGAATGGAATCCACGTAATGCGGCATTTTTTGCAGGATCATGAGCGACTCCTCCTGTTAAATTTTGTCTTTACCACGATTATATCACATTTTGCGACATTTGCATTACAAATACGGCAGAAATTTTGTGAAGGATTTGTTATTATAAAGGCGAAGAAGGGCACAATGTGCAGATTGAACAAAATATATTATGCAATTTTGTACAATATGCACATTGCCTGCCAAATAACAAGTTCCACCATTCAATTATGTGCAAAATAGAAAGGAGAAAATCTATGAAAGTGTGCTACACCGGCGGCGCTGTCAAGGACTGCGGAAGCTATTATTCCGTAGCCACCAACGCTGTAGAGCTGCGCATCTGGTTCCTGACCGACGATATACTGCGCATCCGCGCGGGCTTTGACGGCGACTGGGATGAAGCCTCCTACAGCCTGACCATGACCGCATGGGAGTCCCGCACCGACGAGCTGATGAAGGACTGCCGCAAGCGCGTCCAATCCGCCGCCGCAGCCCTGACCGACGGCGACAGGCAGGCCGTTATCCAGGGGGCGCGTCTCAAGGTCGTCATCGAGAAAGCGCCGTTCCGCATCATGGTCTATGATAAGGACGGCAGCCTGCTGCACGCCGATATTCCCGACCTGGCCTACCGCGAGGACAGCAACCACCGCCGCATCCATGCCAGCCAGATCGAGGCTGACGACTGCTTCTACGGCTTTGGCGAGAAATCCGGCGAGATCAACAAGGCCGAGAAATACATGAACATGGCCCCCGGCGACGCCATGGGCTACAACGCCAAGGAGACCGACTCCCTCTATAAGCATATTCCGTTCTACATCCGCCTGAACCGCGGCACCAGGCAGGCTGTGGGCTATTTCTACCACAACACGGCCGAGTGTGATTTCAACATGGGCCGCGAGAAGCGCAACTACTGGCACCGCTACTCGTCCTACCGCACCGACGCGGGCGACATTGACCTGTTTTTGATCGCAGGCCCGTCCATCCGCGAGATCATCGAGCGCTACACCGACCTGACCGGCAAGAGCGTCATGCTGCCGAAGGCCGCGCTGGGCTACCTCGGCAGCTCGATGTACTACCCCGAGCTGCCCGAGAACAGCGACGATGCCGTGCTGGACTTCATCGACACGACCCGCGAGGAAGGCATCCCTGCCGACGGCTTCCAGCTGTCCAGCGGCTACTGCGCCGTTGAGACCGCCGAGGGCATCAAGCGCTGCACCTTCACATGGAACCACAAGCGCTTCAAGGACCCGGCAGACTGGTTCGCCCAGATGGAAAAGCGCGGCATCGTTGTCTCGCCCAACATCAAGCCCGGTATGCTGCTCGTCCATCCGCTGCTGAACGAGATGAAGGAGAAGGGCATGTTCCTGCCCGCCTCCGACGACAATGAAGGTCTTGACGGTCTGGCTGTCGGTACCTGGTGGGGCGGCCCCGGCCTGTTTGTGGACTACACGAAGGAATCCACCCGCCTGCACTGGAAGCAGTACATTAAGGATGCGCTGCTGAAATACGGCTGCCGTTCCATCTGGAACGACAACTGCGAGTATGACTCCCTCGTTGACAAGGACGCAAAGGTTTACTTTGAGGGCAAGGGCAGCACGATTGGCACGATGAAGCCGGTCATGAGCAACCTGATGTGCCAGCTGTCCAACGAGGCCATCGAGGAATACGACCCCGACTGCCGCCCCTTCTCGGTCTGCCGCTCCGGCCACGCCGGTATCCAGCGGTATGCACAGGTCTGGGCCGGTGACAACCTGACCTGCTGGGACACCCTGAAATACAACATTGCCACGATCTTGGGCATGGCCCTCTGCGGCGTTTCCAACCACGGCTGTGACGTCGGCGGCTTCTACGGCGTTGCGCCGGAGAGCGAGCTGTTCGTGCGCTGGGTGCAGAACGGCATCTTCATGCCGCGTTTCTCCATCCACTCCACCAACACCGACAACACCGTCACCGAGCCGTGGATGTACAGCGACAAAAAGCAGTACATCAAGGACGCCATTGACTTCCGCTACAAGCTCAGCCCGACGCTCTACTCGCTGATGGAGCGCGCTCACGAGAACGGCCTGCCCATCTGGCAGCCGACGTTCAGCGTTTTCCAGAACGACCCGGCCACCTACGATGAGGGCGTGGACTTCATGTTCGGTGATTCTCTGCTGGTTGCGAACGTCGTTGAAAAGGGCCAGACCGTCCGCCCGGTCTACCTGCCCGTGACCGAGAACGAAAACGAGCGGTTCTACGACTTCTACACCCGCGAGGAATACGCCCCCGGCCAGACGATTGAGGTGCCGGTGGATATTGCCAGCATCCCGCTGTTTGTGCGCAGCGGTGCCATTCTCCCGATGAGCGGCAACAAGCTGCACAACCTGATGACCGAAAAGACCACCGCGCTGGACATCCTGATGGCCCCCGATGTGGATTCCGAGTTCACGCTGTACGAGGATGACGGCCACACGAACGATTACCGCAAGGGCGCGTATCTCAAGACGAAGATCGCCGTCAAGGCAGGCGTCAAGACCGTCGTGACCTTCACGAATGAGGGCAGCTACGAGACCGCCGTCGAGAGCATGTACCTCGATATGATCCACCGCGAGAAGTCCCCGTTCTATGTGCAGGTGGACGGCAAAGAGCTGCCGCACTTCCTGCACCGCCGCAAGTTTGAGGAGGCCGAGAGCGGCTGGTACTACAGCCAGCGCCTCAAGAGCGTCCAGATCAAGTACCCCAACCCCAAGAAGGATCACGAGGTGCTTGTCTCGTTCGAACAGTTTGATTTGATCGGGATGTAACCCGGCTTCTTGCCTCCCCTGGCAGGGGAGGTGCCCCGTAGGGGCGGAGGGGTTGAACCTTGCCGCAGCCCGAAATATTTCGGGTAATGGCACGGTTCTCTCCCTCAGCCGCTGCGGCGGCAGCCCCCTCTCAGAGGGGGCCAAGGGGAAAACGGCATACATACAAGAAGGAGAAATACCATGTTCAAAAAATTCGCAGCATTGGCTGCTGCGGCTGCGCTCAGTCTGGGTGTTATGACCGGCTGCGGCGCGTCCGGCACCACCGCCGACTCCACCGGCTACAGCGCCGAGAACCCGCTGGTGCTGACGCTGGCCCACGGCCTGTCCGAGA
>OGCO01005573.1_pt1 | contig 12050 bp, 9 predicted proteins | sample 1570171 | NCBI WGS metagenome assembly OGCO01 (sample SAMEA4370583, study PRJEB24528) | human gut metagenome | reverse complement strand
GTGCCTGACTATCATTAAGGATGGTGATTATTTTGATTCAATCAACGATTGAAAACCTTGCTGCTCAAACAGCAAATTTGTTTTTGCAAAATGGATACAATCACCGAAGTATCCATGAAAAAGAAGTTGTCATGCGGAAAATAATTCTTCTGCACAAGCAACACGGATGTGATTGTTACAGTCCAGAGATCATGGCCCTGTTCCTGCGGGATGCGGAGCGCCGCTACCAGAGGCAGGAAATCGGAAAAATCCGTTTCCGTTTTTATCAAAAGACTGCGGACTATTTAACTCAATTTCACGAAAACGGCAACTTAGATTTATACAGCCGGAATATCTCAACCAACCTGACACCCTACTATGAAAAGATTTTTACGCGCCTACACGATTATGAAGGCTGGAGTAAAAGTACCAAACATTATATCCGGCAATTCAGCATGCCATATTTCAAGTGGCTGTTGCAGAACGGGGTTACATCTCTTGAACAAGTGACTGACGAGATGATCCGTAAATATCTTCTGGACTGTTCCAATCGAATGACGCTCAACAGCGTCGATACTACAAAACGGGTGCTGAAAAAACTGCACCGTTATTTATATGAAGTGGAAATCTGCAAGGATAGTTTTTCTGACACGTTATCCTTTACAGTACCCACGGAGCATAGGATAAAAAAGCCCGTCCCTCAAGAGGACATCGCTGCTGTCCTGAGTATCATTAACAGAAATACGGCTATTGGAAAGAGGGACTATGCGGTCATTGTGCTCGCTGCTGTTACAGGACTGAGATCTGTTGACATTATAAATCTTCCGCTTACTGCAATCGACTGGATCAACGGCGAAATACGGATTACGCAGTCCAAAACGGAAAAAACATTGGCCCTTCCTTTGACAAAAGACGTTGGCATGGCTATCCAGGACTACATACTGAATGGTCGTCCTGACAGCGATCTCCCATTTGTATTTTTACATGGCCGCGCTCCCTATGTGAAAATGGGCCGTACTCTGCCATATCAGATTTTTAATGGCTACCGCCTGAAACTGGGGCTTCCTAAATGTGCGTTTCATGGACTGCGGCGGGCTGTTGGAACAAATATGGTTGTAGCTGGAATTCCAGTCACTACGGTTTCGCAGGTTTTAGGTCATTCGGGGATTGACCCAACAAAGCAGTACATTTCCCTTGACAGTGTGCACCTGAAAGAATGTGCCCTTGACCTGAACGGCTTTATGCCGGAGGGAGGTGGCAGAGCATGAAAGAATTCAAAAGTGCTTTCAAACCTGCTATTGAGGAATATCTTGAATTCCGTAGCGCTATGGGGTACTGCAATGAGCATGAACAGCAGTTAAGGTATTTTGACAAGTACTGTTATGAATACTTCCCGGAGCAGACTGAGCTTACAAAAGAAGTCGTCCGGGGATGGTTCTATGATGAAATCGCAAGCGGACGGGCCTGTTTAAGCAGTAAAGCTACGACAATACGCCTGTTTGCAAGGTATCTCGGTTCATCTGCGTATGTATTGCCGATGAACTGTGTACCAAAGACACCCGACTATCTTCCATACATCCTTACAGACGAGGAACTGGCCGCTTTATTTCAAGCCGCCGATACGATGGAATATAAAAACGATCCATTCTTCCAGAAAACTGCCTCTACACTTTTACGTTTGCTGTATGCGTGTGGTCTAAGACCAAACGAGGGTAGAAATCTGAAGGTGGAACACATCAACTTCCAGACAGGAGAGCTTTTCATCACCAAAACGAAACGGCGAAAAGAAAGGATTGTTGTTGTCTCTGGTGATATGCTTCTCCTGCTGAAGAAATACCGTTTACAAAGAGCGGTCTTTGATAAGGGAAATGAGTATTTCTTTATCCATACGGACTCAACAGCTATAAAATCGTGGCAGCTGACCGCCCTCGTAAAGTCATGCTGGATAGCGGCACATCCGGGGATTGACCCTAAAGTTTTACCACGGGTGCGGCCCTATGATCTCCGTCACCGATTTGCCTCAACTGTCCTGCACCGCTGGCTCGATGAAGGCCGGAACCTTTATGCGATGCTGCCATATCTTCGGGCCTATATGGGGCACGAAAAGTTTTCGGATACTGCCTACTACATCCACATCCTGCCGGAACGCCTTATGGTATCTCCCGGAGTACAGTGGGATAATATCGACCGCATCGGAATGGGGGTGGATATATGGGAACACTAAGCCCTTTGTTTACCCTTGTCCGCAGCTTCTTTCTGGTCTTTCTACCAGAAGAACAGAAATGCAGCCAGAACACGATACGTTCTTACCGAAAGTCTCTGGAACTGCTGTTTGACTTCGTAAAGGAGCGGAATTCCGTTGCGCTCAACGAAATCACTTTTGAAATGATGGATCGCAACACAGTATCCGAATTTTTAAGCTATCTGGAAACAGAGCGTAATTGCAGTATCTCCACAAGGAACCACCGGCTGCATTGCATCCGCGCTTTCTTCAAATATGCGGCGCAGGAGGACATCACCGTAATTGCCCATTTAGAGGAAATCCAAAAGGTAAAAAGGGCAAAGCAGCCGGAAACCATAGTGGAGCACATGAGCGAAGATGCCGTTCAAGCCATTTTGAAACAGCCCGATACCTATACAGAAAAAGGGAAAAGAGATGCGTTTCTTCTCCTTTTCCTATACAAAACAGGGGCGCGTGTTCAGGAACTTGTTGACATCCGGCTTTGTGATATACAGTTAGGCAAATATCCCAAAGTGACGATCCACGGAAAGGGGGCGAAAACCAGAGCAATACCATTGAGGGATGATGTAGTGCAGCATTTGAAAAAATATCTGGCATTATTTCACCCGGAGCAAAACTTTTTTTCGGAGCAGTATTTATTCTACGTTAACCGGAACCAAAACCGAAAACGTATGACCGAAGATAACGTGAGAAAACTGATTGCAAAATACGGTGTGCAGGCACGAAAAATCTGTAAAGAAGTGCCTGAAAATGTGCATCCACATTTATTCCGCCATTCATGGGCTATGGTACTATACCAAAATGGAGTGGACTTGACATTGATTTCTCAATGGCTCGGCCATTCCAATCTGGAAACAACTCTCATTTACGCCCATGCTGATACGGAACTGAAACGGAAAGCACTTGAAAAAGCTGTACCTGTTGACAGCCCGCTGAAAGAACATCTAAATGCGGAGCGTTACAAGGTCAGCGATGAGGAACTATTAAAAAGGCTATGCGGCCTAAAATAATCAGATAGAGTTATCAGGAATTTTTCTCTGCCGTATCCCTTGTGGACAACGGTTTCAACCATGTTTTCCTGATAACTCTATTTTACTGATAAGGGCGTTTATCAGGAATTCCTGATAAACGCCCAAAGGCGTAAAAGTGTTCCTGCCAGTAACTTGTATTGATACTGGCGTATTTGATGGGGTCGCCCGCATGGATCATCATTCCGCCGCCCACATAGATACCCACATGGGAAACGGGGCCATCGCAAGCATAGGTTTTCGTGAAGAAAATCAAGTCCCCGGGCTTTGCGTCGGCAGGTGATACATAGGAGCATTGGTTGAAAATCCCCGTGGCCGTGGTGCGTGGCAGGCTATGAACGCCGCTTGCCGTGTAAACCCAGCAGACAAAACCGGAACAGTCGAAGCTGGTACTTGGAGAGGAGCCGCCCCACACATAGGGCCAGCCCAGATATTTTTCTGCCTCCGAGATCAGCGCCGCAAAGGCCGGGTCGGAAAGGGCCTCGCCCGGAATGGTATAGTCGCTTCCGGGGTCATAGCTGCCTCCGCCGCTTGTGTAAATGTCATCCCACAGATAAGGCTTGTTGCCCTTGAGCTCCAAGGTTATGTCGTAGATTTCCTTCTGCTCGGCGTCCAAGAGGGAGCCAACCACCACGGGGAGGGTCTTGTTCTGGAGCCGCACATGGAGAATGTAATACTCATACGGCACTTCATAGGTGTCGGTGTGGGTCGTTCCATCCTCGTCCGTCCATGTGTCCGTTTCGGTGCGGTAGCGTATCTCCACTTCCTCGGTCAGCGTCAGTTTGTACTGTGCCTCAAACAAGGCCCGGAGTTCTCCCTGCACATTCTCCCGGGTGTAGGTGCGGAGCTTGGCAATCAGGTAAGAGGTCAGCTCATAGGGATTGTGGCCCAGCTCGTCTACATTGTAGCGGTACTCGTCATAGCCGGGATGGGTGTGTTCGATATTGGCAATTTTCTCCCGGAGCTCATTTTCAAGGGCGGTATAGTCCTCGTTGGCCCCTAAAATATCCTCGTCCTCGGCGGTGTAGGAGGTGCCGACCACGGCGTTCATCATGCCAGTACCCAGCGAAGGGAGGGCAGAAAAGACGGAGTTCAAAATCAGGAACAGGCAGAACAACAGCAGAATAATGACAGCGCCGCCCTTATGCCGCCGCACGAATTGGGCTGCATAGGCCGCCGCTTTCTCGGTGGTGGTTGTTGCTGCTCCCGCCGCCTTGGCGGTCTGCCTTGCGGCCTCACGGGCCTGCTTGGCGTATTCCCGCTTGATTTTCCACTTCTGGGCAATGCGGGAAAGAAAAGTGCTGTTTAGTTCCGGGTTCTCCTGCACCATTTTCTGATAGTGGAGGTCTGCGTTGGCCTTTATTGTTCGCCGTTCCCACTTCCTGACCTGACGGGCCGGATGTTCCCGGATACGCTGCTTGGCATAACGGCTGACCTTATGCGCCCCGGCCTCCGCCAGAAGCTCGGTCTTGTGGGCTCCCTCTACGCCTACATTCTCATGCTCGACCTCATGGATTTTGCGGTGTCCATAGGCCCACACACCAGCCCCCGCCGCCATGACCGCCTGTTTGGAAAGGCTGGGCGGCTTCGGCGGCTCCTGACGGGATAGCTTTTCCTTTGCCATTTCCAGCCGGACAGCGGAATGTTCCGCCTTGGCCTCGGCTCGTTCTTTCTTTTTCTCCCGCTTGTCTTTCTGGTCTTTGCGGGCGGCCTGTTCCTCGCAAACGGCATCTTCCCGGGCTTCGCCCTCCTGCCGCAAGCGGGAGGACGGCTTTTCTCTTTCGCCGTCCTCCCTGAATTTCCCGGTGCTCTGGGGCTTCGGGCCAACTTGGCCCGAAGCCTGCTCCCCAGCCTGATGGGTCACTTCTTCCTCAGTGAAGTGGAGTCGCCCACGCTTTACCCGTTTCTCACCGTTTGTTTTCTTCGGGTCAACCTGTCCCGAAGCGTCCTTACTCATTCTGGGCCTCCTTTTCCTCCGGGCGGGTGGTCATAATGGAGTAGAGTTTGGTATTCTTCGGGAAACGGTCAACAAACGGAATGGTCACATTTCCGAAGAACAAAAGGCCCTCGCCGGGATTGGAGTGGGTCACATAGGAAAGCTGGTGGGGGCTGATACCCAACTGCTTCGCCAAAATCTGCCTGTCTCCCTGTGCCTGTGACAAAAGCACCATGAAATCAGAGTTTTCAAAGATGTTCTCAATCTGACGGCTGGCAAGGAGGTCTTTCACATTCTGGGTCAGGGCGCTGGGAACACATCCTTTTTTGCGGAGCATTTTCCAGATAGTCACAAAATAGCTGGAAGTCAGCTCGTCCTGCAACAGCACATGGAACTCGTCGTAATAGCACCATGTGGCAATACCGCAGGAGAAGTTGTAGGAAACCTGATTGTTGGACAGGTCGTTGAGAATGTGCATGGCAATTTTGCGGAGCCCAGAGCCCAGCTTCTTCAAATCGAAGCACAGCACTCGGGCATTTTTATAGTCCACATTGGTTTTGTGGTTGAACAGGTTAAGGGAGCCAGACACATAGATTTCAAGGGCCGTTGCCAGCCGCTTTGCCTCGGGTTCGCTCTGCTGGCACAGAAGGTCATACAGGTCTTGAAGCGTCGGCATAGGTGCGTGTTCCGGGGCGTTGAGCAAATCCCGGTACACCATGCGGGCGCAGCGGTCAATGATGGTGCGCTCGACGGGCTGTAAGCCGTCCTTGCCGCCCACAATCAACTCCATGAGCGAAAGAATGAAGTCACATTTCAGACTGATAGGAGAAACCTCGTCATCCATACTCAAATCCAAATCCATAGGATTGATGAAATGCGGGCTGTTGGGGGCAATCTCCACCACAAGCCCATCCTTTCCAAACTGGCGCACCAGCGGGGAATATTCGCCCATGGGGTCAAGGATGATAATACGGTCATTGGTGGCAAGAAACACATTCACAAGTTCCCGTTTTCCGCTGAAGCTCTTGCCGCTCCCCGGAACGCCGAGGTACAGCCCGTTAGGGTTTTTCAGCTTCTTGCGGTTTGCCATGATGACATTATGGGAAAGGGCGTTCAGGCCGTAATAGATGGCCTCGCCGTCCATGCGGAGCTCCTGCGTCATAAACGGAACGAAAATCGCTGTGGAGCTGGTTGTCATGCCACGCTGTATCTCAATCCCGTTGTAGCCGAGGGGCAGACTGGACACAAGGCCCTGCTCCTGCTGGAAGTCCAGCCGCTTCAAAAGGCAGTTGTACTTCTGCATGATACCCGATACAGTGAACAGGTCGTTGTCCAGCTCTCGGCGGGTGGCGGCGGTATTTACCACAAGGAAGGTCAAAAGAAACATTCGCTCGTTGCGGCTCTGTAAATCATTCAACAGGTTCTTGGCATCCTGACTGAAAGTAACGAGGTCTGGGGGAAGAATGTCCATGTCGTAACCGCTTCGGACGGCTTTTTTCTGTTCCTCCACCTTCATCTTGTCAATGTCGCTGACTTTGCCCTTGATGGTTTTGATGGCCTTGGCCTGATCGACGGTCTGAATGTGCATGGTAATGGTCATTTCAGCGTCCACCTCCAACAGCTCGGCAAGGAGCTTGTCGGAGAGTTCGGAGGCCATAATCTGCATATAGGAGGCCGCTCCCCAAGTGGAGCCCATGCGAAACAGCCGGGTCTGGCGGAAGTCAAAGCTGGTGGGGGCAATAAAATCCTTCGTCCCCATTCCGGTCTTGGGTATCATATCCCATGTGAAGCGGAAGGGCTCTGTGCCGCCGGGGTGAAGCTGACCGTGAAGTATCTCTAAACGCTCCAGCCCGTTCAGGGGTCGTGACTGAACGCCCAGCTTTTTGAAGTTGCTGGAAATGTCAGCCTCTACACGCTCCAGCCGGGGCCTTGCGGCGGCGAGGCTGTCCGCCGACACGCCGAAGGTCAGCAGCTTTGTCCGCACAATGCCGTTGTTGCTCTTTGCAATCTGGCCCTCCAGCATTTCCACATACTCACTTCGCATATCGCTGTACCCGTCCTCCTTCATGGGGATATTGAGCTTATATTTGCTCTCGGGGCGGCTTCGGTGATTGATGAAGGAAAGCTGGAACGGGAGGGAGCTGTCGAAGGAATTGAGAAAAGCGCAGTAGCCGTCAAAGATGGCTGACTGGTCATCAGCTTGCGCCAACTGATAGTTAATGTCCTCATATTCCATGCTCTTGGTATAAAGCCTGTCATTGACCCGGCAGATACCGTCCTTGAAAATTTCCCGGTACGGGATGGTCTGCTGTGCGGTCTGCGGCCCGGCTTTTTTTGCCGGGGCCTGTTTCTTGGGCTTACGGTCAGGACGCTTTCTTTCTGCGCCCGGCCTTGCTGTCTTTGCGTTGGTCTGCAATCGGGTGTTCCTCCTTTCTGCTCAGAAAAGTGTAAAAATTATCGGTTTTATAGGGCCTGACCTTCGGCAATAAAAACCGTGTTCGGATGATGTTGCGGAGCACCTTTTCAAAAGGAAGCCCGTCTTTTTCAAACATGGCGAACAGAAAACACGGCATCATCAGCCCAATCATCAGGAACAGGGCCGTACTGTTCCCAATGTGAGAACGGGTAAACAGGTAAAACGGAATACCGATACCACCCGCTATGGAAAAACAAATAAGCTGGCGCTTCGTCAAGTTGAAGGCCAGCTTTGTTTTAATTCGGCTCAAATCATTAGGTACTGGCACATAGGCCAAAGAAATCACCTCCTTGGTGCTTCGGGCCAACTTGGCCCGAGGTCATCGTTCTATCTGACGGGCCGGTGCCTCCTTTCTGGCGGACTGTGCCGCCTCAAGGCCCGACTGTCTGGCCCGCCAATACTCGGGATTGTACCGCTTGATAGAGCGGTTGATATTTTCCTCAAAGGCGGTCTTATCTTTGATACGCTCGGGGATCTTCCAGAGCTTTTTGTCTAAAAGCTCCCGCAGAACCACTTCCTCCTGCGTATCTTCCTCAAAGCAGAGGTAGCCGCCACGCCGAAAGCCGCACCGCTTGGCTGCCGGGGAGAGAATGGCCGCCACATCGTTTGAAACCATCGTCCCGCCATGGCTGGCTGTGCTCACAAGGAACACGCCGTGGCAGAGCGTGTCGCAGGTCTGTACCGCTCCCCACGGAGATTTGTTCGGCTCCTGATACATTTTTGCCTCCTTCCAGCTTCGGGCCAAGTTGGCCCGAGGTATGATTTAATGGGCTCCGAATATGGACTTTGACAGGCTTCCGGTTTTAAAGAGCACGAAAACAAGGAGCACCGTGTAGCCTACACATTCCCAGATAGCGGCCATCATATCGCCGCTTGTAGCGATACTCTGCACCAACACGGCGTAAATCGCCATGCACACCATAATGAGCATCCCCTGAAAGCCGATGGCGAACAGGGATTTGAAATAGTTGTGGCCCATGTGGCCTGCCTCCCGGTTTGCGCTGGTGGCAAAGGGAATGGGGGCAAGGCTCGTCATCAGTAGGGTAAGAACCCGGCGCCTTACCATATCACTATGGCAGGTTTCCGAGAACTCCCCTCCGAACCGGACTTACACCTCTCGATGTATCCGGCTCTCCAGATGTCAGTCTAACTTTCCTGCGTGTAACTTATCGTGACAGTCAATGCAGAGTGCCATTGTCTTGCGCTTACGCCCAATCATGGCGATTTCCCATTGTTTTCTGCCACTTAAATCTTTGAGTTTTCGTATATGGTGTATTTCAAGCGGCACATTCTCTGCGCCACACCACTCACACCTGTTTGCTTGCAGTCTTTTTATAAGGCTATTACGCCCATAATTCTCAAAAATTCTTGCTACTATATCAGGATTTCCGCTTTCTACTTTAGTGTCCCGGCGGAACCCATTATTGTAAAACAATACCTTTCCGACCTTGCCGTTTTTCTTCGGATATTCCACAACAAAATCTTTTCCTTGACGGTACTTGCGGATAATTCTGCTGATTCGTGTCCGATATTTTCCAGCAAAGGTTTTGAGCATACTGTATCTCATTACATAGTAGAAGTTATTGAGTACAGACACGTTGTTTGCAAGTCGGTAGTAGTTATACAATCCACGGATTTCTGCGTTGTATTGGTTTAGGATTTCCAAATCGTCCAAGTGCAACAGGCGAGTGCGCCGGACAGGCTCCCAAACCTCTTTGTTTCCATTTTGTTTGTCGTATTTAATCTTGAGGGCATTGTAGGAGAACAATCGTTTTACCCACTTATCGTGGGGAACATAAAGTAAGACTTTTCCATTGTTTACCCGTCTGGTAGCCCCGGTTTTGGTCTTTTTGTTGTGTTCGCCTTTGGCGATTGTGACCTCATATCCCAAGAACTTCGCAGCGTCGTGTCCATGAGTAATCAATGTCTTTTCCTCGGACATTTCCAGATGGAGTTTGTCCCGGATAAAGTAGCCTACATCTTGTTTAATCTGTTCTGCGTCCTCTTTGCTGCCGATAACTCCGATTAAGAAATCATCGGCGTATCGGATATAGCAAAGCCGTTTATAGCTATCGTCCATCTGGTCGCTATACGGTATAGATTTCAGACTACGCCGAAGTTCCCGGATTTCTGCAATTAAGCCCTCTTTTTCTTCCACGCTCATTTTAGAGATATTTCTTTTAAGCCTTTGTTCTTTCCCTCGGCAGACATCCAATTTCTTCTTGAACGCAGGATTGATTTTACGGCGGTTTCCGCAGTTGAATTTCTCTGCATACTCTGCCATATAACTGTCCAGTTCGTTCATGTAGATGTTTGCCAGGATAGGGCTGATGATGGAGCCTTGCGGAGTTCCGGAATAAGTATTGTGGTAATTCCAATCCTCCATATATCCAGCTTTCAAGAACTTCCAGAGCAGACCGATGAAATATTCATCTGCAATCCGCTTTCGCAAAATAGCAATCAACACATGATGGTCTACGTTGTCAAAACAGCCCTTTATATCCCCCTCAACGAACCACTTTGTCCCCGTAAAATATTTCTGCACATATTTGAGTGCCGTATGACAGCTTCTGTTTATACGGAAACCGTGGGAATAGTCGCTAAAGGTTGGCTCATAAATACTCTCCAAGATGAGCCGCACCACCTCCTGTATCAGTTTATCGTCGAATGACGGTATCCCCAGAGGACGCATTTTCCCATTGGATTTCGGGATATACGTTCTCCTTGCCGGGTTAGGCTGATAACTAAAATCCCGCATCTTTTCAATGAGGGCGTTTATCCTTGCCATTCCCATTCCGTCAATGGTTTTGCCGTCTGTTCCGGCTGTCATGTTGCCTGGTTTCGCCTGTATCCGCTGATATGCCAGCAGATAGAATTGTGGATTGTACAGGTTGCGGTATAACCGCTCGTACTTGTAACTCTTGTTACACGCCTTGGATTTTAGGCTTTCCAACACATTTTCAGGACTTCTCATAATGCCTCACGCACCTTTCCTTTTTATGAATTGGTTGACATCCTGCCTCCCTTCGCCATGTAGACGGCTTTCCCGCCCTCGGACTACTACGGAGGCTCCGTTGCCATGCCGGATATTCAGCGTCATCTTTCTTGGGTTTTTACCCCTTGAAATTTATCGCCTTGCGGCATTACGCATAGCCGGATAGTTCCGGCGTTCCGGTTTAGGCAATCTCCAGTTAGACACTTTGGGAAAAGCGTATTGTGATGTCGGTAGTGGGTTTTCGTCCTTTTCCGCTTACTGCGGCTGGCTGTCATAAGTATCGTGCGGTCTGTGTTTACCTGTCACATTCCGCTATGACATACGGCGAATACAACCATCCTGCGCCGCCGGGTCGAGTATCCCGCCTCGGACTGCCCTTAAAGCAGTTTAGCCTTGTTCCTCGTTCACAATGTTGCGTCTTGCCGCTCAGTCGTGGGTAGATGGTTTCCCCAACTTGCGACGTTTCCGGTACGCTATTGTCCCCCTTATGGTTTCCCTCCGGGGTAAACCGGCTGACGCTAAAGTGACGCTTTTTCAGCGTCTTTGATACTTTTCTTTACCGGCTTGCCAAAGCCGGATTCCCAAAATGCCCGCGCACCGCCTGCGGATTACAAGCAGCGCTTCTGGACGCGCAATACACCTCAATCATGCGGCCGTAAATGACAAGCATGATACAGATGGAAAGGGCGTTCATGGTAAGCCCCACGAAAAGGGACTGGAACCACAGCCCGAACAGTTCTCCCGTGCCCAGGGCTTCAAGCTGCGCCTCCATATCCGTGATGACGCTGCTGATATCAATGGAGGTATTTCCGATGATGACGCCTGCGCTGCTGTTCACAACACTTTGCCCCACATCGAAGATACCCATGACGATATTCCATGTGTTCGTCACAATGAGAACGGCACAGAATGTCTTGAAAATCCACTTGAAGAACATCCAGGTATCTACATCGTGCAGATTGTTTTTCTCTGTCACAAGCTGGATCAGCTCATAACACATTACGAATGTCAGGATAACCCCGGCGATTGGAACGATCACCGTTTCAGAGAGGTTTCGGATCATAGAAAAGACGCCGCTGTTCCATGCCAGCGGCGTCTGTCCCACTTCACCGGCGATCTCGCCTACTTTGGTATTGACCGTATCGAACATGCCCGACAGGTTTCCCGTGATCCCCTCGATGAGCAGCCCTCGGAGCCATTCATCGAGTTTGTCGAGTATGCCGCCCATAAGCGATCACCGCCGGACGATCAACCGAACAGGCCGGAGAGCAGAGGTACAAGGGTGATGCCGATGAGGGCGACACCGCCGCCGGCCATCAACTGTTTCATACCCTGGCTTTTGGAAGCAGGGTTGTCCTGGCCGTAACCTTCCAGAAGGTTGATAACGCCCCAGA
>OGCO01005563.1_pt1 | contig 12073 bp, 9 predicted proteins | sample 1570171 | NCBI WGS metagenome assembly OGCO01 (sample SAMEA4370583, study PRJEB24528) | human gut metagenome | reverse complement strand
ATCACAGATCCGGAACCACAGACTTATGATGAGTTCCTGGCAGCAATCAAAGAAGTATTGGAGTAAGATTTTTTATGGATATTATACAGAAACTGACAGAAGAACTTGAGGTGAAAAGGTGGCAGGTGGATGCCGCGGTAAATCTCATTGACGAAGGATATACCATTCCGTTTATTTCACGATACAGAAAAGAAGTGACCGGTTCTCTGAATGATGAGCAGCTCAGAAAGCTGTATGAGCGTTTGATTTATTTGAGAAATCTGGAAGAAAAGAAAGAGCAGGTGCTTTCCAGTATAGAGGAACAGGGGAAGCTGACGGAAGAATTAAAGCAGCAGATTCTTGCGGCAGAGACACTGGTTTCCGTGGAGGATCTGTACCGGCCATACCGACCGAAGCGTCGTACCAGGGCGACCATCGCAAAGGAAAAGGGGTTAGAACCACTGGCAGCAGTTATTATGTTGCAGAAAAGTATGGAACCATTGGAAAAGATCGCAGAAGCGTATATTTCTCAGGAGAAGAGTGTTGTATCAGCGTCAGAGGCTGTTGCAGGGGCGAGAGATATCATTGCCGAGTCCATCTCAGATAACGCAGATTACCGGAGCTGGATCAGAAAGATTACGATGAATAAAGGAAAAGTTATTTCTACAGCAAAAGATCCTGAGGCAGAGTCAGTTTATGAAATGTATTATGAATTTGAAGAACCTGCGGAAAAGCTGGCAGGGCATCGGATTCTTGCATTAAACCGAGGAGAAAAGGAGAAATTTCTGACAGTAAAAGTGCAGGCACCGGAAGAAGAAATCCTGCGTTATCTGGAAAAGAAAGTGATCGTGAACGAAAATCCATATACAACGGAAGTATTAAAAGAGACGGTGGCTGACAGTTATAACCGTCTGATCGCTCCAGCCATCGAGCGTGAGATACGAAGCGAATTGACAGAACGTGCGGAGAATGGAGCGATTGAAGTATTTGGAAAAAATCTGCACCAGCTTCTGATGCAGCCACCGATCGCAGGAAAAGTGGTACTTGGATGGGATCCCGCATTCCGTACAGGATGTAAGCTAGCTGTTGTTGATGAGACCGGAAAGGTGATCGGAACGACGGTTATTTATCCGACGGCTCCTACAACACCGAAGAAGATCCAGGCGAGTAAGGATCTTCTGAAAAAGATTATTCCAAAGTACCATATTTCTCTGATTTCTCTTGGAAATGGAACGGCTTCAAGAGAGTCAGAAGAATTTATTGTAGAATTATTGAAAGAAATTCCTGAAAAGGTACAGTATGTGATCACAAATGAGGCAGGTGCGTCTGTATATTCTGCAAGTAAGCTGGCAACAGAAGAATTTCCGAATTTTGATGTAGGACAGAGAAGCGCGGCTTCAATCGCAAGACGTCTGCAGGACCCGCTTGCAGAGTTGGTCAAGATCACACCGCAGTCTATCGGTGTCGGTCAGTATCAGCATGATATGAACCAGAAGAAGCTTGGCGAAGCTTTAAGTGGTGTTGTAGAGGACTGTGTAAATAAAGTCGGTGTGGACCTGAATACAGCATCCGCGTCCCTTCTGGAATACATTTCCGGCATCAGTAAAGTGATCGCGAAAAATATTGTTGCATACCGTGAAGAAAACGGCAGATTTGAAAGCCGTCGTGAGCTTCTCAAAGTAGCGAAACTCGGACCGAAAGCGTTTGAGCAGTGTGCAGGTTTTGCGCGTATCACCGGAGGCAAGAATCCGCTTGATGCGACAAGTGTGCATCCGGAAAGCTATGATGCAGCAAAGAAAGTTCTTGAAAAGCTTGGATACACACCGGAAGATATTACGGGCGGTAAGCTGAGTGGTATTTCAAAACAGATTAAGAACTATAAGAAGCTTGCAGAAGAGCTGGGAGTCGGTGAGCCGACACTTCGCGATATTGTAAAAGAACTGGAAAAACCGGCACGAGATCCGCGTGATGAGATGCCGAAACCGGTACTTCGTACAGATGTACTTGATATGAAAGACCTCAAAGAAGGTATGATCCTTAAGGGAACCGTCCGTAATGTTATTGATTTCGGGGCATTTGTGGATATCGGTGTTCATCAGGATGGACTGGTGCATATCTCCGAGATGAGTGAGAGATATATTAAACATCCGCTTGAGGCAGTTTCTGTCGGGGATGTGGTGGATGTAAGAGTACTTGGAGTGGATATGAAGAAGAAGAGAATCAGCTTGTCCATGAAGGGGATTAAATAAAACAAAGTAAAGTATATAAAGGATTGGCAGATATTCGATACATGGATGCGACAGCATGTATCTGGAAGTACTAAGCACATAGAACTTTGCTAAATGCAATACAGAAAATGACAAACTCGCTACGCTCAGACAGTGTCATTTTCTGTATTAACGCAAAAACCTATGTACTAAGTACTTCATCAGACACATACAGAGCATCCTGATATCGAATATCTGCCGATCCTTCTTTGCTTTGTCGTTCATTTTTTATAGCAATCCCCATCGTCCTGGACAGCGCTATTGCTAGTGGTGCGTGGGAGGGAAGCAGTGTAGCGCGCCATCGAAATTATCCTATTATAGATTGCTTTGAACGGCGCGTGGTCAGGGTACCATCCGGGCAGAAGGCAGCTGAGCACCGGATGGAAGGGGAAATATAAGAAGTTACCAAAAAAGATATATGATTTATTCAATACTTACCTGCAATAAAAAGATATGGTTCGTCAGCCTCTGCAGAAATCCGAGAAGTTCTTAGGAATGTTCCGAGTGTGTTATTCATAAAAATCACACTGTTTGAGCGTTAGCGAGTTTGTGATTTTTATGAATGTATTTAACACGAGGGTTATTCCTTAGTACTTCCGGATGATGAAGCCGTTGAAAAATCATATATCTTTAATTAGTTGCGTAAATATGAATAGTAATATCAATAGTAATATCAATAGTATTTCTTTAATGTTTTCGTAAATAACGAACCATATCTTTTACACAATCCCCATCTCAGCTCAGCAGAGCAGAATCATTGGAGAACTCCTGTCCGCTGGCTTTCTCAAACTGATCCAGCAGATTTCTTACCGTAAGCTTCTTCTTTTCTTCCCCCTGAATATCCAGGATGATCTTTCCTTCCATCATCATGATCAGGCGGTTCCCGTGTGTAATAGCGTCCTGCATGTTATGAGTGATCATCATTGTTGTCAGATGATCGCGGTTTACGATCATCTCAGTGATCTCAAGGACCTTGGCTGCTGTTTTCGGGTCAAGGGCTGCGGTATGCTCATCGAGGAGCAGAAGCTTTGGTTTCTGGAGGGTTGCCATCAGCAGAGTAAGTGCTTGGCGCTGTCCACCGGAGAGAAGTCCGACTTTGGAAGTAAGGCGATCTTCCAGTCCAAGGCCAAGAATCTTCAGAAGTTCTTTATATTCTTCGCGTTCTTTCTTTGTGATTCCGGATTTAAGGAAACGTGTTTTTCCGCGGCGTTTTGCAAGGGCAAGGTTTTCTTCAATTCCCATTGTGGCAGCTGTTCCTGTCATAGGATCCTGGAATACGCGTCCCAGGTAAGCTGCTCTTTTGTGCTCGGATAATTTGGTAACGTCGATTCCGTCAATGATGATCTGGCCTTCATCGACCATCCAGGTACCTGCAACAGCGTTCAGCATCGTGGATTTACCGGCACCATTACCGCCGATAACAGTGACGAAATCTCCCTCGTTCAGTGTAAGGTTCAGACCATTCAGAGCAACTTTCTCGTTAATGGTTCCAGGATTAAATGTTTTATATATATTTTTAAGTTCGAGCATTATTTGTTACCTCCACGTTTTGTTGGTTTGGAAAAATATTTTGCTTTCCAGTATGGAACAGCAAGGAAGACTGCAACTACAAGTGCGGACAGCATCTTCAGAAGGTCTGTATCAATACCCATCCAGATAACTGTCTGGAGTACCAGATAGTAGAGGATAGAACCAAAAGCAACACCGAGAAGACGGAGAGCAAAGTTGTGGAAGATTTTTCCAAAGATTGCTTCACCGATGATAACTGCAGCAAGACCGATAACGATAGCACCACGTCCCATGTTGACATCGGCAAATCCCTGGTACTGTGCAAGGAGCGCACTGGAAAGTGCAACCAGACCGTTGGAGATCATAAGGCCAAGTACTTTACATACATCCGTATTGATTCCCTGTGCACGGGACATATTCGGATTACACCCGGTAGCTCGGAGGGAACATCCAAGTTCTGTACCAAAGAACCAGTAAAGGATTGCAATCAGAACAACAATAAAGATTGCAACGATAACAATTGTATTCTGATAAAATGGAACATTTTTTACATTACGAAGGGAAACAAGCAGATCAAATTTGTTTCCGTTGACTGCCTGGTTTGCTTTTCCCATGATTTTAAGGTTGGCAGAGTAAAGACCAAGCTGAGTCAGGATTCCAGCGAGGATCGCAGGGATTCCCATGAATGTGTGGAAGATACCTGTAGCGAGACCGGCAAGCATTCCGGCTCCGGTAGCAGCAAGCATAGAAATCCACACACTGTGACCGCTCATCAGCATCATAACGCAGACAGCACCGCCAGTACACATGGTGCCGTCAACAGTAAGGTCGGCTACATCGAGGATACGGAAGGTGAGATAAACACCAATTGCCATGATTCCCCAGATCAGACCCTGCGCAGCAGCGCCTGGAAGTGCATTGATTAAAGTAAGAATATTCATTTTTCAGTTCCTCCTGATAGCACAGAAAGCGAGAAAGGATAATTCCTTTCCCGCTGCCTGTATAAATTTGTAATGTTTGATTATCTTCGAAAATTATTCAGCCTCTTCGGTTGTTTCCTCTTCAGATGTCTCGTCTTTTGCTGCATCATCATCAGAAGCTTCTTCTTCGTCTGCACCGATTGCTACATAATCATCCGGAACTTCAATACCGAGTTCTTCACAGATTTCCGGGTTGTATTCTTTTGTGAACTGTGGAGCATATTCAATTGGCATTTTGGAAATATCTTCACCATCTACAAGAACTTTGAGAGCCATTTTACCGGTAGCAACACCGAGGTCATAGTAGTTGATGGAAAGTGTGGCAACACCGCATCCTTCACAGATACCTTCTTCACCTGCGATTACCGGAACTTTTTCCGGAAGACAGATGTTGTTGATGATCTCTGTATTAGATGCAACAGTATTATCAGTCGGAACATAGATCACATCACTCTCAGTAGCTGCTGTTGTAGCAACAGAAGAGAGGTCGTTGGAGTCTGAGAATGCATAGTAAGTACATGTGTAACCTAATTTCTCAAGAGCTGCTTTTACTGTATCAACCTGATACTGGGAATTGGCTTCTGCTGAACAGTAGATAAGACCAACATTTTTTGCATCCGGGAACAGTTCGTTGAGCATTGCAGCCTGATCTTCAAGCGGAGCAAGGTCTGATGTACCGGAGATGTTTCCGCCAACAGTTCCATCGAAATCATCCAGATCAAGTGCTACACCGTATTCTGTAACAGCTGTACCAAGAATCGGGATATCAGATGTTCCTGCTGATGCTGCCTGAAGTGCAGGTGTAGCGTTTGCAAGAATCAGATCAACGTTTTTAGAAACAAAGTCGGTGATGATTGTAGAACATGTATTGGAATCACCCTGAGCGTTCTGCTCATCGAAAGTTACTTTATCACCAAGTTCTTCTGTGATCGCATCTTTGAATCCCTGTGTTGCAGCGTCCAGTGCTTCGTGCTGTACGAGCTGGCAGATACCGATGTTGTATGTTTTATCATCTGCTTTATCTGCTGCAAATACGCTGACACCACCCATGCCAACTACCATTGTTGCAGACAGAATGCCTGCTAAAATCTGCTTTTTCATATTTTTAATCCTCCTGTCAAATTAACTTTCTAAAGTATAACGCTTTAACGTGAAAAAGTCAAGAAAATTATTATTTCCTTATTAATATACAAAAAAAATTAGGTTATCAAATAAATAGTACGTTTTTTGCAAATTTATTGACAATTTAAAAAGCGCCATGTATAGTAAAAGTACTTGCAAAGAGGCGTAACTGAGAAAGTTGTGCCTCTTTTGTTCCGCAACAGGAGTAAGAGCACAGAAAATGGAGGAAAGAAGAATGAAAAAAGCATTGGCAATTGGACTTGCAGCAGCTATGGCAGTTACTATGACTGCACCTGTATACGCAAGTGACGACAGCGAAAGTGGCAAGGGTATTGCAAAGGAAGACCTCAAGATTGGTGCAATCTACATCGGCGATGAGAACGAAGGTTACACAGCAGCTCATATGGCTGGTATCGATGAAATGCAGGAGGCACTTGGCCTTGACGATTCACAGGTTATCGAAAAAACTCTGATCGGCGAAGATGAAGGATGCTACGATGCAGCAGCAGACCTTGCAGATCAGGGATGTCAGATCATCTTTGCAAACAGCTTCGGACATGAGACTTATATCCTTGAAGCCGCAGGAGAATATCCGGACGTACAGTTCTGTCATGCAACCGGAACTCAGGCAGCATCAAGCGGACTTTCCAATATGCACAACTACTTCACAAACATTTATGAAGCTCGTTATGTGTCCGGTGTAGTAGCTGGCCTTAAACTGAATCAGATGATCGAAGATGGAACGATCACAGAAGATAGCTGCAAGATGGGTTATGTTGGTGCATTCCCGTACGCAGAGGTTATTTCCGGATATACTTCTTTCTACCTTGGCGCAAAGAGTGTATGCCCGTCCGTAACTATGGAAGTAAAATATACAAACAGCTGGGCAAGCTTCGACCTTGAAAAAGAATGTGCAGATGCGCTGATTTCTGATGGATGTGTTCTGATCAGCCAGCACGCAGATACAACAGGTGCTCCGACAGCATGTGAAGCAGCAGGCGTTCCTTGCGTTGGATACAATATTGATATGACATCTGTTGCACCGAATACAGCTCTTACTTCTGCATCTATGGACTGGGGTGTATATTACACATATGCAGTACAGTGCATGCTTGATGGAACAGCAATTGATACTGACTGGTGCAAAGGCTTCTCCGACGGCGCTGACAAGATCACACCTCTCAATGAGAAAGTTGTAGCAGAAGGAACAGACGAAAAAGTAAAAGAAGTGGAAGATGCACTTGCAGACGGATCCCTTCATGTATTCGATACTTCTACATTTACAGTAGATGGCAAAGAACTTACTACTTATAAGAAAGATGGCAGTGATACAGAATATGTTTCTGACGGATATTTCCATGAATCAGAATATGGTTCTGCACCGGCATTCGATGTAGCTATCGATGGAATCACATCTATCACAGAATAAGATCTGAAACAGGCGGAGCTGCTGGGTCAGCAGCTCTGCTTTTTTTCTTGTTATACGTGCAAAGGAAGTCTTCAGGGCGGAGGTTTCTTTTGCAGATATGACAATATATCAGATAAAAGGAGGGAACGATAGTGGAAGAAACTTATGCACTTGAGCTTAGAGATATTTCCAAGCGATTTGGATCAGTCCAGGCGAATGACCATGTAAATCTTACGCTGAGGAAATCAGAGATTCTCGCAATTTTAGGTGAGAATGGAAGCGGTAAAACGACTCTGATGAATATGATCTATGGAATTTATTATCCAGATGAAGGTCATATTTTTGTAAATGGGAAGGAAGTAAAAATCCGTTCGCCAAAAGACTCCTATGAATTAGGAATAGGTATGGTACATCAGCATTTCAAACTGGTAGATGTACTTACGGCAGCAGAAAATATTGTATTGGGCCTGCCTGGTAAGGCCAGACTCAATATGAAAAAAATAACCGAAGATATTCAGAAACTGGTCAATAAATATGGTTTTGATCTGGACCTTTCCAAAAAAATCTACGAAATGTCCGTTTCTGAAAAACAGACAGTTGAAATTGTGAAGATGCTGTATCGTGGAGCAAGGATCCTGATCCTGGATGAGCCGACAGCAGTGTTGACGCCACAGGAAGCCGACAGGCTGTTCGATATTCTTCGAAACATGCGTGACGATGGATGTTCGATCATTATCATTACCCATAAATTGCAGGAGGTTCTTGCTTTGTCTGACCGCGTTGCAATTCTTCGAAAGGGTCAGTATATTGACACGGTAGAGACAGCACAGGCCAATGTGCAGAGTCTTTCAGAAATGATGGTTGGAGCCAAAGTAGATCTGAACATCGAACGTCCGAAACCTGAAAATGTAAAACCGCGTCTGATCATTGATGGAATCAACTGTAAGGACAAAGAAAATGTCAAGACACTGGATGATGTGGATCTGACAGTCAATACAGGGGAGATTCTTGGAATTGCCGGCATTTCAGGAAGTGGACAGAAAGAACTTCTTGAGGCGATTGCAGGACTGCAGAATGTAGAAAGCGGTTCCATACGTCTGTTGGATGATAACGGAGGCAAAATGGAACTTTCCGGAATGGATTCTATTTCTATTAATGAAGCGGGAATCAGCCTTGCTTTCGTTCCGGAGGATCGTATTGGTATGGGACTTGTCGGTGATATGGATATGACAGACAATATGATGATCCGAAGCTATCGTAATGGAAAGGGACCTTTCCTGGATCGTAAGGGACCTAGAGCACTTGCAGAGAAGATCAAAGATCAGCTGGAAGTTATGACACCAAGTATCTCTGCACCGGTTCGCCAGATGTCAGGTGGTAATGTACAGAAAGTTCTGGTAGGAAGAGAAATCGCACAGAATCCAAAAGTTCTTCTTGTAGCATTCCCGACTCGAGGTGTGGATATCAATACCTCTCATGTTATTTATCAGCTTCTGAATGAGCAGAAGAAAAAAGGCGTAGCAGTTGTCTGCGTAATTGAAGATCTTGATGTAGTACTTGAACTCTGTGACCGCATTGCGGTACTGTGTGGAGGAAAAATCAGTGGAGTGGTTGATGGCAGAACTGCAACCAAAGAAGGAATCGGTCTTCTCATGACGAAACATGAAAAAGGAGGGGTTGTCAATGAATAAAGAACCTTTCTTACAGGTAAGTAAAAGAAGAAACAAAGCCGGATGGCAGGAAAGACTGCTGATTCGATTTATTGCGCTGATCCTTGCACTGATCGTGTGCGGTGCTGTAATCGTCGCACTTGTCAAGATGAATCCGGTAGATGTATATAAAGCAATCTGGGATGGAGCAATGGGATCGGAACGTCGTATCTGGCAGACAATACGTGATACGATGGTTCTTCTGTGTATTGCAATCGGACTTGCTCCGGCATTCAAAATGAAATTCTGGAATATCGGTGCAGAAGGCCAGATCCTGATTGGTGGAGCCTGCTCCGCAGCGGTGATGATCTATGCAGGTGATAAAATGTCACCGGTGATCTTACTTATTGTTATGTTTATTGCAAGTGCACTTGGCGGCATGATATGGGGTATGATCCCGGCGGTATTCAAAGCATACTGGAATACAAATGAAACACTTTTTACTCTGATGCTGAATTATGTTGCCATGCAGGTGGTTACATATTGTATCGTTTTCTGGGAAAATCCAAAAGGTTCCAATACTGTTGGTATCATTAATCAGGCAACACAGGCAGGCTGGCTGCCGGAACTGTTTGGACAGAAATACGGCTGGAATGTTCTGATCGTTCTGATTTTGACTGTTGGGATGTTCATTTATCTGAAATACTGCAAACAGGGTTATGAGATCGCTGTAGTTGGTGAGAGTGAGAATACTGCAAAATATGCCGGTATCCATGTAAAGAAAGTTATTATCCGTACCATGGCAATCTCTGGTGCAATCTGTGGTATCGCAGGATTTGTTATTGTAAGTGGTGCGAGCCATACAATCTCTACTGCAACAGCAGGAGGACGTGGATTTACAGCAATCATCGTTGCATGGCTTTCCAAATTCAATACTTTTATTATGGTGGCTGTATCTTTTGGTATTGTATTTATGAATCAGGGTGCTGTTCAGATTGCGACTCAGTATGGATTGAATGAAAATGCATCCGATGTTATTCTCGGCATTATTCTGTTTTTCCTGATCGGGGCAGAATTCTTTATCAACTACAGAGTAAAGCGTACAAAAAAATAGGAGGTAGATGCAATGAGTGTACTGACCATCTTTATTCAAAAAGCAATTGTCCAGGGCATCTGTATTCTTTATGGTGCGCTTGGTGAAATTATGACGGAGAAATCCGGAAACCTGAATCTTGGTATTCCGGGAATTATGTATATGGGCGGTATTGCCGGCCTGATGGGAGCTTTTCTTTATGAAAAAGATAACCCGAATCCGAATGCATTTATAGGTGTCCTGATATCGTTTGTATGTGCCTTTGCATGTGCAATGATCGGTGGCTTGATCTACAGTATCCTGACCATTACTCTTCGTGTAAATCAGAACGTAACCGGTCTTGCTCTTACAATCTTTGGTACAGGTTTTGGTAACTTCTTTGGTGGTTCTATTTCCAAACTTGCCGGTGGTGTCGGACAGATTTCTGTAAAAGTAACAGGAAGTGCTTACACAGCCAAAATCCCGGGATTATCTAAGATTCCGGTGATCGGACCGATTTTATTCAATTATGGATTTATGACATATCTCTGTGTGATCGTAGCGGTGGTTTTGTCTTTCTTCTTATTTAAGACAAGAGCAGGCTTGAATCTTCGTGCAATTGGCGAGAATCCTGGAACAGCAGATGCAGCAGGTATCAATGTTATCAAATACAAATATCTGTCTACCTGTATCGGAGCAGGGCTTGCCGGACTTGGCGGACTCTATTTCGTAATGGAATATTCCGGCGGAACCTGGACAGACAATGGATTTGGTGACCGTGGATGGCTTGCAGTTGCACTGGTAATCTTCGCCCTGTGGAAACCACTGAATGCAATCTGGGGAGCGTTCCTTTTTGGAGCACTTTATATCCTGTATCTGTATATCCCGGGACTGGGACGAAGTATGCAGGAGGTGTTCAAGGCACTGCCGTATGTGGTAACGATTATTGTACTGGTGTTTACAAGCTTCCGAAAGAAGAAGGAGCACCAGCCGCCGGCGGGACTTGGATTACCGTATTTCCGTGAGGAGAGATAATAAAGGATTCCCGGTGATTATGGGATAATTAAATGAACCAGATGGGATTTTCGATAAATGTTCCTCTGGATACGTCTCAATTCAGAACTTCTAAGGTACCAAGGTGTACAGAACTTTGCTAAGAACAATACAGAAAATGCTGAACTCGCATCAAAGATGCTCAAACAGCAACATTTTCTGTATCAACGCAAAAACCTGTACAACCAGGAACCTTCACGAAGTTCTTCAGGCGAGAACGTACCAGAGAAACATTTGCGAAAATTTTGCCTGGTTTTTATATTATCCTTGCTCTCACCGTACTTTATTTTGGAGTAGTGGCTGATGCCACTGGCGCCAGTGACCAGATATCAGCGCGGAGCGCGAGCCTGTGGGGCACCCATGGCAATTTAAAGTGAAGAAAATGAAGGATATGCGGGAAAGGAGTTTTCTTATATTAATAAATTGAATTATGGAAGGCTGATGTTTGGTACATTCAGGGAGAGAGTTTCTAGGTGCGGGGACATTAAATGTCTGCGAGGCTTTCGTTATGACGTGCAGGCAAGCTGCCGCCATCAAGCCCACTGTCTGAGGCGTAGCCGAGTTTGGGCGACTGGCGGCAAATAAGCGCATGCACGGAGTAGAAAACGCAGCATTATTTAATGTCCCCGCACATATGAAGCCCCTCCCGTAATACCTCAAACAAACTTCAATATCCGTTATCCTTAATATATAGAAAATACTTTAAGCATATCCTTCTTTCTAAAATTTATATTGCATTCTTATAAAGTTAGTTATATAATACAGAAATATAAAAGAAAATTCTTCGGGGCAGGGTGACCGACGCAGTTGGAATTCCCTACCGGCGGTAAAGTCCGCGACCCGCGTAAGGCGGCTGATCCGGTGACTGATCATAAGTCAGAATTCCGGAACCGACAGTAAAGTCTGGATGAGAGAAGAACACGAATAATTCATACGTGCTCAGTACCCCGGGAAGATTATTCCCGGGATTTTTTTATGCAGCAGAAACTAATCTACCCACTAAACTTATCTGCAGCATAGCGTAGAATTTTCTT
>OGCO01005557.1_pt1 | contig 12085 bp, 8 predicted proteins | sample 1570171 | NCBI WGS metagenome assembly OGCO01 (sample SAMEA4370583, study PRJEB24528) | human gut metagenome | reverse complement strand
TTGCCGTGCCCCGTAGCCTTACGGGGTGTGGCATTAGTCATATAGGGGAGGTGTCACGAAGTGACGGAGGGGGTTGAAAAGATTATATGGGGTTAGAGGCTTAAACGGACAATCTCCATTAATTATCGACAGAACTGTTTTGTTTTAGTTTCTCCTTTACTTATAAATTGAGATGAAAGAAAGGTTTTCGTACAAGCTGGATTTGTAAAATGTTTTAGTTGAAAAGAGCGAAATCTCTTTTCTTCTCTTATCTATTAGAGTATGGAAAATTGTATAACAGAGAAGGACTGTTGTTCCTCTTGCCAATGAAAAATATATCATAATAAAAATTTTTTAGAAAATTATTTGGTTTATAATATAAACCGATTTATATTTGTGCTGTAATTATATCATGAAAAGAGAGTATATAGCTATATAGTTTATAAAATAAACCAATTTGTAAATCTAAAAATCGACTTATGGAAGAACAGAAAATGAATGAGAAAGAGAGTTTGGAACTCATCGCTCAGATGATTCGAGTTACAAAACAAAGCATCGGGAGTGGCAGTGGAAATAAATTTTTGATGTATGGCTATACGGCTGCTATTCTATCGATCGTTATCTATGCTTTGGTTTACTTTACGGGAAACAGTGCGTGGAGTGCCGGGTGGTTCTTGATGTTTTTGCCATTTCTTGTCAGCAGCGTACGGGAGAAAAGAAATAGGCCGAAAGTAGTGACTTATACCGACCGCATGATCAACGAAACATGGAGAGTCATAGGAGCATTGTTTGTACTTACTGTCTTGACGATGATCGTATTGGGATTTGTTATCGGTCGTGTCAATTTCGGGTTGATGATGCCGTTGGCTTTGCTGCCGACGCTCAGCGTGTAGCGCTCGATGTGGAACACCGATTTTGCGTAGGACGCATCGGCTATGGCGGCCAGCAGACGGCTGGCCCAGTAGAAGTTGTCGGTGGAGACATCGCCCGTCGTGTTGGACAGGTACTCCGGCGTCGTGTCCACGTTGGCGTAGAAGGGCACCATCGTGTTGAAGGCGTTGGACGCAAAGGCCAGCCACTCCACAGCGCGGAAGTCCTCCGGTACGTCGGGGCGCATTTGCAGCAGTGCCATAAAGTCGTTGCGGTTCACGCCGATGGGACGGTAGATTCCCCTCTCGGAAGCCGTGGCCGCATAGGGGTCATACGGCGTGCCCTGATAATGGCTCGACAGCACGTACTTTACGTCCTCGGGCGTGATCTTTTTCTCGGGCACCATGCACCAGGGCAGGTCGTCGGAGCGCGGCGTAAAGTCGGCGTCCGGGCCGTCCCAGGCGAACGTATTGGGGTTGAAATAACGCAGCATGTACCAGCCGCGGGGCGTGTTGTAGACATGGTCGGCATCGTCGTGGCTGCCGAAGGCGTCGCGCGGATTCAGCGCACCGTCCAGGGACAGGTCAAGATGGTACTTGTCGATAAAGCCGCGCAGGTCGGCGGAGCACATGAATTCCTTCTGCTCGCCCAGCGCGTCGTCCAGGTCGAGCGTGTCAAGGCCGAGCTGGTTCGGCATGACCACATAGACGTCATCAGGCACGCGGCGGGCCATCCAGTGGTGGCCGCCGATGGTCTCGAGCCACCAGACCTCGTCCACATCCTGGAACGCGATGCCGTTCATCTCGTAGGTGCCGTACTGCTCCAGCAGACTGCCAAGACGCCGGACGCCCTCGCGCGCGGAGCGGACATAGGGCAGGACCAGATAGACAATGTCCTCCTCGCCGATGCCGCCCTTGACGAGCGGGTCAGCGCCCAGCACGCGCGGGTTGGAGGTGATGGTCTCGGTAGCTGTCATGCCGACATTGGCCGCGTTGACGCCGCTGGCCGCCCACAGGCCTTTGCCCTCAACAGCGTTGGGTACCGCGGTGATGCGCAGGCCGCTGCCGGGCAGCGGGATCTCGACGCCCGAAATGACGGATTTATAGACCGCGGGGTAGTCCTGCGGCTGAAAAACGGTAAACTTTTTGGCAGTGAAATGGCCGGAGCCGGAATCGTCGTTGCGGGCAATCATCGTGGACCCGTCGTAGGACGCATTTTTGCCGACCAGAATGGTGGTGCAAGCCATGGTTAAATCGTCTCCTTATTATGTATCTGTAGACACCGCATTGTAGGGGCCGGGTACGCCCGGCCCGCGGGTTTCCCGCCGGTGTGTGCTCATGGGTAGGTACCGGGCCGGACATGTCCGGCCCCTACAGGCATCCCACTATTTCCCTATTATAGAACAATTTGTGCAAATTTCAACCGTCACATTTCCTGCGCCACGCCCTGCGCGATCACACCGCTCTGGTAGGCTTCGACCAGGGCTGTCAGGTCACGGATCAGCGCCTGCTTGCGCCCGCCCTCGTCGGTGTCGCGCACCAGAATGCGCTGGGGCGCAGTATAGATATACTCGCTCTTGCTGGCAATGTCCTCGTCCTCGTGGATGGCCTTGTCCACGCTCTCAAACGGCTGGTGGGTGCGCAAGATCAACCCGCGGGAGTTATAGACCAGTGTGTAGCCGGCTATGCCGGTGCGCCGGTGGTAGGCACGGCAGAAGCCGCCGTCAATAATGATGAGCCGCCCGCCGCCCTTGATGGGGCTTTCCCCCTCGATGGCGCGGACCGGGACATGGCCGTTCACGATGTGGCTGCCCTCGCCGGACAGGCCAAATTCGCGCAAAATATGCTCGGCGGTGCGCGGGTCGGCAATGTGCCTGTAGTAGGGGTCCTTGATCTCCACCTGGGCCGCCGGGTCAGCAATATAGAGCCGCTCAAACGTCGTCATGGCACTGCGGCCAAACAGCGGCGATTTTGCCCCGCACCACAGGTACCACAAAAAGTCCTGTCCGGCCAGCCGTGCCGGGCTGCCCGCGGGCGCGCTGTAGCCCTGGCGGGCGCGGCGGTCACAGTAGTCGAACAGCTGCTTGCCGCTGCGGGCGGTGCCCTCAAACCGAATGGCCGCAAACGCGCCGTCCTCGGTCATCGGCACTGCGCCGTGGTAGAGCAGATTGCCGTTGCACATTTTATAAAACGCGCCGTGGGCGTACAAAAATTGCACATGGCGCTGCAGGCGCTCGCTCTCGGCAAAGCTGCGCACCAGCTCGGCGGTGATCTTTTCCTCGTCGGCAGTCAGCACTGCGGGGTTGGCCGGGTCAACGGTGGGAAAGTCGCAGTCCAGCAGGGGATAGGTCGTGCCGAAATAGTCCACCGTGCCCGCGGCAAAGTCAATGTGGTTCAAAAAGTCGCGGCCCTGCAAATCAAAATCCGGGTTGCGGGCAATGACCTGCGCCTCCAGCTTGAGCATCATAATGGTCACGGCCTTGTGCATCCGCGCGGCGGCGGTCAGGTCGCCTGCCGCTGTGCGCTGGTCGGCGTGGGGCAGCCAGCGCGAAACATCGGAATCCGCGTAAGTATGCTGGGCAAAGCGCTCCAGGCGGCGCAGGCTGATGCCGTAGCCGCCCTCCAGCGTGTCCAGATTGTTGTAGGCCAGCGTTGTTTTCAGCACGGTCATAATGCAGAGCGGGCTGCCCGCTGCCGCGCCCATCCAGACCACGTCGTGGTTGCCCCACTGGATGTCCACCTGATGATGCGCCATCAGACTGTCCAGAATGCGGTCCGGGCGCGGGCCGCGGTCAAACAGGTCGCCCACAATGTGCAGACGGTCCACAGCCAGCCGCTTGATGACCTCGCAGAAGCGGATAATATAGGCGTCGGCGCGGTCATAGCGGATGATGCTCTCAATGATCTCGCCGTAATACTGGTCCTTGTCGTGGTCCTCAAAGTGGGCGTGAAGCAGCTCGTCGAGGATGTAGCCGCAGTTCTGCGGCAGACAGCGGCGCACATGGTCGCGGGTATGCTTGCTGGACACGAACCGGCACAGGTCGATGAGCCGCAGCAGCGTCATGCGATACCAGGCGTGCAGGTCTCTCTGGCGGGCTTTCAGCTCGGGCAGCTTCTGATTGGGATAATAGACGAGCGTCGCCAACTCGGCACGCTCCTCGGCGGGGACACCGGTGCCAAGCACCGTGTCGATTTTTTCACGGATGACGCCCGATGCGCTGTTTAATATATGTACGAACGCTTCGTGCTCGCCGTGCAGGTCACTCATGAAGTGCTCGGTGCCCTTGGGCAGACGGAGCAGGGCCTCAATGCGGATGATCTCGCTGGCCGCGGCGGCCACGGTCTGGTATTTCTGAGACAGCAGGCGCAGATAGCGCAGATGCTCATCGGAATATTGCACGGACAGGACCTCCCTGTACTTTTCTTACATCTATATGGAAGTATAGCACACCTTGCGGCAAAACAAAAGGCCGCAGCCCGGAATTTTGGGCTGCGGCCTGATGATTTTTAGGGCAGAGACTCTGTAGGGGCGGATTCTATATCCGCCCGTGGACGTTTACCCTGCGTTCATCTTTTTTCACAACGGGATGCTGCCAAGCGGGCGCATATAGAAGGCACCCCTACGGTGCAGCATGGCTGCACATTTTTTTGCAATCACTCGATCTCGATCAGCGTCTGCTTCGGCTCGAGCTTCTTGGCCTCGGCCTTGGGCAGATGCAGGGTCAGGATGCCGTTCTCAAACTTAGCGCTGATGTCCTTGGGCTCCAGCTCCTTGCCGACATAGAAGCTGCGTGCGCAGCTGCCGGTAGCACGCTCCTGGCGGATATAGCGGCCCTCGTTGTCCTTGTCATCCAGCTCCTCATTGCGCTGGGCGCTGATGGTCAGATAGCCGTTGTCCAGATCCAGCTTGACATCTTCTTTCTTGAAGCCGGGCAGATCAACGAACACATCGTAGCTGTCCTTGTTCTCGCGGACATCGGTTTTCATCACATTGGCGGCGCGTTTGCCAAACATACCGCGGGGCGCAGCGGCCTTCATGGCGCGGTCAAAATCGTGCTCCCAATCGTTGCTGAACAGATCATCCATCAAAGCCTCATTGAACATATACGGAACCATCATCATAAGTCATTCCTCCAATTTTCATCGGCCGCCCGTTTTGTTTGTGAGCGGTTGACTTTTGATACACATTGTTGCGTTCCCTTTGGGGATTCGGTTCTTCCGTTCCTCTTTCCCTTGGAACGCCTCTATAATAGCACTGAACATTAGCACTGTCAATAGGAGAGTGCTAATGTTTACATGTTATGTAATGTTTGTTCACAAAATATGTAATAAGTTTGAAAATAGATCATAGCCACGTTGTAATCAGAGCTTACCTGTAGGGGCCGGGCATGCCCGGCCCGGCACTCACCCGCAAGTGCCCGCCTATGGGAAGCCTGCGGGCCGGGCATGCCCGGCCCCTACCGCGCGGCGTTTCCTATTTACCCCGTCCACCCGCGCAGGGCGTAACACATAGCCTTCCCAAGCACCTTGATTTGCGCTCCGGTCACGCATGGGGCAGCCTTTGCTTTCTAAAGCCTGCTCACGGGGGAGAAGGCTTCTCATCTTTACATTATGTCGTATTCAATCGGCGTCTCAAACAGCCGTGCCGCCTTCTTCCGGTCCTCGGTCTGGCCCAGCGCCCACATCAGCTTGACGGCGACAGCCTCGGGGGTCATGTCGCGGGCCTCCAGGACGCCGGGCAGCTCACCGACGGCGCGGCCCACCTCATAGACGGCAAGGTCACACCCCTCATGCGGGACCTGCGTGGTAAACACCGCCAGCCGCCCGCTCTCACACCAGCGGCGCAGGGCGGCGAACATCTCGCCGTGCTCCCCGCCCGGCAGGCCGCCGACGCCGAAGCTCTCCAGCACCAGTGCGCGGTAGTGCGGGGCCAGCAGCGGGATGATGTCCGCCCGCATGCCCGGCACAAGCCGCAGCACAAAAACGGCGGGTTCAAGCCTTTCATAGAACCGCACGGGCGGCTGGTCCGTGGGGCGGCGCAGAAACGTCACCAGCCGCGTATCGCGGAACACCGCGGTCTCGGGGTAGTCGATGCTGGAAAACGCATTGAAGCTGCGCGTCCGCGTCTTGCGCGCGCGTGTGCCCAGAATGACCTTGTTGTCAAACACCAGCTGCACGCCCCATGCGCCGTCGCTGACCGCGTAGACGAACGCGCGGTAGAGGTTGTTGCGCGCGTCGGTATCGCGGTTGTAGATGGACTTCTGGCTGCCGGTCAGCACAACGGGCTTCGCGCTGTTCTGCACCATGTAGCTGAGCGCCGCGGCGGTGTAGGCCATCGTGTCTGTGCCGTGGGCGATGACAAAGCCGTCGCAGGCATCATAATTTTCTTTGATGCAGCGCACAATGCTCTGCCACTGCGCGGGGCCGACGTTCGTCGAATCCAGGTTGAACACCTGCACAGCGCTGACCTCGCACAGGTCAGCCAGCTCGGGCACGCAGGCCAGCAGCTCCTCTGACGTGATGGCCGGGGCCAGCCCGCCCGCCGCCGTAGGGCGGCTTGCAATCGTCCCGCCTGTGGCGAGAAGCAGAATTTTTTTCATCAAAATACCTCTTTGGCTTCCCCCTCGGGGGAAGCTGTCCGCAAAGCGGACTGATGAGGGCAGAGTCCGCCTTATAGCCAATTAACGGGTAATATCCGGTGACTTTCCCCTCATCCGCCCTCGGTCGGGGCCTCGGGCACCTTCCCCCTCGGGGGAAGGCTCTTCTCATTTCACTCCGCCCACATCAGATGCCGTTCCGCGACGACCTGGGCGTCCAGTGTGCGCGGACCTGCCGTAAAGCGCACGGTCACGCGGCGGCCCGCAACGCTTTCCACGGTGCCGGGGCCAAAGACGGCATGCCGCACATGGGCACCGACGGCGGTGATGCTGTCCACATCCACAGGCGGCAGCGGGGCGCGTGCCGCGGGCGGGGGTGTGCGGCGGCCCGCTGGCTCGGCGTCGTGGCGTTTGCGGTGGCCGGGCAGACCGGACAGCACCTCATCCACAAAGGCCGAGCGCTCCGCCGCGCAGTCAAACAGCACCAACTGCTGCCGCGCGCGGGTCATGGCCACGTAAAACAGCCGCCGGTCCTCCTCATACTGCTGTGTCTCACCGGGCGTGCGGCAGCACAGCTCCGGCTTGGCGGGCAGAATGCCGTCCAGCACATCCAACAAAATGACCCCGTCATATTCCAGCCCCTTGGCCGAGTGAATCGTCGAAAGCAAAAACCTGCATCCGGGCGGGTTCTCATGGTTTTGTATGATGCTGCGCAGCTTTTCCAGCCGCCGCAGCAGGTGCTGCGGCGTCGGCTCCTGTGCGCCGAGCATTTCCAGCACAGCCAGCTTCGTGCGATCCATGCCGTTTTTGTCCAGATATTTGCCGTAGCCCAGCTGGTCGGCCAGGAACCGCACCGCATCGTCCGCGGCCATTTTGGGCAGACGCGCCAGACCGTCCGCCACGTCAGCCATGGCGGCGCGGGTGCGCGGACGGATGCTGTCCTCATTCAGCAGGGCCGTCCAGCAGCCCTGCCCGTACTGCCGCGCCTGATTGCAGGCAAACAGCGCCTGTGCGCGGGTAACGGGCACGCCAAATTTGTAGTAGCAGCGCAGAAAAGTTTCCCCATCCGCGGGGTGTGCGGCCAGCGTGAAAATATCGGTCACATCGCGGACGATCTTGTTGGTAAAAAAGGTCTGGTCCACTGCCTTGCAGGCGTAGGGGATGCCCCGCCGCTCGCACAGGTCGATGATGGGCAGTGCGCTCTCGTGGTTGCGGAACAGCACCGCCGTCCCGGTATCGCAGTGCTGCGCCGTCTCAAACAAGAATGGCAGCTGGTCGGCGCGGCGCGGCACGGTGACGATCTGCAGCGGTGCGCCGGGGCCCTGCGTCGGTGCGATGGTCTTGGGGCGGCGATAGCGGTTGCGCGCCACAAAGCGGTTGGCAGCCTCCAGAATCGGCTCTGTGGAGCGATAGTTCTGCTCCATCAGCAAAATCTGTGCGCCGGGATAGGTCTTTTCAAAGTCCATCAGCGCCTGGGGGTAGGCGGCGCGGAAGCCGTAAATGCTCTGGTCCTCGTCGCCGACCATAAAGATATTGCCGTTTTCCTTCGCCAGAACGCGGATAATTTCATGCTGTACCTTGGACGTATCCTGCGACTCATCGACGCAGAAATACTTGTACCGTTTGCGGAACGCCGCCGCAACCGCGGGTGCACCGCGCAGGATTTGCAGCGCAAAGCAGAGCTGGTCATCGTAGTCCATTTTGTGCGCGGCTTTCAGTGCCTTCTGGTAGCCGCGGTACAGGTCGGGCAGATTCTCAATGTCGGTTTCCAGCTCGTCCAATTCCGCGTCGGTCAGGCACATATTTTTAATGTAGGTGATGGCCGTGCGCAGATCCTTGACCGTGCTCTCGGCGGGGTACTCGTGGTTTGTGTCCTGCCATAGCCGCATGAGCAGCGGCGTGGTCTCGCTCTCATTGCGGATGAGTTCCGGCGGGGTGCGGCCATACATGCGGCTGTACAGCGCGATGATGCGCGCCGCCACACCGTTGATGGTGCGGAACTCCAGCCGTGCGGCCAATTCGCCGCCGAACCGCGCCGCGAACCGGGCGCGCATCTCCTGCGTGGCGGCGACGGTGTAGGTCATTGTCAGGATGGCTTCCGGCGCAATGCCGCAGACCTCGGTCATATAGCCCAGCCGGGTGATGAGCACGGTGGTTTTGCCGCTGCCCGGCACTGCCAGCAGCAGCACCGGGCCGTTGACCGCCTCCACCGCCGCGCGCTGCTGGTCGTTCAGGGCCGCCAGATGGGCCGTTTCAAATATAGCCTTGTCCATGGCAGCTCCTTTCGTGTGGTATCAATTGCCGCGCAGTAGGGGCCGCACATGTGCAGCCCGCAGCTTTACGGGGGACGCCCGCCTATAGGCAGGCCGCGGGCCGGGCATGCCCGGCCCCTACAGTGTTTCCCTATTGTACCATACATCCCGCACAAAAGCAAAGCAGCCGGTCCATGCCCTCCTTGCCGAGCAGTAATTGCGTGCGTGAAAACCGGTTTAACATGTATCGTTCCTCTCTCGCCCGTAAACGAGTTCTATGGGCAAAGCCGCGGGCCGGGCATGCCCGGCCCCTACTTCTCTATATCCCCACTATGCAGATGTGATTATAAATGTCAACCTTGCAAAGTGTAAAAACCTGCAGCATTTCAGCCCGCGTATTTTGTCACCCCCAAGTCTTGGATAAACGCGCACACTGTGGTACAATATGTAAGAAAGAGCAAACTCTCCATAACCAAAGGACGTCACCATGAAACAAGGCAATTTGAATATACGCTGCACCGAAGATTACGCGGTGCTGTACTGGGATAAACCCGCCGCCGCGCCCAGCGGGGCGGAATACACGGTCTCCCTGAACGGCGAGGCCATTGGCCGCACAGACCGCACCCATTTTACGATAGAGGGGCTGAGCTACGGCAGTGCCTTCCGGGTGGACGTGGTCAGCGGCAGCTACTGCATTGGCTCGGCCACGCTGCAGTTCGGCAGGGAAAAACGCCGCATCGACATTACCGCCGCGCCCTACTTCTGCAAGGGCGACGGCCATATCCTGAACACCGACAATTTACAGCGGGCCATCAACGACTGCGGCGCGGACGATATTCTGTACGTGCCGGCGGGCGATTTCCTGACCGGCGCACTGCGGCTGCACAGCGATTTGGAAATTTATCTGGCCAAGGGCGCGGTCCTGCAGGGCACAACGAACATTCACGACTATTCGCCCCGCATCCCCAGCCGATTTGAGGGCACCGAGATGCGCTGCTACTCAAGCCTTTTGAACGCGGGCGACATGAACCACAAGACCGGCCCGAACTGCCGCAATATCATCATCCGCGGCAGGGGCACGATCTGCGGCGGCGGGCAGGAGCTGGCCCGCAAGATCATTGAGGACGAGCGTGCTCGCATCAAGAGCTTTCTGGACGACAACCGGGAGCTCGTCGAAAGCTGCGAGAACAGCGACACGATCCCGGGCCGCGTCCGCCCGCGGCTTATCAATTTAAGCAACTGTGAGAACGTCTGGATCAGCGGTATCACGTTGAAAAACGGCCCGTCCTGGAACGTCCACATGATCTACTGCGACGACATCCAGACCGACCACTGCACCTTTGTGTCCGAGGGCGTCTGGAACGGCGACGGCTGGGACCCGGACTCCTCAACGAACTGCACGCTGTTTGCGTCGGAGTTCTTCACGGGGGACGACGCTGTCGCCATCAAGAGCGGCAAGAACCCCGAGGGCAACGAAATCAACCGTCCCTGCGCGCATATCCGGGTGTTTGACTGCCGCAGCGACTGCGGCCACGGCATCTGCATCGGCAGCGAGATGAGCGGCGGCGTGGAGGACGTGCAGATCTGGGACTGTGATCTGGCAAACTCGCTGTCCGGCATCGAGATCAAGGCCACGCCCAAGCGCGGCGGCTATGTGCGCGGCGTGACCGTGCGGGACTGCATCACGCCCCGCGTCATGCTGCACAGCGTACCGTACAATGACGACGGTGTGCCCGCCGGTGCCCCGCCGAAGCTCGAGCACTGCTTCTTTGAGCGGCTGACCCTGACCGCCGAGGTGCTGGACCATGACCGCAGCCGGCACGATGCCGCCCCGATCGAGATCGCAGGCTTTGACAAGCCGGGCTATGAGGTCGAGGACATTGTCTTTAAGGATATTACCATCACCAAGCCGTCCGTCGCCCTGCCGCTGGGGCTGTGCAAGGGTGTGACGCTGAGCAATCTTGCGTGTGTGAAGGAATAAGCCTAAAGCCTCCCTTTATGAACAAATCTTAAAACTTCCTTACACCCTCTTGCACCGCGGTGCAGGAGGGTGTATTATTATCATGTTTTAATAATTAACATAAGCCAACTATTAACAGGAGGTGTTCATCAATGGGCACTGAAGCCCCTTATCTGAGCGGGGTGTTCCGCTTTGTGGCGCGGCTGCACACACTGTCCAGGCGCGGGATGCGCATGGCACTGGCCGGGCAGCCCAAATGCCGCTATGGCATGCTGCAAAGTCTGTACAATCTCATTGAGCAGCACGGCTGCGACGGCGCGATCTACGTCTCGGACATTGCGCGGCAGATGCACCAGCCTATGCCGGCGATTTCCCGCGGGCTGCGTCAGATGGAGCAGGACGGCCACATCGTCCGCGAGACAGACCCCAAGGACCGCCGCAAGACGCTGGTGCGCATCACCCCGGCAGGGGAGCGCGCCCGCAAAGCCAATGAACGGGCCATGAACGACTACTTTGCCCGCATCATGGCGCGGCTGACCCCGGAGCAGCTGGCGCAGGCCAACGCCGTAAAGGACGCACTGCTCGCCGCCATCGAGGCCGAGAACGCCGCTATGAAAACCGATTTGAAAGGAGAACCCCCGCATGACGAAAATTTTTAAGCAGCTGGGGCGGCACTGGGCGGCCTGCCTGGCCGTCGTTGCACTGCTCATCGTGCAGGCATACTGCGATTTAAGCCTGCCCGACTACACAAGCAAAATTGTGGACACCGGCATCCAGCAGGGCGGCATTGAAAGCCCCGTGCCCGACACCGTCCGCAGCACAACGCTGCAGGCGCTCGAGCTGCTCATGTCCGAGGACGACGCCGCACTGGCGGACGAAGCCTACTCCGACCCCGACGCGGACGGTATGCGCACACTGATCCCGGACGCGGACACCGCCGCGCTGGAAAATGCGTTCACAACGCCGGACGTTGTGCTGTACATGGCCGCGGCGAAGAATGCCGCCACTGCCGCCAGTACTACCGACACCGTGGTCCCCACGGCCTATGACCTCGACGCCGTCGCCACGCAGCTGGCCGCCGCGTCCCAGGCCCCCGGCGCACGGGAAATGCTGCAGAGCCAGCTGACGGACGGTCTCGCCCAGCTGGACGAGACCGTCGCCGACAGCCTGTCCAGCCAGGCCATGCTGCTCGTCGCGCTGGAATATGACGCTCAGGGCATTGCCCATGACGTGCAAATGTCCTATCTGCTGCGCACGGGCGGCCAGATGCTGGCTTTAACGCTGCTGATGGTTGCCGTGGCCGTCGCCGTCGGCTTTATCGCGTCCCGCGTCTCTGCCGCCATTGGCCGTGACCTGCGCCGCGACGTGTTTAGGACCGTCGTCGGCTACTCCAACGCCGAAATCGAGAAATTCTCCACCGCATCGCTG
>OGCO01005555.1_pt1 | contig 12086 bp, 15 predicted proteins | sample 1570171 | NCBI WGS metagenome assembly OGCO01 (sample SAMEA4370583, study PRJEB24528) | human gut metagenome | reverse complement strand
CTACTCAGAAAACAGTTGACGGTCCTTCTATGAAAGACTGGAGAGGTGGTCGTGCCGCTGCAGGTAACATCATCCCTTCTTCTACAGGTGCTGCTAAGGCTGTAGGTAAAGTTATCCCGGCTTTGAACGGTAAACTGACCGGTATGTCTATGCGTGTTCCGACTTTGGACGTTTCTGTAGTTGACTTGACAGTTAACTTGGCCAAACCGGCTACTTACGCTGAAATCTGCGCTGCCATGAAGGAAGCTGCTGAAGGCGAATTGAAGGGTGTTCTGGGTTACACTGAAGATGCAGTGGTTTCTTCTGACTTCTTGGGTGACACTCGTACTTCTATTTTCGACGCTAAGGCTGGTATCGCTTTGACTGACACTTTCGTTAAAGTTGTATCTTGGTACGACAACGAAATCGGTTATTCTAACAAGGTTCTTGACCTGATCGCTCACATGGCATCTGTTAACTGCTAATATACAGTTAGAAAATAATAAAAAATAGGCGGCTTCTTTTATGAAGTCGCCTATTTTTTTTGCACATTTGCAGTTAGAATATTCTTTACCTGATAAATTGGATAAATTACGGGTAAGCATAGTCGAAACTAACATTTAATTTGCATTATTAATCATGAACAAGATACAAGCCTCAAACCCTTTCTTTGAAATTTATTCTACTCCGCACGGGACTGTTCCTTTCAACCTGATAAAGACCGAACATTATGCACCTGCCATCCACGAAGGCATCCGCCGGCAAAATGGAGAGATAGACGCCATCATCAATAATCCCGACGCACCGACTTTTGAGAATACGATAGTACCCTATGAAAAGTCCGGTGAATTACTGCATCGTGTCAATACCGTATTCGGTAATCTGCTCAGTGCTGAAACCGACGACGAATTACAGGAGCTCGCACGGGAAATCATGCCGCTGATGAGCGAGCATGAGAACAACATCAGCCTCAACGAAAAGCTGTTTGCCCGCATCAAAACCGTATATGAGCTGGCTGACAAGGCAAAACTTACCCCGGAACAATCCAAATTATTGGAAGATATTTATACCGGCTTCGTACGTAACGGGGCAAACTTGCAAGGAGACGCCAAAGAACAGTACCGCAACTTATGCAAGGAACTGAGCCTGCTGACACTTCAATTCAGTGAAAACACCCTGAAAGAAACGAACGATTACCGGCTGGTGCTCACCGAGAAGCCCCAACTCTCCGGTTTACCTGAAAGCGCCATTGACGCCGCCGCAGAAACCGCACAGGAAAAAGGTGTAGAGGGTTGGGTATTTACCTTGCACGCTCCAAGCTACAGCCCCTTTATGACGTATGCCGACAATCGCGACCTACGCCGTGAGCTGTACATGGCATATAATACGAAGTGTACGCACGACAATGCCTGCAACAATCTGGAAATCGTAAAGAAGATTGCCAACATCCACATGGAGATAGCCCGGCTGCTGGGTTATGATAACTTTGCCGAGTACAACCTGAAAGAGCGAATGGCTCAAAACAGCGATACCGTATACAAACTGTTAAATCAATTGTTGGAAGCCTATACGCCCACCGCACAAAAAGAATATGACGAAGTACAGGCATTGGCACACAGTGAAGAAGGAGCCGACTTTATCCTGATGCCGTGGGACTGGAGTTATTACTCTCAAAAGCTGAAAGACAGGAAATTCAGCATCAACGACGAAATGCTCCGCCCCTACTTTGAGCTGAGCAAAGTAAAAGAAGGTGTATTCGGACTGGCAAGCAAGCTATACGGCATCACCTTCAAGAAAAACGCAGATATTCCCGTCTATCACAAAGATGTGGAAGCCTACGAAGTATTCGACAAGGACGGCACATATCTTGCCGTGCTCTATACCGACTTCCATCCCAGAGCCGGAAAACGTTCGGGGGCGTGGATGACGAGCTACAAAGGGCAGTGGATAGACGAAGCAAGCGGCGAAAACAGCCGCCCGCACGTATCTATCGTAATGAACTTCACCAAGCCCACGCAGAACACTCCCGCCCTGCTGACTTTCAATGAAGTGGAAACTTTCCTGCACGAGTTCGGGCACAGCCTGCACGAAATATTCGCCGACTCCACTTACGAAAGCCTGAGCGGCACAAACGTCTATTGGGATTTTGTGGAACTGCCTTCTCAGTTCATGGAGAACTTCGCCACCCAAAAAGAGTTCCTGCACACCTTTGCCCGCCACTACCAAACCGGAGAACTCATATCCGACGAATTGGTACAGCGCATCGTAGACTCATCGAATTTCAACGTAGCCTATGCCTGCCTGCGCCAAGTAAGTTTCGGATTGCTGGATATGGCATGGTACACGCGTAACACGCCATTCGAAGGAGACGTCAAAGCCTATGAAAAACAGGCTTGGAAAAAAGCTCAAATCCTTCCCGTTGTGGAGGAAACCTGTATGAGCACCCAGTTCTCACATATCTTTGCCGGCGGATATTCTGCCGGATATTACAGCTATAAATGGGCGGAAGTATTGGATGCAGACGCGTTCTCACTCTTTAAACAGCGTGGTATCTTCAATCCGGAAGTAGCCGGCTCTTTCCGCAAAAACATCCTATCGAAGGGCGGAACGGAACATCCGATGACACTCTATAAACGTTTTCGCGGACAAGAGCCGACCATAGACGCACTATTAATCAGAAACGGAATAAAGAAATGAAAGAGAAAATAAATATAAAGACGATAGGCTGCAGCCTGATGCTGCTGGCTATACTTCTCGGTTTCAGCGCCTGCAACAATGAGGATGACGTAATGGAAATCTTCAACAACAAAACCTGGAAGCTGAGCCGCATAGCTACCGAAAAAGGGAAAGAACAATTCTATCAAGGTTTGTGGAATAACGAAGCCGAAGAGAAAGCCAGTCGTGAACTGCTCAAAACAGATGGAAACTTCACTTTGAACTTCAACTGCGCCGAAGTAAACGGAGAAGTAACCGGTACCGTCAGCGCCCATGCCGTCAAATCAAGCATCGATGACGCTACCCTGAAAATAGACGGCAAGGAACATACCATAAACATCGGCGGAAAAGTTATCGGTACGGAAAGCGATAAACTGGCAAAGGTATTCATCAACGGCGTGCTGAACGTATTCAAGTACGAGGGGGATATACACAATCTGACCCTCTACTTTAAAGACGGAAATACAACGAAAGTCATGGGATTCACAGCCCGCTAAATACAACTGAAGATATGGACGAGACTACGAGAAGCAAACAAGAAGCGTTGGACAAGCGTTATATACGCATGGCAAGCATCTGGGCGGAAAACTCTTACTGCCAACGCCGCCAGGTAGGCGCACTCATCGTAAAAGATAAAATGATTATCTCGGACGGATACAACGGCACGCCATCCGGTTTTGAGAATGTATGCGAAGACGAAAACAATGTCACCAAACCGTATGTACTCCACGCCGAAGCCAATGCCATTACCAAGATAGCGCGCTCCAACAACAGCAGTAACGGAGCCACCATGTACGTCACGGCTTCCCCTTGCATAGAATGTGCCAAGCTCATCATCCAGGCAGGCATCAAGCGTGTCGTATACTCCGAAAAATATCGGCTGGAAGACGGTATCGAACTGCTGAAACGAGCAGGCATCGAGGTAATATTTGTTTCAGCGGAGCATTGAAAGCTGAAAGTCGACAGCCTACAACCTCATGCGCAGCCAAAACAGTAAATAGTAAATTGTAAAATAGTACATATCATTATGGGTACAAAGAACTCTTCCCGTTTCACACCGCTTATTATTGCAATCAGTGTAGTAGCGGGTATCCTTATCGGAACGTTTTATGCCAAACACTTCGCAGGAAACCGTTTGGGTATTATCAACGGCTCGTCCAACAAGCTGAACGCCTTGCTGCGAGTGGTGGACGACCAGTATGTAGACAGTGTCGACATGACCGACTTGGTAGAAAAAGCCATGCCGCAGATATTGGCGGAGCTTGACCCCCACTCCACTTATATTCCCGCACAGAAGCTGGAAGAAGTCAATTCCGAGTTGGAAGGCAGTTTCAGCGGTATCGGTATCCAGTTTACGATACAGGAAGATACCATACACGTGAACAGCGTTATTCAGGGCGGCCCATCCGAAAAGGTAGGACTAATGGCGGGCGACCGCATCGTCATGGTCAACGACAGCTTGTTCGTCGGCAAAGGGCTGACTAATGAAAAAGCCATGCGCAACCTGAAAGGCCCTAAAGGCACACAAGTGAAATTAGGAGTAAAGCGCGCCACCGAAAAAGAGTTGCTGGACTTTACCATTACGCGCGGAGACATTCCTCAAAACACGATTGACGCCGCTTATATGCTCAACGATGATTTCGGCTACATACAAGTCAGCAAGTTCGGACGTACCTCACACGTGGAGTTGCTGAATGCCATAGCCCAACTGAGTCACCAGAAGTGCAAGGGTTTCATCATCGACCTGCGCGGCAATACCGGCGGTTACATGGAAGCCGCCACACGTATGGTAAACGAATTCCTTCCGGAAGGAAAGCTCATCGTATATACACAGGGACGTAAATATCCCCGTATGGAAGAGTATGCCAACGGTACGGGCAGTTGCCAAAAGACACCGCTCGTAGTATTGGTGGACGAAGGCTCGGCCTCTGCCAGCGAAATCTTTGCAGGCGCCATTCAGGATAACGACCGGGGAACCATCGTAGGCCGTCGCTCGTTCGGTAAGGGTTTGGTGCAACAACCTATCGACTTCAGTGACGGTTCGGCCATCCGCCTGACTATCGCCCGCTACTACACCCCGTCCGGACGTTGCATCCAACGCCCCTACGAAAGCGGAAAAGACTCCAAATACGAAATGGACTGGCTGACACGCTACGAACATGGAGAGTTCTTCTCTAAAGACAGTATCAAGCTCGACGAAAACCTGCGCTACTCCACCGGGCTGGGACGCCCCGTTTATGGCGGTGGCGGCATCATGCCCGACGTATTCGTACCGCAAGACACGACCGGAGTATCCTCCTATCTGATAGAGGTCGGCAACAAAGGGCTGATTATACAGTTCAGCTTCCAATATACCGACCGCAACCGTGCCAAGTTGAGTACGTTCGAGAATGAACAGGATTTACTGAAATACCTGCGTCACCAAGGTATCGTAGAGCAATTCATACGTTTTGCCGATTTCAAAGGAGTAAAAAGGCGCAATCTGCTGATACACCGTTCCTATAAACTGCTGGAACGAAACCTCTACGGCAATATCATCTACAATACATTGGGTAAAGAAGCCTATATCCGGTATGTCAACGAGAGCGACGCTACCGTAAAGAAAGCGTTGGAAATTCTGGAACGTGACGAGGCTTTCCCGAAAGCTCCGCTACAAGCCGGCCAAGAAGAGGAGAATGCTGATGGAAAAGAAAAAAGAACTGCGCAAGCGTATGGCTTTGTTGAAGACCCTTCACAAATCTACCATTACGCATCAGTCGCAGTCTGCTGAGATACTTGCCGCCCTCGAAACGCACCCGGCTTTCAGGGCGGCAAACATAATATTGCTGTACCACTCCTTACCGGATGAAGTAGATACGCACAACTTCATCCGAAAATGGAGTACAAAGAAACAGATACTTCTGCCCGTCGTCGTAGGTGACGATTTGGAACTTCGCGTCTATACAGGCCCCGCAGACCTTACCCCGGGAGCATACGGCATTGAGGAGCCTACCGGAGCATTGTTCACCGACTACGCCGCAATAGACTTTATCGCTGTTCCGGGCGTAGCGTTCGACCGCAACGAAAATCGTTTGGGACGCGGGAAGGGATATTACGACCGACTGCTTCCCCGCATACCCTCTGCATACAAAGCCGGCATCTGTTTCCCGTTTCAACTCGTAGAAGAAGTTCCTGCGGAGCCTTTCGACATCCGTATGGATGAAGTCATAACACAACAATGAAAACTAACTATCACACTCATACCACACGCTGTATGCATGCCGTCGGAAGCGATGAAGAGTACGTTCTCAGCGCTATCAAAGGCGGTTTTCAAATACTCGGTTTCTCAGACCACACTCCCTGGAAATACCGTACCGACTATGTAGCCGATATGCGTATGCTTCCCGAAGAACTGCCGGGCTATATCGAAAGCCTGCAACATCTGCGAGAGAAGTATCAAGAGCAAATCCGGATAAAGATAGGGTTGGAATGCGAATACTTCCCCGACTATATTCCCTGGCTGAAAGAACAGATTAAACAATATCGGCTGGATTATATCATTTTCGGCAACCACCATTTCCATACGGACGAGAAGTTCCCTTACTTCGGACACCACACAGACAGCCGGGACATGCTCGACCTGTACGAGGAGAGCGCCGTCGAAGGCATGGAAAGCGGCCTGTACAGTTGCCTTGCCCACCCCGACCTGTTCATGCGCTCTTATCCCCGATTCGACCACCACTGCACCGCAATCAGCCGCCATATCTGCCGGGCTGCGGCGCGTCTCAATATTCCGCTGGAATATAATATAGGCTATGTGGCCTACAACGAAGCGCATGGATTGACCACTTATCCCTGTCCGGATTTCTGGCGCATTGCCGCCAACGAGGGATGTACAGCCATTATCGGAATGGATGCGCACAATAATAAAGATTTTGAAACTCCCGTTTATTACGGACGCGCCGTACAGGAACTGAAAGATTTGAAGATTAAAACAACAGACATACTAAGAATGATACGCTAAAAGAAAGCTGCGTAAAGCGTACACATATCACCGGAATATGATATTGGTAATCACCTGCGCTCCTACGTGCCGGTTCAGATTCCGCACCAATAAGTCCCGTCCCATCATCAGTTCCTGACGGAGAGCGGCGGAAGTAAGATGCACGTACAGCACCTGGTTCTTAATATAAAGTTCGCGCGTGTAAGATGCGATGGTCGGTCCCAGCACCTCGGCCCATGAACTGATAAGCCGCCGCTCATTCAGCGGCGATTCCAAGCTTTCCTGCCGCAGGAAACTCCGTATCAGTTTACCTATCTGTTCGGCATCATTCCGTTTCATGCTTCACTCTCCTCATCGGTCAATGTTTGGTTTCCAGCCATTTCGGAAACGGCTCCTTTCTCTACGCGAAACATCTTATAATCGCTGCCTACCTTATGCAAAATGCGGTCTAAGTGTTCGCGGTTGGTATCCGTAATGAAAATCTGCCCGAAATTATCGCCTGCCACCAGTTTGATGATCTGCTCCACGCGCGAAGCATCCAGTTTATCAAAAATATCATCGAGCAGCAACAACGGAACCGTAGTACCCGTCCGTTTCAAAAAGTCGAACTGCGCCAGCTTCAAAGCCACCAGATACGTTTTGTTCTGCCCTTGCGAACCTTCCCGCTTGATAGGGAAATCACCCAGCAACATATTCAGTTCGTCTTTATGTACGCCGCGCAGGGAAAATCCCATAATCTGATCGCGCGTACGGCTCTCTTTCAGCACTTCCAGCAGGGAAGCGTCACGGGCATGCGAATCATAAGTCAACCCGACTTTCTCCTTGTCCTGTGAAATGAACGAATAAAAAGACTGGAAAATCGGAATGAATTCCCTGATAAACTCTTCCCGCTTACGGAACACCACTTCACCGGCTTGCGCCATCATCTCTTCCCACACCAGAAAAAGTTCTTCTTCTACCGGCGTTTCGCTTTTAAGCAATGTATTTCGCTGCGCCAATGCCTTGTTGTAACGAATCAGCGCATCCAGAAATTCTTTGTCGTACTGTGAAATCACGACATCCATAAAGCGGCGGCGCTCGTCACTGCCTCCGTTTATCAATGCCGAATCGGCGGGAGATACCATTACCAGCGGCAAGAAACCGATATGGTCGGACAAACGCGTGTACTCCTTCTTGTTCCGTTTGAACTGCTTTTTCTGCCGTCGTTTCATGCCGCAGTAAATTTCTTCCGGCGTACCGTCGGCAGCTTCATAAAATCCCTGAATCACAAAGAAGTCCGCGTCATGCCTTATATTCTGCGAGTCAATGGGGTTGCCCGCGCTCTTGCAGAAAGAAAGGAAATAAACGGCATCCAGCAAGTTAGTCTTTCCCATTCCGTTCTGTCCGAAAAAGGTATTCAGCTTCGGAGAGAACGCGAGTTCCACTTGCTCCAGATTCTTATAATTGAGTATGGATATACGCTTCAGTATCATATGACGGTTTATCTTTGCTTTTCCACGCAAAGATAATGCAAAATTCCGATTAAGTAAGTCAAGAGGATACTTGTTTCCTCTTACAAGCGTGAAGAATTCATTTAAACCGAGAGCAGAATAAAACGAAGTCATTCATCTTATTCTGCCGAAGTGCGGCTTCTCTTCATTTTTAAATAAAGAGAATACAAAGCAAAATAATTCCGCGGTTTTGAGATGTAAAATAAAAAAAGATGCCGCTAAATTTCGTTGATAGCTATAAAAAACTTACTTTTGCGGGTCGAATCAGCTATTAATGAATAATAACAAAAAGAATATATAAAAAATGGCAGAACAAAAGAAGACGAACGAAGCCTTAAACGTGGAAGACGCACTTACACAATCAGAGGCATTTCTCATCAAGAACAAAAAGGCAATCATCGGTGCTATTTTGGCTATAATCATCATTATAGCAGGTATAGTAATGTACAAGAACCTCTATGCGGAACCTCGTGAGGAAAAAGCGCAGGCAGCTCTTTTCAAAGGACAGGAATACTTTGAAGCCGACGCTTTCGCAGAAGCCTTGAACGGTGACAGCATCGGTTACGTAGGTTTCATCAAGATAGCCGACCAATACAGCGGTACAGACGCAGCCAACCTTGCAAAAGCCTACGCAGGTCTTTGCTATGCACATCTCGGCAAATTCGACGAAGCCGTAAAAGCATTGGACAGCTTTGACGGAGACGACCAGATGGTAGCTCCCGCCATGAAAGGCGCCATGGGTAACTGCTACGCTCAGCTCGGTCAACTCGACAAGGCATCTTCCATGTTGCTGAAAGCCGCCGACGAAGCCGATAACAATACGCTCAGCCCCATCTACTTGAAGCAAGCCGGAGAAATCCTGGTTAAGCAGGGTAAGTACGACGATGCTATCAAGGCATATACTTCCATTAAGGATAAATACTTCCGTTCATATCAGGCTATGGACATTGATAAATACATCGAACAAGCCAAGCTCTTGAAGAAGTAATTTATACCTTATCATATATAAGATATTCGAGCACGGATTACACGGATATACACGGAAGTCAAAACCGTGAGCGCCGTGTAATCCGTGCTCTTCTTTTATACTTTCCTATTATTTAATTCTTAATCTTTAATTCATCATGGCTACAGCTTATCACAACCTTTCGGATTATGATTTCAATTCAGTACCCAGTGCAGAGAATATGAAATTCGGCATCGTAGTATCCGAATGGAACTACAATATCACCGGCGCTCTTTTAAAAGGAGCGGTCGATACCTTAAAAAAACACGGAGCGAAAGACGAAAATATCATGATAAAAACCGTACCCGGCAGTTTCGAGTTGACTTTCGGCGCCAATCAAATTATAGAATACAGCGAAGTCGATGCTGTAATTGCGATTGGTTGCGTAGTTCGTGGAGATACACCGCATTTTGATTACGTTTGCATGGGCGCAACGCAAGGAATCACCCAATTAAACGCAAGTGGCGATGTACCAGTAATTTACGGATTAATTACCACCAATACAATGGAGCAAGCAGAGGACCGTGCAGGCGGCAAGCTGGGTAACAAAGGCGATGAATGTGCAATTACTGCAATAAAAATGATAGATTTTGCTTGGAGTTTACAAAAATAGTCGTATCTTTGCACCGCAATTGAGAAACAAAGCTACTCAATGAGAGAATTGAGATAGAATCTTAAGTGCAAAAGGGCAAATACCAGAGTGGCCAAATGGGGCAGACTGTAAATCTGCTGGCTTACGCCTTCGGTGGTTCGAATCCATCTTTGCCCACAAAAAATTGCGGAAGTAGCTCAGTTGATAGAGCATTAGCCTTCCAAGCTGAGGGTCGCGGGTTTGAGCCCCGTCTTCCGCTCTTAATGAAAACCTCGATAGCTAAGAAATTAGTAATCGGGGTTTTCTATAAACCGCAAAACGTTTTGTGATGCTTTTCCAAATCACATAGGGAGTATTTTGCACTTGTTAACACAAAACGAATTGCGATTTTTTATTTATTTTCCAACACTATTGAAAGGGTTCTCAAAGAGTATTTAAAAAGACCTCAAATCATATAAAGTTTGTATCTTTGTATATCTTTAGGAGACTATTATGTTCGTTTGTCATAGCTTGAATAACGTTCCATTTGGGGAATTCTTCTTATATATCCCATTTGAATATTATCCAAACAGCGATTTAACGTTCGTATCATAGCCGGAAGTATATCGTACGCGTAGAAATCACGTGGACGCAAAGAATAGTCTATTCTAACTATCTCCTGTTCACAGATATCTCCAGTATCGTATCCGTCATTAGCCCAAAACCAAGTGGCGGCTGTTATAGGTTCGTTACGCTTATATGCCCACTTTATGGAAGATGCACCGCGTCCCCATGGGAGCGGTGAGGGATGAAATATCAGTGTTCCATAAAGTGGTTCTTTCAATGCTTCAGATGACACTTTTTCTGTCAAAAGTGGAGCTATTACCAAATCACTCGCACCAGAACGCCATACACGATGCCCTTTTTTGCGTACGCAGTCTTCAGCAGCCTTATAGGCAGGCGTATCTATATTACCTAATATTTTTACTATCATTTTCTCCTATGTATTTAAATGCTTGTACTGCCCGAAAATGACCGCCATATCCAGTAACACATTTATCGGACTTTCCTTTTCTCGCCATAGACTTCGCAAGCGAACTTATGCTCTTTGATTTATTATCTCCATATAGGTGCGCCGCAGTCTGAATCCATTTCTTTGAGTATCGTAACGCGCTACATAGTTGCGGATGGGAAGTATGGAAAAATACAGGTAGTTTTTTCCCACAACGCCCCCTACCTTGCAAATGGTACTCGCAAACTGCAGCCAAAAACTTCGTGCCGACACCTATTCCCTGCCACTCAGGCATAACCACCAGACGGGTAGAACGATATGCACCCGCTGTAAACAATGGGGCAACGGCCAAATGACAGACCGGTTCACCATTGATAAATCCTACAAAATATTCAGCGGCCACAGGAAGGGGTAAATCTAAATAATAATGCTGCTTAAACAGTCTCGGGAATACAGCTCCCCGGACTTTATAAATTTGAAGTTCGAGTTTTGGACGTTGCCAAAGGCAGTCACGCTCGTAAAAGCGTGCCTCCGCAGTATCGTATACCCAATCAGGTTGTAACCATTCAATAATATCATAATGGCAAGACAAAAGAACAATTTTCCCGTTACCGCGTCTCCAGGTTTTAGAGAAAGCTGCCGCTCCGACTTTAGCTATCTGTCTGTCGATTACGGATGTAAATTCGTCTACAACAGCGTGTTCCGGGCGTTCGCACGCCAAACGAGCTAAACCGGCGCGAAATTTCTCTCCATTACTTAGTACCTGGAAAGGTCGGAGCCATGCCGGGACATCACCAAGCCCTACGGCGGAAAGCATTCCTGTTACCTTGTTAAAATCCCCATCGGGAGCTATACAGTCTATAATAGGTTTGTCTTTATCCCACCCGGAATAAAGATCATAAATCGGCTCATTGAATATCATACTCCCAATACTGGTTTTTCCACTGCCGGATGGTCCTACAATCAAACCTATCTGCCACTCTTTATCTTCAATGGGCAGTTCTACTACCTTTTCCCAGTCACAGCCTTTTTCCGCATTAAAAAGACTCTTCACCCTTGCAGCCCGGTAGCTGTCAAAATCGCTGCAATGGTGTTGTACCTCTATCCTCATACATTTACTACCTTTAAAGTTAAACCTTCAGCTTTCAAGCGTTCATAAATAGCTCGTTGTTCTTTCTCATCTGCGCAAATGACAATAACACCATATTGCGGCTTATACGTGTACTTTCCCATAACTAATATTTTAGAGTTTTTGGTAAAGGTAGTACGGACTGCACAACCGGGTATAATATCAAGGTTAGTTTATACTGCAGTCATTTTGCAGTCGCTTT